>VFQP010000663.1_pt1 | contig 58906 bp, 52 predicted proteins | sample 3512351 | NCBI WGS metagenome assembly VFQP01 (sample SAMN10412372, study PRJNA504923) | tailings metagenome | isolation source: Relicate 1 Philex TSF1 revegetated site | place: Philippines: Tuba, Benguet | collected 2017-08-29 | reverse complement strand
CGGGTCTGCCGCGGACGACGGGGCCGCTCACTGTCACTGTCAGCGGAAGACGCCGAGGCGGACGCGGCGGGGGCCGGCGGTGGCGGGGCGGCGCTGCTTTCGTCGCTCTTGGCAGCGCGCTTGCGAGGGGCCCGCTTCACGGGCGCATCGAGATACGGATTGTCGTCCCCGGTGGCTTCCGGGGCGGGCCGCGTACGAGGGCGGCGGGTCGGCTTCGGTTCGGTCATTCGACTACTGCGAGTGGGACAAACGGCATACGGCCGATCGGACGTATGCTCGGCATCAGACAACGCCGCGCAGCACGGAGGTGCGGCACGGCCTGGCCTGTGGCCACGGGACGCTGGGACCGGAATGGCCCAGGGAGGCGCTGACGCGCAAAAGCTCTTGTGCGGGTACTCGGGGGGACGGAAAAGGCTCGGCCGTCTCACTGCCGGCTACGCGTCTGCGCGTGGCCGGTACCGCTGGGGGGAACACACGGAGGGCAATCCTCCGGTCGCTCGAGAGGGCCGCGTCGGGCTCTGCCGGGGCGCGCGCCACAGGGGGCGCCGCGGCGATACATCCACCTTCGAGGTGCAGTGAGTATTGCGCCGCCCGGCGCTTCGCGCAACCCTCGACTTCTACCCCGTCCGTACCGAAAAGGTTTCTGTGGACGGGAATCGCCGTTCTTTTCGCGCCCGGACAGTCTAGCTTTGTGGGCATGATCGCACCCCTGCTTGACCTGCCGGCGGCTCTGGCCGACGCGGTGAATGCCTACGAGGCATCCGGAAACGTTGGCGCCCTCATGGAGCGCCTCCACCACCTGCGCGACGGCGCCATGCCCGACGCCATCGTCGCGGCGGCAGAATCCTGGCTGCACATGCCGGAAGTCACGGGTCCGCTGTACGAAAAGGTGGTGGCCGAACAGCCCACCAACACCCGGGCCCTGGTCATTCTCGCCAATGCCTACTGGCTGTCAGGGCGCGGGCCCGACGTCGTGGGCGAACTGGCCAATCGCGCGCTGGCGCTCGACCCGGAGAACCGTGCCGCCTGGCACCTCTGGGCCCTGACCGAGGCCAATCAGCGCGACCGTACCGTGCGCTGGTTGCAGGTCACGCAGCGCTTTCCCGATGACCTGCTCGCCAAGGCCGCGCTGGCGGACAACGCCGCCTCCCTGGCTGCCGCCGAGCATGACAAGGAGGCGCTGGCGCTGGCCATCGCCAGCTACGAAGACCTCTGGAATCACTCGCCCACCGAACAGCAGCGGGCCGCGCTGGAGACTGCGCTCGCCACGCTGCGCAAGTACGAATTCTGACCATCGGCCCACGTTCTTCTGTATGAGCGACTCCGTCATCGACACCGCCAGCGGCCCGCCGCACGATCACGCCACGCCGGGCGAAAGTGCAGCCCTCGCCGAGTTCCGGCAGTTCCGCGAGCGCATGAACACGCGCATCCTCGGCGAGAACAATCTCGTCATCAATCGCTTCTTCAATCTCGATGGTCGCGCCTACGAAGGCGGCGCACTCGATGTGAAGACGAAGGAACTGCTGGGCCTCGTGGCCTCGCTGGTGCTGCGCTGCGATGACTGCATCACCTACCACATCGTGCGCTGCGCCGAAGAAGGCGTGACGCGTGACGAGGTCTTCGAAACGATGAGCATCGGACTCATCGTCGGCGGCAGCATCGTCATTCCGCATCTGCGCCGCGCCGTCGATCGCTGGGACGACTGCGAGCGCATGCGTGGCGCGCCCGGCGCCTGATCTCAGGGTTTGGCGATGGTGTTCGGGTTGCCGTCTGAGATGTAGCGGGCCCACTTGCTGCCGGGCTTGTCCATCTCGTTGAGCGTGGTGGTCAGGTTCGTTCCACCCTGCAGCGGCACGCGCGGCAGCTTGCCCGCATCGAACAGCGGATCATGCGGGCTGCGCGCGGGGCCTCCGGCCACCTCGAACACGGCTTCGTGCTTGTAGCGCACGACCTTCTTGCTCTTGGGGTCCGTCCATGAGCCGCCGCGGGTGAGCGCGCGATTCTTCGGCCACAACCCATAGGGCAGGGCCAGGCTGCGCACCTGATAACCCGGCACGGCCGAATCGATGGCCATCACGCCGCGCGCCAGCTGCTCCTGCACCACCGCATCGGAGTACTTGCTGAGTTTGGCGTGCCAAAGCGTGTGATTGCACAGCTCGAAGCCCATCTCGTGCAGCTGCCGCACCTTCTTGAGGCGCCACTCGGTCTTCTGTCCGTCAATACCCTTGTTGCCAAAGAAGGCATGACCGGCGTCAGCGGCCGGCAGCATGCAGAACACCCCGCGCGGCTGCCAGTCGGGATGGGTCTTGATGAAGTCGAGCAGGATGCCCAGCGCACTGCTGGGGTCGATGACCAGCTGGCCGTTGCGCTCGAGGTAGCGGAACTGGCTGGGCGAGGCGTCGTCGAAGGTGAACAGCACCGGCGACTTGCCGGCGGGAATGTCGATCCGCTTGTCGAGATAGGCCGCCAGGGAAATGGGCACGTAGCCGCGCCGATGCAGCTCCTCCAGCTCGGCGCGGAAGCGCTCCCGCGAGACCTTGTACGTGCCGTCGCGATCCACCACCTGGTGCCATTCCACGATGGGGATTCGTCCCAGCTCATTCGGGGTACGTACGGCGGTGACGGCAGGTTTGGCACTTTCGCGTCCCTGCGCCCGTAGGACCCAAGGCGTAGCACCTGACAGAGCGCCAACGACCCCACCCATCAGCGCGAGCACGCCCAGTCTCGAACCGCTCCATCTCCAACTGACCGTGCGTACAACCGTCGGCCCTCCAGCTGCTGTCTCACGCACCATGTGGCGTGACAGCACGCCCGGCGCTCCGGCGGTGGACAGGTGGAGGCGGTGACACACGAGCGTTCGAGAGACCAGCGACAGCAGACGAAGCATGGGGTGGGGCACCCAACCGGAAATCGTGATGGCGGAGCAGCGGTGACTCCCGAGCAAGCTAACAAGGCACCGGCCGAACCGACGGCGGGTGCAAGCACTGAACGCGTGCTGGATCACGGTGCCGTCCCCGCCGGCCCCTCATGGGTGGCGCGGACGCTGGCTCGCTGGAAGTCGGGCCGTCGGGCGGTGCTGTTGCGCGGCCTGCGTCGCGCCGCGCCCGGTCTTGGCATTGCGGCGGCGCTCATGGCCGTCACCTCCGCATCCTGGTGGTACAGCTGCGGCTGGCACGGCTGCCCCTCGCCGTCGCAACTGCAGGCCTGGCGGCCCAGTGAGGGCGGCGCGCTGCTCGCGCGCGACAGTGGCTTCGTCAGTTCGCTGACCATGATCAAGCGGCACAACGTGTCGCTCGACAAGGTGCCGCTGCATGTGCAGCAGGCCTTCATTGCCGTGGAGGATCGACGCTTCCGCGAGCACGAGGGCATCGACTGGCGTGGCGTGGCGCGCGCGGCCGTCGCCAATCTGCGCGCCGGTGGCGTACGCGAAGGGGCCAGCACGATCACCATGCAGCTGGCGCGCAACGTCTTCCTCGGCACACGCGCCGCCGAACGCAGCTGGGGACGCAAGCTGCTCGAGGTGCGCTACGCCGGACTGCTCGAACGCGCGCTCAGCAAGGATGACATTCTCGAGCGCTACCTGAACGCCATCTACCTCGGCAACGGCGTGTACGGCGTCGAGGCGGCATCGCGTGATCTGTTCGGCAAGGGCGTGCGTGACATCACGCTGGGCGAGGCGGCGCTGCTGGCAGGGCTGCCCAAGGCGCCGTCCACCTACTCGCCGCGCAACAGCCGTGCGCGGGCGCTGGCACGTCGTGAGGTGGTCTTCGCCGTGCTCGAGGAAACCGACGCGGTGTCCGCATCCGCGCTCGCGCGCGCGCGCCGCACCCCACTCAAGTTTGCCCGCCGCGAGTACATGCCATCGCGCACCATGGACTCCTGGGCCGTGGAAGCGGCGCGAGGCACCATCGACTCGCTGCGCCGCATTGGCGTGTTGCCACGTGGCATTGCCGACGCGGAATTGCGCGTCTGGACCACCATCGACCGCCGGGCCCAGGTGGCGGCCGAGCGCGCGGTGGCGGCACAGGCGCAGCGCATCGATGAGGAGCGGCAGTGGAGTGGGCAGTCCACACGCGGCGCGCGCCGCACGCAGGGCGCCCTCGTGGCCATCGATCCGGTCAATGGCGCCGTGCGGGCCATCGTCGGGGGACGGGCCATCGAGCGCAAGGGCTTCAATCGCGCGCTCAAGGCCAAGCGTCAGCCGGGTTCGACCTTCAAGCCCTTCGTGTATGCCGCTGCGCTGCAGCAGGGCTTCACCACGGCCACGCTCGTGGAGGATGAACCGGTGGCCGTGGACGCCGGCCGCGATGTCTGGCGGCCGGCCAACTACGGCGATGAGTACGCCGGTCGCATCACGCTGCGCGAGGCGCTGGCCCGGTCGGCCAACGCCGCCACCGTGCGTGTGAGCCGCGATGTCGGGGTGGAGCGCATTGCCGGTCTCGCCCAGTCGCAGGGCATCAGCAGCACGCTGCCTCTGGTGCCCGCGCTTGCACTGGGGGCGGCCAGCGTCACGCCGCTCGAACTCACCGCCAGCTACGCGCCGTTTGCCAACGGCGGCGAACGGGTCACGCCGATGCTGGTAACGCGCATCGAGAATCCCTTTGGTGATGTGCTCTGGTCTGCGCCGGCCGCCACCCGTCGTCGCGTGATTGCCGCCGAAGACGCGTTCCTGGTGACGTCCATGCTGCAGACCGTCGTGGACGCCGGCACGGGCCGCGCGGTGCGGGACGCGGGCATTCGCGGTCCGGTGGCAGGCAAGACCGGCACCACCAACGACGGGACTGACGTCTGGTTCGTGGGCTATACGCCGTCGCTTGTGGCGGGTGTGTGGTTTGGCGCCGACGAACCGCAGCCGCTTGGTTGGAATGCCAGCGGTGGCCGTCTGGCCGCGCCGGCCTGGGCGCGTTTCCTCCGCGAAAGCGGTTTTTCGCCGGAGCAGGAGGAGCCCTGGCGCGTACCGGCCGGCATCGAATCTCGGCAGGTGGACATCACCACGGGCGCACTCGCGAGCGACTGGTGCGGTCCTGCGCGACGCGAGTACTTCAAGCGCGGCACGGCGCCCACCAAGTCCTGTGAACAATCGGACTACTTCGCCATGCGCGATATGGACGACTGGGATGATCGCGACGATGAGGACCGTCGTGACGAGGACCGCAGCCACCGTCGGGAGCTCGACGTCGAGGGTCTGACACGCGAAGCCATCGAGGAGGCGCTCGAAGGCATCCTTGATGCCTCACAGGCCAATGACAAGGCCCGTCGCGCGGCACGCAGCATGATCCGCGAAATCCAGCGTGCGGCCGAGCGTTCCGCAGAGCGAGCCTCACAGCAGGCGGAGCGCGAACGACAGCGCGCACGCGCTGCCGCCCGCGACCGCATTCGCTAGATCGCCAGATCGCTACCCGCGCAGGACGCCGAGCCAGTCGCGCGAGGTGCCCTCGTAGCCAGGGAACATCGTGCGCAGGTCTGCGGCACCGAGATGACGTGAAGCCACTTCCGCAAACACCGCGCGGAAGTCGGTGGTGAGCGCCAGATCGCGGCCTTCGTACAGCTGCTCGGGCGCCAGACCGGGCCAGCGACCGTGCACCTTCTTTGTTGTCCCCAGCGCACCACCGATCACGAACATCGCCCCGGCGTGCCCGTGGTCCGTGCCCCCGGTGCCGTTCTGGCGCACCGTGCGGCCGAACTCCGAGCAGGTGAGGATGACCACGTCCTCCATGCGGTCGCCAAGGTCGGCAACCAGCGCGGCAATGCTGTCGCCGAAGTCGCTGAGCCGGTTGGCCAGCTGACCCTGCGCGGCACCCTGGTTCACGTGCGTGTCCCAGCCGCCGATGTCGGCAAAGGCCACCTCGAGACCCACGCCGGCCTTGATGAGCTGCGCGATCTGCAGCAGACGCTGACCGAACTGCGAGCGCGGATACTGCGCTCCGTTGGCCGGCCGGTACTGCTGCGGATTCGCGGCGCGCAGCACCTTGAGCGCTTCGAACATGTCGCTGCCGCTGCCGTGCACAAGATCGGCCGACCCCGTGCGGTACAGGGCCTCGAGACGCCGCTCCGCGTCGCCGCCGTTGGTGCGGATGCTGAACTCCTCGATGGAGTTCATGGCCACCACCGGCGCCTTGCCCTCGAGAATGCGCGGGGTCTGCGCACTCATGGCCACGGCACGAAATGCCTTGGACGTCTCCGGCGTGCAGGCCTCGCAGGTTCCCTGCACGGCGAGATAGCGGTTGAGCCACCCGTCCGTCGTGCCTTTGCGGTCCGGTGTGCCGGTCTCCATGTAGTCCTGCGCGTCGAAGTGCGAGCGCGTGGCGCTGGGACTGCCAACCGCATGGATGGGCGCCAGCAGGCCGCGATCCCACAGCGGCTTGAGCGGCGCGAGTGAAGGATGCAGACCGTAGAAGCCGTCGAGGTCGATCGCACCGAGCGCACCATTGCTGCGCGCCGGCGAACCGATGGCCAGTTGCGGACGTGCCTTGTAGTACTGCGCATCACCGAAGGGCACGAGCACGTTCAGCGCATCGGCGGCGCCGCGCTGAAAGAGCACGACGAGTGTCTTGCCGCGGGCAGCACGCGGCAGGTCCATGGCCAGGGCGGTGCGGCGCAGAAAGCTGGGGCTCAGGCCCAGCGTCATCAGCGACAGGGCACCACCCTTGAGAAAGACGCGGCGATTCATGATGTCGTCCGGCAAAGGTTGAGGCGCGGAACTCAGCGCCGCTGAAATTCGGGAGAGCCGAGCGCGAGGCCGATGATTTGCGTCAGACCACGCGGCGCGTCCTGCTGGCCCGCCTGTCGCGCTGCCTGCCGCACGCGCGGCCGTGCCGTCATCGGCGGAGTGGGTGGCATGCTGTCGTCGTCGAACACCAGCGAGTCGGCCTTGCTGGCGTTGGCCTGCAGGAAGGGATTGGTACCGGTGAGCAGCACCTGACGCGTGTCGGGCGAGACGGCGCCGCCGAGCAGTTCGCGGATCACGCCATCGACCTGTTGTTCGCGCGGGAGCGGCTGCAGGGTGGCAGCCGCCGGCCATTGCTGGAGCCGGACCCCGGGCACGCGACCACTGGCCACGGCCAGCCCGAAGTTGATGCGGTTCAGGATGGCGCCGGTATTCATCCAGGCGTCGCCGGTTTCGGGCCAGCCATTGGGCGCCTGGTGGCCGTAGATGGGCTGTCCGAGTCGTGCGACCAGCTGGGCCAGCACCGGCGCCGTGGTGGGTGAGGCCTGCATGGCGCGCAGCGTGCTCACCACCACTTCGAACGGCGACTTCACCTTGGCACGATAGGCGGCCGTGCTGAAGAACTCGGCGCTCGTGACAATCGTGCGCACCACCTCGCGAATGTCCCCGTTGCTGCGCGTGAAGGTGGCCGCCGCGCGCTGCACCAGTGCCGGTGGTGGTGTATCGCTCACCAGGCGACGCGCCAGCTTGGTGGCGATGTACTCGGCCGTCTTGGGGTGACGGGCCAGCAGATCGAGCACGGCTTCGCCCTCTTCCACGCCGCGGCCCGCAGGGAAGTGCTGGCCAAGAATCGTCTTGGCGCCCGCGTCGTGCACCTGCGGACGAAACACGAAGCCGCCGCCCTGTGCGCCGCGCTCGAGCGTCCACCCCGTGAGTGCCCGCGCCACCTCGATCACATCCTGCTGCGTGTAGCCGCCATCCACGCCAAGCGTGTGCAGCTCCATGAGCTCACGGGCGTAGTTCTCGTTGAGACCACGCCGGCGCTGCTGCAGTTGCGCCAGACGCTGCATCTGTTCGTCATCGGCCCCGCGCTGCTGGGCGGCGCGGCGCACAGCCTGCGCACGGCGCTGCGCGAATCGTGGCGGAATCGGTTGCAACACCGGGCGCCCACTGTCGGCCACACTCTGCCAGTTGTCGAGGTAGTAGAGCATGGCCGGGCTCTTGGCCACCGCGCCCAGCAGTTCGCGGAAGGAGCCCAACGCATGCGGGCGGATGGCCTCCCGCTCGTAGTCATTCAGGAAGTAGCGCGTGCGATCCTTGCCCACGAACACACTGAAGTGATTGAGCCAGAAATCCACCATCACTTCTTCGAGCTGACGCTCGGTGAGTACGGCGCGCGCCACACGATGTGATGCGAGTTCGCCCAGGTACTGACGGTTCAACTGCGCGGCCTGTCGCACGCGCTGACTGTCAGCCGCGGTGGCCGACGCCCCCTTGCGCGCCAACTGCGCCTGCAGCACGCCACCCGGTGGACTCTCCGCAAAGAGCTGGTCCGCACTCTTGCTCAGGGTCGTGTAGCGCGAAGCAAAGCTGGTGGCGGCGTCATCGTCGATGCGCTCGGGCTGCAGCTGCTGCGCGATCCACGCATCCACACCCATGCGCCGCACCCGTTCGCTGTCACCGGGGCGTGGGCCAAAGGCCAGACGGTTCAGCACGTGCTGCACCTGCTGGTCCGCCGTCTGTTCGCGCGCTGCCAGCTGACTGGCCTGGGCGGACGAGGTGCCCGCGGAGCGACTCCCGACGGGCGTCACACCCGGCGCCGCGCTGCGGCAGGAGGCCAGCAGGGCAAAACCGAGGAACAGCGCCCCGGCCTGGCGTGCGGGCGGGCGATGAAGGACGGCGAGAGCGGGGTGATAACGCATGGCGGTGCTGCTCCGTTGAAGTCGTCGTACTGCCCCCGCTTGGACGGCGCAAATCGTGCCTCGTTAAGACGACGCGATCATCGTGACGCGCGGACCGCCGGTCCAACACGTTGCCTCTCGGGAGAATCGGGTACGGGTCGTCACCCTGCCGGCATCCTCCCGTATATCTTACGACATGGCCGAGACGGATTCTCCCAGCCCATTGGAGCGCGCACTCGACGCGGCGCTTGCCACCGGCACGTTGACGACCATTGCAACTGGCGGCGCATTGCTTGGCCTCGGATGGCGCGAGGGTGAAGCGGGCCGCGCGTTTCGATTGGCGGGACGTGGCCTGCTCGAACGTTTTGGGGTTGCGTCGCAGGCCGCGCCACTCACCTCCGTGGCGCTGGGCTATCTGCATCATCTCGTCGTGGCGACGGCGTGGGGATTCCTGCTGGCCGTCCTGGTGCAGCCCTTTCGCGGCATCTGGCGCATTCTGGTGACCGGCGCGATGGTCGCCGGGTATGTGTTGGTGTCACTCAGCGTCCTGCCGGCACCGTTGCGTATAGGCTACGGTGTGACGGGAAATACCCCCGGCGCGGTTCCCATGGCAGCGGCGCTGCTGGTCGCGTTGCTCAGCGGCATCTGGCTCGACGCCGGACATCGCGAGCCCTGAACCACGCGGTGCGCCGGCTGGTGATCACATCGTGGCGCACGAGTGACAGCGTTCGTGATCCACATCACAGCGGACACCATCCGCCGTCGGTGATCGTTGGGTAGTGACCAGTAGCGGTCGTGGCGGTCCACGGCGCCCCACCAGGGGCGACCCGAGGATTGCACGGAGCGGGCAGCGTCGGCGTTGCCCATTCCGGGATGACCCGTCTTAAGGACACGTGGACGGCGCACGTGACGAGGCGGGCCATACCGGACGCAGAAACCCTCAACCTGCAGGAGGTATCAGATGGACGTCCTCGTACGACTCGAGGCGCGTCCGAGCGATTCGCCGGTACTTGCGCACGTGAACTCGATTCCCGTGCTTCCCTTCGGCACTCGCTCGCGGCGTGAAGTGGTGACGCTGTACGGCCAGGCAGACGCGCAGTCTCTCGCGCTTGCCCTCGCGGCCACCGTGGAGAGTGAACGACTGGAAGCCGTGCAGTCGGGCGTCGTGCGGCATCTTGGCGTGTGGCCGGACCGCGGTGCGGTCGGTGACTCGGCCTGGCGTGACAACGCCACCGGCCGATTGGTGACGCAGGATCTCGACATTCCCTTGCCCACCCTCGAAGCGCGGGCGTCGGAGCTGCTGGGCAGCTGCGGCACCACGTTGCGGCGGGTTGCGGCCGGACTGGCCATGCCGGACTGGCCCGAGGGCACTGAGCGCGCACTCAGCTTCTCCTTCCTCGCCGCAGTCGGCGCGAGCGGTGGAGCGGGCGCATCACTGGAGGACGAGGCCGGAGTGGAACGCTGGCTCGACTCCATCCGACAGGCGGACGCCTACGGATTCGAATTGGAGGGCGACTGAACGGACTCTCGTTTGTCAGATCGCAGGTCGTGAGCGGGTGGTGATCCTTCGGGGTTGCCACCCGCTCGGTATTTCGGGGGTGGCGTAGCAAGGAGAGGCAGACTCAGAACCCGAAACTTCAACTCACAACTCAAAACTGATCGGTTTCGAGTTCTGGGTTCGAGTTCCGAGTCGTGGGTTTGACCTGCCAGGCCCCCATCCCCGCCACCAGCATTCCCCCTACCCCCGGTCCGGCCCAGTCCGCTTGCCGCCCCCCTCCCCCGGCCGCATGGTCAACACGGCGACCGGGACCAGCTCCCCGTCGCCCACGACCCCCACCTCCGGGGGCCGCGACGTCCGAACCATGCGGGGCAACGCACCGGGCCCAGCCTACCGCGACCTCGCGCAACCCGCTCGCCGGCCCTCCGGCGACGCGCGGAGGGACGATGCGGGATTACGACAGCGCCGGCATCAGAAACATTGCCGTGGTCGGCCACGGCGGCAGCGGCAAGACCAGTCTCGTCGATGCCCTGTGCTTCGCCGCCGGCTCCGGCAAGCGTCACGGCACCATCCGCGAGGGCACCGCCCTCACCGACCATCTCCCCGAGGAAATCGAACGCGGCTACTCCATCGCGCTCGGCTGCGCCTACGCCGAGTGGATGGAGAGCAAGATCAACTTCGTCGACACGCCCGGCTCGCTCGATTTTCAGGGCGACGCGCTCGCGGGCCTCGCCGCCACCGACGGCGCCCTCTGCGTGGTGAGTGCCGTGAGCGGCGTGGAAGTCGGCACCGAGCGCATGTTCCGCGCCGCCATGCAGCGCCAGGACCCGGTGCTCTTTGCCGTCACCATGATGGACAAGGAGCACGCCGACTTCGATCGCATCTATCTCGAGATCAAGTCGCGCCTCACCGCCAAGGTCATTCCCGTAGAGATCCCCTGCGGCGAGGGCCACGAGTTTGCCGGCGTGATCAATCTCTTCACGCAACGCGCCTACATGTACACGAGCGGCGCGAAGGGTGAATACGTCGAAACCGACATCCCCGAACACTGCCAGGCGCGCTTCGCCGCCTACCGTCAGGAACTCATCGAGGCCATCAGCGCCACCGATGACGCCCTGCTCGAGCGCTACCTCGAGGGGCAGGACATCGATCGCGACGACGCCATTCACGGCATGAAGGACGCCATGGCGCGCCTCGATCTCTTCCCGCTCTTCTGCGTGTCGGCGGAGAACATGATCGGCGTGCGGGCCATGCTCACCGAGCTCGTGCAGCTCATGCCGAACGCCTGGGAAATGGAGGAAATCCACGCCCTCACCGGATCGGAGGGCCATCAGACCATCCCGCTGCATGCCAAGGACGACGGCCCGTTTGCCGCCCTCGTGTTCAAGACTCTGTCTGAACCGCACGTGGGCGACGTGAGCTACTTCCGCGTGCTCTCGGGGTCCGTCCACAACGGGCAGGAGGTGTACAACGCCACGCGTGACGTGGTCGAGAAGCTTGGGCATCTCAGCGTGCCGTTGGGCAAGGAACGGGTGGAGGTGCAGACCCTGCATGCCGGCGACATCGGCTGCGTGGCCAAGCTGCGCAACACCCACACCAACGACACCCTGTCCACCCGCGAGCATCCCATCCGGCTGCCCGCCATCACCTTCCCCGAATCGGTGGTGCACTTCGCCGTCTCGGCGGCCGCGCGTGGCGAAGAGGAAAAGCTGCAGCAGGGCCTGCATCGTCTGCACGATGAGGACCCGACGCTCACGGTGACCTACAACCCGGAAACGCACGAGACCATCGTCGGCGGCATGGGTGAGCGGCATCTCGACGTGGCCATGGCGGTGCTCAAACGCAAGTTCGGGGTGCAGGCCGAGCTGGCGCCGCCGCGCATTGCGTATCGCGAAACCATCACCGCCAAAGCGGAAGGGCAGGGGCGGCACAAAAAGCAGACCGGTGGGCGCGGGCAGTTCGGCGACTGCTGGATCCGCATGTCGCCCATGCCACGCGGCGAGGGCTATCTCTTCGACGATCGCATCGTGGGTGGCGTGATCCCGTCCAAGTACATCCCGGCGGTGGACCGCGGCATTCAGGAGGCCGCACAGCGCGGCGTGCTGGCCGGCTTCCCGCTCGTGGACTTCCGCGCCGAGCTCTACGACGGCTCCACGCATTCGGTGGACTCGAACGAAATGTCGTTCAAGATGGCCGGCATCCTCGCCTTCAAGACGGTGGCCAGCAAGTGCCGACCGGTGCTGCTCGAGCCCATCGATCTGGTGGAGGTCAGTGTGCCGGACCGCTACCTGGGCGATGTGTTGGGCGATCTGTCGGGCCGGCGCGGTCAGATCCTGGGCACCGATACCGACGGGCAGCAGACCAGCGTGCGGGCGCTGGTGCCGCATGCGGAGCTGCATCTCTATGCCACGCAGCTCTTCTCACTCTCCCATGGCCACGGCACCCTCACCCGGCGCTTCAGCGGCTACGAGCAGGTGCCGCATGAGGCGGCGCAGAAGGTGGTGGCCGAGCACGCGCGCGAGATGGAGGAAGCCACGGGCTGAGCAGCCCCGCAACCGAAGCGAGTCGTTTGAGCAGGCGCCGGTGCTGTCACAGTACCGGCGCCTTTGTCACACCGTGGTTTGCCGCGCCCGCCGAGGGCTGGCCGGGGTTGCCGGTTGTCTGAACTGTTCGTCATGAAGCGGTGATCACTTGACCGAGCCATGACGATATCCAGCCCGCGCCCCTCATTTCGCGACACCATGTTCCGACGCCCCGTTCGCCGCAAGGCGGGCTACACGGTGGTCGAACTGCTGATCGTCGTCGCCATCATCGGCGTCCTCGCCGCGCTCGCGCTGCCGCGATTCCGGGTGGAGCGCCTGCAGGTGGACACGGCCGCCCGCACCCTGAACATGGCGCTGATGGCGGCCAAGACCGATGCCGCGGCCCGCGGCCACAATGTGCTGGTGGTGTTCGACACGGCCGCCGGCTCCATTCGCACGGTCTGGGATGCCAACAACAATGAGCGCATCGACGCCGGCGAGCATTCGCGGCCGGCCGTGCTGCCGGAGGCGGTGCGCTTCGCCCGTGGTCAGGCCGTACCGGCCTTCGGGCTCGATGTGGACCAGTTCCCCACCCTGCAGCATGTGAACGCCCAGCCCATGCTGGTGCTGCAGCGCAACGGCGCCTTCGACCGCGCCGCCGTGTTCTACCTCAGTGCCCGCGCCAAGCGTCATGACGACGCCTTTGGCGACACGCGCATGCTGCGTGTGGACCGGGCCACGGGACGTGGACGCGTCTTCCTCTACACGAAAGACGGATGGAAGGCCCAATGACCATCACGCACACACGCCGCCGCTCACGTCGGTGGCCACGCCGGTCGCGCAATCTGCGCCAGGGCTTCACGCTCATCGAGACGGTGCTGGCCATGACCATCCTGTCGGCCATCGTGCTCATGATCGGGCTCGGTACCTCGCAGTTGCAGCGCGCGGTCGGTGATGCCGGCATCCGCAGTCGGGCGCATGCGCGCGCCGACATGCAGATCGGTCTGGCGCGCACCTGGCCCACCTGGAGTACGCTCGAACGTCTCAGTGCCAGCAGCTACAACGGCCTCGAAGACGGGCTGCGCACCACCACCGTCGTCACGGCGGACACCACCGGGCGGCGGCGCATCAAGCGGGTGCGGGTCACCGTGGAAGCCGTGCCGGCCTCGATGATGCCGACGCCCGTCACCCGCAACATTTCGATCGCCATCCCATGACCCGTTCCCCGTCTCAGGCGAGGCGCGCTGCGGGCCGGCGCGCCGGTGTCACCCTCATCGAATTGCTCATTGGCCTCACCATCTTCGGGGCGGTCATGGCAGCCGGCATGGGCTTCATGATGACCCAGTCGCGCGGTCTGCGCGTGCTGTCCGACCGCAGCAACACCGTGCAGAACGGCCGCTTCAGCCGTGATCTGCTCCGTCAGGAACTGCGCGCCGCCGGCACCAACGTCACCGACGTGCAGCCCATTCTGGTGATGGCCAACGACAGTGTCGTGGCCTTCAACGCCGACCTCACCACGCGCAACCGCGACTCGGTGTCGCTCACGGGCGCGGTCTACGTGGACACCTATGCCAGCGAGGCCACGGTCAGCGCCATCACGCTCGATCGCCAGTTCACCATTCCGGGCTCGACACCGGCGCTGATGTATCCGCTGCAGAGCTACTCGCAGGTGAACGCCATGTTCATCAACAGCGACGCCGAGCTGCTCATCTACCGCTTCACGCCGGATACGGCGGGACCGGTAGGCACCTACGCCCTGCTTCGTCAGGTGAATGATCAGAAGCCGGAGCTCGTGGCCACCGGACTGCGCCGGGCCGACAACAAGCCGTTCTTCCGCTACTGGTACGATCCCACGCGCTACGGAGCCGACGAGCCCGATCTCGACACGGTGCCGCGCAACTGGCTGCCGCTCCGCAAGACGGCGCCGCGCCGTGGCCTCGATGCCGACACCGGCGTGGCCGTCTCGGCGCGCATCGATCAGCTGCGCGCGGTGGAGGTGACCTACGAGGCCAAGGCCACCGGCAGCAACCGGCCCGAGATCGTGCGCTATCTGGTGCCGCTGCCCAACGTGGAGAATGCGCGGCAGTCGCGCGCCTGTGGCCGCCCACCGCTGCAGCCCAACTCCCCGGGCGTGACCTGGCGCAGTGACTCGCAGTTCGTGCAGATCACCATTCCGGCCGCCGTTGATGACGGCGCCGGCGAGCGCGACGCCATTCGCTACGTGATCTGGCGGCAGCGGGTGGGGTTTGGCAGCTGGGGTGAGCCCATCAGCACGGTGGCCGCCACGCAGCGCTCCACCTACATCGTGCGCGACAACGGCATGCCGGTGCGCAATGCCTCCTATCGCTACGGCGTGGCGGTGCAGGACTGTACGCCCAACGTCTCGTCCATGTCCACGTCCGCCGACGTGTACGTCCCATGAGGACTCCCATCATGTCATTGCGTCGCCGTCTCCACCGCCCCCGTCCCCTCGTCCGTCCTCGCCGCGGCATGGCGCTGCTCACGGTCATCGTGCTGGGCGTCGTGGCCATGACCATCGCGCTCGCCTCGTCCATGCTGGTCATGGCGAGCACCGTGTCCACCAAGGCCAGCGAACGCACGGCGATGGTGGATGACGCGGCGCTCGCCGGACTCGAGGAGGCGCGCAACCGCCTCAATGCCAAACTGGACACCGTGCCGGCCAACGGAATCGTCACGCTCGAAAACGGCGCCACCCTTGCCGGTACGCACGGCATCAAGCGCTTCACCTGGGTAAGCCGTATCGGCAACTCCGATTCGCTGGCCAATGCCGGTGAGTTCGGCGTGCAGGCGGAGATCGTGTCGCGGGCCGTGGACAAGAGCGGCACCGTGGCCATCCGTCGCGAAGTCATCTTCCAGGAGTCCTTCGCCAAGTACGCCTACTTCACCGATGTGGGTCGTACGGTCTCGAACGGCATTCTCTGGTTCGCCAACGGCTGGACGGCGCACGGGCCGATGCACTCCAACGACTCGCTGTACATCTACGACGGCGCGCCGCCGCAGGCCATCTTCAAGGACGTCGTGACCACGGCCAAGGGGGTGTACAACCCGAACGATGCGCAGTGGGACAAGGGGCGCGCCAAGATCATCAGCCCCATCGCCATGCCGGGCACGGCCGACCTCAACATCGTGCGCGACATTGCCGCCAACGCCGGCTACGTCTTTACGCCCTCGGTGGTGACCGGCGACTCGGCGCTCACCACCATGCGCATCGAGTTCGTGGCCATTGACATCGACGGCAACGGCCAGGCCAACGGGCCCGATGAAGGCTTCTTCCGCATCTATCAGTCGCGCAGCACCAATCCCTGGGGCCATGGCTACACGGCGGCGCGCACCCAGGCCGCGCCAGGCGGTGCCTATGCGCCCAATGACAGCGTGATGTACTCGCCCAATTGCGGCGTGACCTCACTGGTCGGCGGTGTGAGCGTGGTGACGCAGCGTTTTCGGCACATTCCCACGAGGTCATCAGGCACCTACTCCACGCGCATGACGGAAAAGCGCGATGCGTTCATCGACCCGGCCGCCCGCTGCTTCCTTGGCGGCGACCCGCGACTGAACGGTGGTGTGTTCCTGGCAAGTGACTCGGCCGGCAACTGGCTGCCACGTACATCCGGCACGGTGCCACCCGCCGTTGCGGCGCGTCCCGATGGCGCCTATCTCTGGCCGCTCAGCCCGCGCTTCAATCCGGCCTTCCGTGGCACCATCTTCGTCGAGGGGCGCGTGGGTCTGAGTGGTGTGGTGCGCGGCCGCGTCACCATTGCCGCCCGCAACAACATTGTCATTCTCGACGACCTCACGCAGGCGACCGCGCCAGGCAACACCACCTGCACGGCCGACGACGACATTGTCGGCGTCTTTGCCGGTGAACATGTGCTGTGGGCCGACAATCAGATCCAGTCGCCGCAGCAGCGCCGCACCAACGACGGCACAGGCTGGGTGCTGCCGCGCAAGGACTTCAGTCCCTCACCGGCACGCCCCGACTTCCAGTTGCATGCGGTGGTCATGGCGCTCAGAACCATCGCCTCGGAACGACCGAATCCGCCGAGTGGACTGAACAGCGACTACTACGTCGATCGTGGTTTTGTGCGTCAGGTGGGTGGACGCATCATGCAGCGCGCCGGTACGGGTGGTACCATCAGCGGCGGCCGCATTCACGGATTCACCTCCGACATTTCGTTCAATCGCTGCTCCCTCTCGTTCCCGCCGCCGTATTTCCCCACCACGGGACATTGGCGGGTGAGTCAGTATCTCGAGATCGATCCGCGCGGGTTTGACATCAACGAATGGTTCGCGCGGCGCTGAGTCCAACACGGCGCTTGAACGCACCACGGGCGACGCTGGCCATGCCGGCGTCGCCCGTGGTGTATCGGACTCGATGAGGTGCGCCTTACACCCCATTACACCTTGTGGTACTGCAGGCGCGCCGCTTCGCGGCGATCGCTGGCGTCGTAGATCTCGAAGTCGCTGAAGAACGCCGCCGCTTCCTGCTGCAGCACACGCAACACCGCCACCGCGAGGCGGCGGATCTCGAGCTCCGCGCCCTCACTCGAGCGCAGCTCCAGCATGGTGCGCCAGGCGCGGGCGTTGCCGGTAACCACGATCTTGGTTTCGGTGCTGTTGGGCAGCACGCCGCGCGCCGCCTCACGCGCCATCTTGCGGCGGTGCACCTTGTCGTCCACCCAGGCGTAGCGCGTCATCAGCTGCTCCACGAGCGCCACATAGCTGTCGAGGGCCGAGGTGACCTGCGCGCGCCAGGCCTCCTCCAGCGGCGCGTCGCCGATGATGGCCGGCGGCATCACGAACTGCGCGTCGCTCTCGTCCACATAGCGCTGGGAGAGCTGCGAGTAGGCAAAGCCCGCGCGGTGCCGCACCAGCTCGTGCGTGAGCGAGCGGCTCACGCCCTCTAGCAGCAGGGAGTAGTTGGCATGCTCCAGTACACTGCCGTGGCCCTGCTTCTTGATGTTCTCCAGATACTCGCGCGTGCTGCGGCCGGCGGGATTGCGCTGGCTCATGTAGCACAGGCGGCCGGCAAATTCCGCCAGCCGTTCGCCGTCGGTGGCCTCTCCCATCCACTGCACCGGCAGGTGGGCCGGCTCGGCAAACTGGGGGCGGGCGAGCACGGTGACACGGGGCTCACGCAGGATGGCGGCGTCGGAAAGCGGCATCGGAGGAATGAAAAGACGGGTTGAGGAATCTCGCCGCAGAAGGTAACTCGATAGGCACTCCCCCCGCGACGTCGCGCCGGGCCTGGTGCCCACCGCCCAGCCCACTGCCTGCCTGGCCCACCCCCCTCATGTCCGATATCGCTCCCATCAGGACCTCGCGCGATGTGCGCGAGGAAATCCAGCAGACCCGTCCCTTCCGCTCGTCGTCGCAGGAGGCGCTCATCGCGCTCATGCGCACGGCGTCAGTGCTGTCGCGGCGGGTGGCGCGCGTCGTCGAACCGCATGGACTCAGCCTGGCCCAGTACAACGTGCTGCGCATCCTGCGCGGCGCCGGCGCTGCGGGCCTGCCCACACTGGCCATCCGGGATCGCATGATCGACGAGGGGTCCACGGTGACCCGCCTGCTCGACAAGCTGGAGAAGGCGGGGCTGGTGGTGCGCGACCGCAGTCGCCCGGACCGCCGTCAGGTGCTCTGCAACATCACGCCGGCCGGCGAAGCGCTGCTGTCGCTGCTCGATCCGCTGATGGACGCGGTGGACGACGACATCATGGCGCCGCTGTCCGAAGATCAGCAGCACACGCTCATCGAGACCCTCGGCGCGCTGCGCACCGGCGGCTGACCCGGGCGCTCCCGCCCGGCCGCTCCCGCCCGGCCGCTCCCACCCGGCCGGACGCTCGAGCGCTCAGCCCGGCAGCAGGTCGAGCCGAAACCGATCCCAGCGCCGGCTGCGCTCCACCTCCTGCAGCGCGGCCTGTACCGCGGCGGGCAGGGCGGGGGCGGCCGGGTCGTGCCGCAGCTCGCCAAAGGGCTGCGCCCCGTCGTCCGCCACCTTGCAGCCCGGGTTGAACACCCCGGCCGGGTCGGCGGCGGCCTTGATGTTGGCAAAGGCCGCACGGGCCTCAAGACTCCAGATCCGGTCCAGCAGTGGCGCGCGCAGCCGGCCGTCGCCGTGCTCCCCGGCGAGCGTCCCGCCAAGCTTTGCCGTCAAATCACATACTTCATCGAGCAGTTGGGAAACAACATCGCGCCAATTAGGCGCCATAGTGTCGACAAGTGGGTTGACGTGCGCATGGCAGTCGCCGGCGTGGCCAAAAATCACGCCCACGGTGCCGGAGCGTTCCAATGCTCGGCGAACCCCGCGCACGTAGTCGGGAAACTGCGGCGGCGGCACGCAGCCATCCTCGATGAACTGCATGGACCGGAGCCGCGGGGCCAGCTGCGCGAGGATCGGACTGGCCGCATGGCGTAGGCTCCAGAGCTGTCGCTCGCTCTCCGGCAAGTCGGCGTGTTCAATCTCCAACGCGCCATGCACGCGACACATATCCGACACTTTGGCCAATGCATCGCGGCATGTATCGCGGTCTGCCCCCTCCACCTCCATGAGCAGGACGGACTCCGCCTCGGCCGGAACACCGGTGGCACCGCCACGGGCGGCGACATCCAGAAACGTCCGGTCGAGCAGTTCGCAGGCCGTCACGCCGGCCGCGGCCGCGTCCACCGCACAGGCCGTCGCGGCATCCAGCGAGCCGAAGGTCACCAGCACCGTGGCCGTAGCCGGCGCCACCGGAATCAGCGCCAGTTCCACAGCAGCGAAGGCGGCCAGTGTCCCCTCGCTGCCCACGAGCAGGTCTACCAGATCACCCGACGCCATGGCCGCAGCCACCCCATAGCCCGAGGACTCCTTGCGCACCCCCTCGTGTCGGAGCAGGGCCACAGGGACACGCGCGGCAATCTGATCGAGGGTCTGCCGCAGCCTGGCCACGGCCGGAATACCCGTCGGCCAGGACTCACCGCGCCGCACCCAGGCCACCGAGCCATCGTCGAATACCGCCCGCACCCCCCGCACCCAGGGCCGCATGGCGCCGAAGCGCAGCGACCGGGCACCCGCCGCGTTGGTGGCCGTCATGCCGCCCACCGTGCAGAAGGCGCCACTCGACGGGTCCACCGGAAAGCGCAGACCCACGGCGCGGGCCGCCGCATCCACCGCCTGCCGCGTGGCGCCCACGCCGGCCACGACGCACCGCGCCTCCACGTCCACCGCGTGGACTTCCGTGGCTCGCGAGAGATCCACCACCACGTGCGGCCCCACGGCACCGGCGGCCATGCCGCTGCCGGACCCGCGCGGCATCAGGGCGTGTCCCGTTCGCCTGGCCCAGCGCACCAGCTCACTCAGGGCCTCGGCGTCTGCCGGCACCGCCACGGCCTGCGGCAGGCAGCGCGCAATGCCTGCGCCCTCGGCATACAGCGCGCGCGCCGTGGTGTCGGCGCGAAACACCCCGCGAAACCCCGGTGGCAGATCGAAGGAGGGGTCGGACATCGGCATGTGTGCAACCAATCCCGCGTGGCCAAGGCCAGCAAGTGGGCTCCGAGGCCCCCGCCATGGCTGGCGGTGCCGGGCAACGGTGACGCCCGCCGAACTCCCATCGTATCTTCCCAGCTACCACCGCTTGCCCCACTCCCCGACATGACCGTACCCGCCGCGGCGCTCGACGCCATCGCGCAGCAGGATGCCGCCCGCTTTTGCGCCGCCATTCTGCCCGCCGTTTCGCGCACCTTTGCCCTGGGCATCAAGGTGCTGCCGGGGGCGCTCGGTCAGGCGGTGCTCGACGCCTATCTGCTGTGCCGCATTGCCGACACCGTCGAAGACGCGCCCGGCATCGACCCCGACGTCAAGGCCGCGCTCTTCGACGATTTTCTGGCGGCCTTTGATGACGCGGAGGCGCTGACGCGCTTCACGGCGGGCGTGCAGGAACTGCCCGGCGAAATCGCGCATCTCACGCTCACGCGCAATACGCCGCTGGTATTTGCGCACTTCGGTGCGCTGCCGCCCAACACGCGGGCCGTGGTGCGCAAGTGGGTCGCGGAGATGGCCGTGGGCATGCGCAAGTTCGTGCTGCTCTATCCCAACGGCATCCGCATCCAGACGGTGGCCGAGTACCAGGAGTACTGCTACTACGTCGCCGGCACGGTGGGCTACATGCTCACCGATCTCTGGCATGAGCATTCGCCCAGCATCGGGGCCGAGCGCTACGCGGTGCTGCGCGAGCGCTGCCGTGCCTTCGCTGAAGCGCTGCAGACGGTCAACATTCTCAAGGATGTGGCAGTGGACGCGGAGCAGGAGAACTCGGTGTATGTGCCCGAGGAACTGCTCCAGGCCCATGGCAGCACGCAGAGCCGCATTCTCGCGCCCGAGCTGCTGGCCAGCAATCGGGAGGCGCTCACGCAACTCATCAAGCTGGCCTGGCACGACCTCGAAGAGGCGCTCACCTATCTGCTGGACATCCCGCGGCGCGCCGTGTCCATCCGCATGTTCTGCATTCTGCCGTTGCTGCTGGCCTACGCCACGCTGCGTGATCTGGTGGAGAGCACGGCCATGCTGCGGCCGGGTGGCTCGGTCAAGATCTCGCGCCGCGAGGTCAAGTCGCTGCTCATGACCGGCAGCGTGCTGGCCATGAGCAATCGCGGCCTGCGCTGGCTGGTGGCACGTGTGCGGCAGCGGAGCTTCGAGCTCGCTTTCGCGGGCTGAGCAACACCGCGAACGCGGCGTGAGAGCACCGCGTTTGCTGCGTGCGCTCAGATCCCCTTGAGCATCTTCTCCAGCAGCGTGGGCGAGGCCTTCAGACGTCCCTGCTCCTCGTCGTCGAGCAGTGACTCGAGGCGGGTCTGCACCCGTCCAATCATGCTGCGAAACTGACTGCGCATGCCGCGCCAGGTGAACCAGCTCACCGCACCGCCCACGAGCACGAGAAACGCCACCAGCCCTGCCGCCACGACGGGCAGAATGGTCGAGATGAGAAACACGGGCAGCGAACCAAGCAGAACCAGCAAGCCCATCACGCCCGTGACGATCTGACTCGTGGTGCGCGCCGATTTCCGTGAGCCGGCCACCACCGCATCGAAACGCAGCACCGTGCGTTCGGCATCCACCGCCGTCGCCGTCACCACCAGCTGATCGGTGCGCACGAGGTCGAAGGTCCGACCGCCACCGCCAAAGGACCGCAGCAGATTGCCCATGGGGTCACGCCGGGGCTCCCATACCATGCGGTCACCCGTGCGCCGGACCGGCGTGAGATACTCGTTGCGCGGCAGATACTGTTCAATCCGCTGCAACACCTCGGCTGGCGATCCGCGCACGGTGCGCTGGGCGCTCACCACCGCCGGCCCGTAATCGGCGAGAGCCGGTGACTCCTCAGGGGCCGGTATGAGACCACCGGCCACACCGGGCAGCAGCAATTGCGCGCGCTCCTCGGCCAGCGCCTGCCGCACGTGCTGCACGTCGAGCCCAACTTCACGGGCAATCTCGAGCAGACGTTCCTCGCTGATCGTCTCCACGGGGTCGCTGCTGGACTGCGTTTGCAGCTCACTCGCGCGCGCCAGCACGCGCTCGAGCACCTGCCGGGGTACGTCACTCATGGATCGAAGGTCGAAGGCTGCGGGTCATGCGCATCAGATACCGGCGAGGACGATGTCCACTTGCCGCGCGAGCGCCTCGGCAATCACCGCGGGCAGCGGAAAGGCCGCATCGAAGGCCGCGGTCACTGCATCACCGGCCAGATCACCGGCCCTGGCCCGTCCGGCCTGAGCGAGATAGTAGCGCTGATAGCCCGCGAGCAACTCCGGGGCGACGCGCGCGAGCAGCATGGCTCCCGTGCGCACCTGCGCCAGAGACACCAGCCGCGCCGCCTCACCACTGCGCTGCTGGGCTGGTGTCACGTTGTCCGCCACCACCGGCCCCACCAGCGAGCCCGTGATCTCGTGCGCCAGCACATACAGCACTTCCACCGCGTCAGCCGCTTGCTCCGGCCAGGTGACGGCCACCATGGGGCGGCCGGCCGCGCCCGGGCCCGTGCGCCCCTCGCCACCCAGCGACAGGGTGAGCAGCACATCGCCCTGTCGCTGTCCCGTGTTGTTCAGAAAACGCTCGAAGCGACTGCGATACACCTGCTGCCAGAGACTGTCGATGGCGGTGATGGTCGCGGCGCGCGCGCGAAGCTGCGCGGCATGCTCCGCACGGAAAAAGCGCACATACTCATCCTGCACGCCGGCCACGAACAGACGCAGCCACTCGCGGTCGGCGGCCGAGGGGAAGAGCCCGTTGAGGCCGGCCATGAGCTGACTCAGCTCGCGGTCGCCGGCGCGGCGCGGGTCGCCCTCCAACTGCAGGAAACGCTCGAGCACCGCACGCATGCCATCCCAGGACGTGAAACCGAACGCGAGAAACTGCGCGTCGAGATAGCCACGGCGCGCCAGACCGCGCTGCAGCGCGTCCCGATTGCCGTCGAGTGCCGTGAGAACGTTGCGGCGGTTCTTGATGACCGTGAGCGAGTCCCGGTAGCCGCGGCGATAGATGGGCACCGCCGATGAATCGCTGTCGAGCAGGGCGAACGCATGGAGCCAGAGGTCCACATGATCGACGGTGCGCACCGGCCAGCGCAGGGGCGCGGGGGCCTGAGCTGGCGCAGACTGAGCCGGCAGGACGTGTGCCGGTGCAAACAGCACACCGGCCAGCGTTGCCGCTGCAAGAGACAGAACGCGGGAGACAACTCGCATCCCTTCAATACAGCCAGAGAGGGGCAGGGGATTCAACCCCAACCCGGTCACAGCCAGGCGCCGATCAGTCGCCGGGGCGTCCGCAGGTCACACAGTATTTCCAATCCACCTCGAGTTCCGTGCTGCAGGCGGCGCAATGTTTCTTGGTCAGATCCATGCCGCAGTGCGGACAGAACGTGACACGCCGCGCCTCCGGCAACCGGCTGTCGCAGTAGCGGCAGCAGGCCACGGGCAGCGCCGTCTTCTGACGCAGGGCCGCCTGCGAATTGCGCGGCGTCGTCAGGCGCGACAGCACGCCGGCGCGGCCGCCGAGCGCTGTCGGCGCGCCGCTCTCCAACGCGCGGGGCGGCGGAAATACCTCGCCCAGCGCCGGGGTGTCCTTGCTGGCCGAGGGCACGCCGCTCGGCGGTGTCCCACCGCCACTCACCAGGTTCAGCGTCGTCGACGACCACGACCGGATCATGGCCAGCGTCGGCGACGGGAAGCCCAGCGCCTGACGGGCGGCCGTCTGCAGCGCCGGGTCGGTGTCCAGATACTCGCGTTCGCCGGCGATCAGCCGCAGGACGGCCGCTTCGAAGGCATCCGGTCCGCTGTCGGCCATTTCGCGCCGCACCTCACGGTACGGCAGCAGCCGCTCCTCGAGATCGGTGAGCGTGAAGCCCTGGTGCAGCAGCTGCGGATACTGCGTGCGCACCACACGGGACAGGCGGAAGGCCAGCCGATCGAGATCGTCCAGCGAACGGGAAACGACGGTCACTTGCCCTCGGCGGAGTACTTTCCGTCGATGTCGTTGCCCATTCGTTCACGGGTTGCACCCCCGACGCCATCCAGCATGCGTTCGGCGATGTGCTTCTCGTTGACCTGTGCGTCCTTCCAGCCGTAGCTGTAACCGAGAGCTACGCCCAGCGCGAGGATGAGGAGATACTTGAACATGGGGGCGTCCGGAGTTGGCCTCCGGTGCCCTGGCACCGGATGGCTTACGATTCCAGACGCGCGCGCGAGGAGGCGGGTAACGCCGGGCTTGGCACAAACCGTTCCGCCACGGGAAAGCCCGAGAGGGGCTGGCTGCGCACCTTGGGCGGCTGTTCCTGCATCCAGGTGTCGAACTGGGAGGGCACCAGGCCGTTCGACGCATCCTGCGTGGCCGCAGCCCGTGTGGCGAGGTGATTGGCGTACTCGTTCTGCGGATGGCCCGCGTGGCCCTTCACCCACAGCCACTGCGTTTCGTGCAGGGCAATGGCCTCCACCGCCTCCCGCCAGAGCTCCACGTTCTCCACCGCGCCGTCCTTGCGCCGCCACCCGCGCGCCATCCACCCGCGCACCCAGGACGTCATGCCGTCCACGATGTAGCGCGAATCGGTGGTGAACTGCACCGACAGCCGGTTGCCCTTGCGTGACATCGCGCGATACGTGTCGATCACGCTGCGCAGCGCCATGCGGTTGTTGGTGGTGTCCGGTTCCGAGGCCCAGAGATCGAAGCGCGTGAGCGTGCCATCGGATTTGCGAAACTCCACCAGGGCGCCGAGCCCGCCGGGTGTGGCGCCACTCTTGCCGTTGCCCAGACAGGACTCGTCCGCGTACACGGCCACCAGCGGATAACGCGCGCTCACTTCACGAGCTCCAGTGCGTCCAGTTCGTCGAGTACGAGTTCGATGTGCTGTCCGGTGCTCGGGTGGCGCGCCACAATCACCTCGCGTCCGTTCACCAGACGCAGACGCTCGGGGATGACGAGAAATTCCGTGCCGCGTCGCATGATGGCGAGGCGCGTACCATCGGTGATGGCGCGTTCGAGCTGATCGTACTGCGAGGAGGAGAGTTGCACGTCAGATGGGAGCAGTGAGCACGGCATGCAACACCTGTTCGGCGGCGTGCAGCTGATCGAGTTCCACCCATTCGGTGGCGGAATGCGCGCGCGCAATGTCGCCCGGACCAAAACACAGCGCGGGAATGCCGGCCGCCGAAAACAGCGCCGCATCGGTCCAGCACCAGAGCCCGTCCACGCTGTCCGGCACGTTGGACGACACGCAGGCGGCGCGCAGTCTGCGCACGATGTCCGCCTCGGCGGCCGTGTCGAGCGGCGGCTGCGCGCACTCGAGGCGGAACTGCAGGTCCAGTCCTTCACGCCGGAGCCCCGCGCACAGCGCCTCGATTTCCTCGTGCACCTCTGCGCTCACTTCGCCGGGCAGTGTGCGGCGCTCAACCCGCAGCACGCAGTGCTCGGCATACGTGGACCAGCCCGTGCCACCCGACACCATGGCCACATGCAGCGACGCGCGACCCAGCAGCGGATGTGTGCGGTGACTCAACACGTCGCGTTCGAACGCATCGAGCGCCTGCATGACGCGCGCGCCCTGGCGATTGGCATCGATGCCCACGTCGTAGCGACTGCCGTGAGCGGCGCGCCCCGTCACGCTGAACTCGAACCACGCAAAGCCCTTGTGGGCCGGCACGACGGCCAGTCGCGTGGGTTCGGTGACGATGGCGGCCACGGGGTGGCAGTCCGCGGGCAGGCCGCCCGCCAGCAAATGCCGCGTGCCGATGGACGCAAACTCTTCGTCGCAGACGGCCGCCACCAGCACCTCGCGCTGCAGACGGCCTTCCTGCGCCGCGCGCGCTGCGGCCACGCACATGGCCGCGATGCCACCCTTCATGTCGGAGCTGCCGCGTGCGTACAGCGAGCCGTCGGCCACGGTGGCGGTGAACGGTGCGTGCGTCATGTCATCCACACCCACCACATCGAGGTGCCCGTTCAGCACCAGCGGGTGCACGCCGCGCGGGCCGATGCGCGCGAGCACATTGGGGCGACCGGGGGCGACCTCCACCACCTGCACCTCGAAGTCCCAGCCGCTCAGCACCTCGGCCAGAAACGCGGCAACGGCAGCTTCGCCCGGTCCACCGGGCACGAGCGAGGGATTGCGCGAATCGATGGACACGAGGGCGCGGGTCAGCGCCAGGGTGTCGAGGGGAAAGCGGGTCGTCACCCCCGCAGTCTAGCCGTCCGTGTCGTCGCTGACCACCTGCACGCGCACGCCGTCGGTGGCCACCTGCCAGTCCAAAACCTCGCCCAATGTCGCTGCCGCAGCGCGCACGGCCGGGGCCTGTTCAATTGACGAACACACCAGCACACAGCCGCCGCCACTGGCGCCAAGGGCCTTGAAGCCAACGGCACCGGCCGCTCGCACGGTGGCCTCGAGCGCCGCAATGCGCGGCGTCGTGATGCGCGGATGCAGGGACTGCTGATGCACCCAGTGCTCGTCCATGAGTGCCCCCAGGCTGCTGATGTCCCCGCTGCTCAGTGCCTCGGCCATGTCGCGGGCCAGACTGGCCATGCGGTCCAGCGCGGCCACGACGCGCGCCTCGCGGGTGGCATAGGCATCGAGCACGGCCGTGATCGTCTCGGCCGAAATGCGCGATTCGCCGGTATACACCAGTGTCAGACGGGCTTCGAGGCAGCGGCGCGTGGCCTGGGTGAGCGGCAGCGGCTCGGCATGTCGAGTCTGGCCGAGTGTGAGGCCCAGGGCGCCGCCAAAGGCGGCGGCATAGTGGTCCTGAAAGCCACCCGCCACCCGCAACTCCTCAACCTCCGTGGCGCGACTGCGTTCGGCCAGTGCGGCCGGGGTCAACTGCTCGCCGCAGGCCACAGCACAGGTCGCGGCCAGGGCCACACCGGCGGCAGACGACCCGCCGAGACCCGCGCCCACCGGGAAGTCGCTCCGGAGTTCGATGGTCGGCGTGGCAGCAACGCGCTCTGCCCACCCGGGGCGCCGCGCCGCACTGCGGAGCGCGGCCGCAATCAGGGGGTCTGGCCCGCTCTGCTCCGCCCCATGGGCCGGTGGCGCTGTGTGCCACACCACCGTGGCCCGCCGTTCGATGGCGAGGTTGCAAACGAAACCGCCTCGCTCTTCGGGGTAGGGCGGGACATCTGTCCACCCTCCGCCGAAGTCGAGGCGGGTCGGCGCCGACGCGATGATCACGTCGGCTTACTTCTTCTTGGCTGCCTTCTTGGCCGGAGCCTTTGCCGGCGCCTTGGCGGCGGGCTTGGCGGGAGCCTTGGCCGGGGCCTTGGCCGCTGGCTTCGCGGGAGCCTTGGCCGGGGCCTTGGCGGCGGGCTTGGCCGGTGCCTTGGCCGGAGCCTTCGCGGCCGGCTTGGCGGCGGCGGGTGCCTTGGCCGGCGCGGTCTTGGCGGCGGGCTTGGCCGGTGCCTTGGCCGGAGCCTTGGCGGCGGGCTTGGCGGCCTCCTTGCTGCTCTCCTTGGCGGCGGGCGCCGGCGCGGCCGGCTTGGCTGCGGGAGCCTTGGGGGCCGGCTTGGCCGGCGGCGGCGCGAAGTGCACCTTATCCGACGGCTTCTGGGGCTCGATACGCATGGCCGCTCGCGCCTCGAGCGCCGCCTCGGCCGCCGCAGCGGGCGCGGTGACGGCCTTGGGCAACTGACCGAGCGGGATGGGCTTGGGCGGCGCCTGCTTGGGCTGCGGCGCCGGCAATGCACCGTGCTTGGCGATGTAGGCGGCCTCCGCCTGCTGAATCAGGACATCGGCTTCGTCCTGATTCATCTGGCCGCGGCGGACCATGTAGTTGATGAGGTCGCGCGCGCTCTCGATGACAAAATCGCTGAGCCCGGCCGCCGCACCCACGACGTCCCGCATGGCGCCTGCCATGCGGCTGCCCGCCTCGAGGCTGATTTCATGCGCCCGCTGCGCCATCTCCGCGGCCGTGTCGCGGGCATCCGCCGCGCGATGGCCGGGGCCGCGCCGCGGCGCGGGACTGGACGCTGGAGCGTCGCCTTCGGTAAGCGTTTCGTCGTCAGCCTGCATATCGGCCATAGGTGGAGCGCACTCCTTCCGCCATCCAGGGGGGTCGAGGTGGTCGCTCGACGGGCCCGGAACTGGCCGATCAGGCCGCCCCGCGCTCCGCGTCCACCGGAACGCGGGTAACTATATGATTTCCAGTCATCTACGCAAGGCATACGGACGTGATTTCGGAGGTCGGCACACATATAATGCACCGCACCACGCCCCCTGTCGCACCCCCGCGCACTCGGCATCCCCGGAGACAAGTGTGACACTTCCGCGCCACAATAAAACGAGTAAACGCGCAGTATGAGAGAAATGAGCCTTTCAGGTCTGCGTGTGCTCGATCTGTCCAGGGTGCTGGCCGGGCCCTACGCGGCCATGATGCTGGGCGATATGGGAGCCGATGTCATCAAGGTCGAACGACCTGAATCGGGTGATGACACCCGTGGCTGGGGTCCGCCCTTCGCCGCCGATGGCCAGTCGGCCTATTTCCTGAGCTGCAATCGCAACAAGGTGTCGCTGACGGCTGATTTCAGGTCGCCGGACGACCAGCTGCTGCTGCACCGGCTCATTGCCCAGGCCGATGTGGTGATAGAAAACTTCCTTCCCGGCTCGCTTGCCCGATACGGGTTTGATGCTGACGCGCTACTGGCGCATAATCCGCGACTTGTGTGGTGCACCATATCGGGCTTCGGCGCCGACGCCACCCGTCCCGGCTACGATTTTGTGGTACAAGCCGAGTCCGGCTGGATGGCCATGACCGGCGAGCCGACGGGTTCACCGATGAAGGCGGGGGTGGCCATCGTCGATGTGCTTACCGGAAAGGATGCGGCGCTGGGCATTCTGGCCGCGCTGGCGGCACGGGACCGTGCGGCCCTGGCCGGACGTCCCGCCCTGCCCGTGTCGGCCCGCCGGGTGCAGGTGTCGCTCATTGACAGTGCGCTGGCGTCGCTGGTGAACGTGGCGCAGAACACGCTGGTTACCGGCCAGCCGGCGCGGCGCTGGGGGAACGCGCACGCCAACCTCGTCCCCTATCAGCTCTTCGCCTCGGCCGATCGGCCGCTGGTGCTGGCGGTGGGTTCGGATGCGCAATGGTTGGCGGCGGCCAGGGCGCTTGGACTCGACGAACTGGCGGACGATCCCGAACTGCGCAGCAATGCGGGCCGCCTGGCGCAGCGCGAGCGGGTGGTGGCGGCGCTCAGCCTCTGTCTGCAAACGCGGCCGGCGGCCGAGTGGATGGCCCGGCTCGAAGCGGCGGGCGTGCCCTGCGGTGTGGTCCGCGAGGTGCACGAGGCTTTGGCGGACTCTGCCGTACGCAGCGGTCAGGACGTTTCCGAGCTGGCACAGACTGGCATTTCGCCACTCTGGAACGGCATCGTACGCCTTCGGCCGCCGAAATTGGGCGAGCACAGTGTCACTGTCCGGGAAAAACAGTGGAGTTTGTTCGACAACCTGCCGATACTGAGCGATGGCGACGTGTAACCACTGTGTGACTTCCCCGCGCATTTCTCGTCTTTCCCATGAGACGAGCAGTACGGCCATGGTCGGGCCCGAAAGGGCCGATGGCGTTCAGGGGTGTTCATCCCGTCCGTGTGGCGTTATCCTAGCGCCGTGCATATGACGGAATCACCAATCCCGCCGAACGACGTCGATTCCGATCAGGACGTCATCTCCCGCGTCCTGGGGGGCGACCGCGATGCGTTCGCGGTGCTGATCGGCCGGTACAGTGATCCGCTGTATCGACATGCGCTTGGCATGACGGGCAGTCCCGACGTCGCCGAGGACATTCTTCAGGTGTCGTTCATCAAGGCGTATCACCACCTCGCAGAGGTGCGCGGTCGCTTCGATGCCTGGCTGTTCCGGATCGTGGCCAACGGGTGCAAGGACTGGCTGAAGAACATTCGGCGCACGCACCTGAGCTATGACGAAGACGATCAGCCCTCCGGCTACGCGACACCCGATGAGGACCTCGACCGGACTGAACTCCGGCAGGATCTCGATGCAGCACTCGCGCAGTTGGCCCCATCGCTCCGGGAAGCCTTCATCCTGAAACACGTGGAAGGGCGCTCCTACGAAGAGATGGCGGATCTCTTGGGTACAACAGTTGGCGCTCTGAAGATGCGCGTGCATCGGGCACGCGAAGCGCTTCAGGCCCTGCTCGAGGAGAAATACGCGTGATGCGCAACAACGAACCGCAGGACGATCGCAGCATGGCGCCCCGCGCCGAGCGTCCGCTGACCGATCGCGAAGTGCCCCTGCCTGGCATGGCCGCCGCTGACGCGACCGCCGGCACCGTGCACCAGTGGCTGGACGGCGAAGCCTCCGAGGCCGACGCCCGTCGCGCCGACGAGCGCGCCGTGGAGTTCTGGAATCAGGTGGCCAAGGACGCGCAGGGCATGAAGGCTGTGAAGGCGCCGGCGCACCTCGCCGCCAACATCATGGCCGCCATCCCGGTGCGTGAGCCCGGCCCGCAAGCGGCCCGCGCCGCCCGTGTGAACGTCGAACTCCGCCCGGACGCTTGACTGCAGTCTGGAGTGATGAGCTTTGCGGTTTGAGTGCAAAAGGAAAGGCCCGATCTGACTCGTCAGATCGGGCCTTGCTCCTTCCAACTCAAAACACAGAGCTCATCACTCCAAGCTGCAGTTTGCTACATATGGAGTGCACGCCCAAGGGCGCTCAACGCCGCTTCCTTCACCGTCTCGCTGAGCGTCGGGTGCGAATGCACCGTGATGGCAATGTCCTCCGCGCTGCCGCGGTACTCCATGGCCAGCACCACTTGCGCGAGATTGTCGGCCACATGCGGGCCGATCATGTGGCAGCCGAGAATTTCGTCGGTGTTCTTGTCCACCACGAACTTCACGAAGCCCTGGGTTTCGCCCATCGTGCGCGCGCGGCCGTTGGCGCTGAAGGGGAACTTGCCCACACGATACGCGCGGCCGCTGGCCTTCACTTCCTGTTCCGTGAGGCCGACCGTGGCGATCTCGGGCCAGGTGTACACCACACCCGGCATGGTGCGGTAGTGCATGTGCACCGGCTTGCCGGCAATGACCTCGGCGGCAATCACGCCTTCGTCCTCGGCCTTGTGCGCCAGCAGCTTGCCGCCCACCACGTCGCCGATGGCAAACACGCCCGGCAGGTTGGTGCGCATCTGGTCGTTCACGGCAATCTCGCCGCGCGCGCCCAACGCAAGGCCCAGCGCCGCCGCGTCCACGCCTGAGAGCGACGGCTTGCGGCCCACCGACACCAGCACGTAGTCGCCATCAAACGACAGCGCCGCGCCGTCCTTCTCGGCGTGAATGGTCACGCCATCGGCGCGCACATCGGCGCCGGTGACCTTGGTGCCCGTGTGGATGTCGAGGCCCTGCTTGCGGAAGATGCGGTCGGCTTCCTTGATGACATCGTCATCGTTGCCGGGCAGAATGGTGGGCGCAAACTCCACCACCGTGACCTTGGCTCCGAGGCGGCGCCACACCGAGCCCAGCTCGAGCCCAATGACGCCGCCGCCGATCACGATGAGATGCTTCGGCACCTCGGGGATCTGCAGCGCGCCCACGTTGGACAGCACGCGCTTCTCGTCGAAGGGCAGGAAGGGCAGCTGCACCGGCACCGAGCCGGTGGCAATGATGACATGCTTGCCCTGCCAGGTGGTCACGCTGCCGTCGGCGGCCCGCACCTCGATGACGTTGCCCGCCTTGAGTGTGCCGAAGCCCTTGGCCCAGGTGATCTTGTTCTTGCGGAACAGGAACTCGATGCCCTTGGTGTTCTGGGCCACGACGTCGGTCTTGCGCGCCATCATGGCGGGCAGATCGATGCTGGCACCGTCCACCTTCACGCCGTGCTCGGCGGCATGCAGACGCAGCCACTCATAGTGCTCCGAGCTCTGCAGCAGGGCCTTGGACGGAATGCAGCCGACGGTCACACAGGTGCCGCCGAGGGTCTTGTCGGCTTCCACGCAGGTCACGGAGAAACCGAGTTGCGCGGCGCGAATGGCGGCCACGTAGCCGCCGGGGCCACCGCCGAGGATGAGCACGTCGGCGGTCTGGGGAGTCGGGGAAGTCATGCGCGAAAGCTATTCATCGCGCCGACCTGGGCGGAGGGGTGGCGCTAGACGCGGCCAGCGACCAACTCGCCCTCCCCCTGGACTCGGCCGTCGCCGTCACGCTGCACCCAGTGGCCCACCATGTTGTCGCCACGCAGCCGCGCCTCGATGAGCAGCTGGGCGCGTTCCGCCAGCGCCACCAGCACGCGGGTCGTGCCGTCGAGCAGCTGCAGGGGCTCGGGCTCGCTGTCATCCACCACCAGGGTGATGCCGCAGTTGCCCAGCGGGCCCGCGCTCAGCGTGCTCTGGGCGCCGCGGGCGGGCTGATACAGGACAAAGTGCCGGGCCTGCTGGCCGTGCGCCGAGTAGAGCGCGCCTTCCCAGGTGCCGGTGATGGTGACGGGCGTACTGTGTGCGATGGTGGTCGAGTGGGGCATGCGGCCTCCGGGCCGTGGGCGAGGTGCATCCCTCGCGCTGTGCGTACCTCTCAGACACCCCCATCGGTCACAGGGTTTGCACGGACGTCGGGGAGTGTTGGCAGATCGATCGCGGCCCAGTATGCCGCCAGCCGCGCCCACGCATCTCGAAATGGTCACGCCCGCTTGGCAAGCTGGTGCCGGCCGCTACATTAGCGATCAGCAGGGCGCAGCGTGACGCAGCTCACGCAGTCCGCGTCCTTCATGCGGAGGCCGATTCGGTGCGGGGCAGGCCGGTCGGCAATGGAATGCACAACGCGGCAGATGCCGCTTCGACATCGTTGGCCACGGCCCCAACCCTCGCGTTGAAAACGTGCGCTGGCGAAGCCCGACGTCCCGCGCGCAAGCGTCAGGGGCGTCGTGGTGCTTTGGGGCAGTGCGTGGCGCAACTGGCCCCACTTACGACTCGAAACTCGAACTCAAGACTCGGAACTGATCAGTTTCGAGTTCTGGGTTTGAGTTCTTGGTGATTGGTTGAATGAATCGCGTTAAGGCCACCCAAACACAAAACCCGAAACTGATCAGTTCCGGGTTCTGGGTTGGAGTTCCGAGTTGTATGTAGGGCTCAGTACACCAGCATCGCGGCTGGATCTTCCATCAGTTCCTTGACGCGCACGAGGAACAGCACGGCCTGCTGCCCATCGATGATGCGGTGATCGTACGACAGCGCGATGTACATCATGGGCCGGATCTCCACCTTGCCGTCAATGGCCACGGGGCGATCCTGGATCTTGTGCAGGCCAAGAATGCCGACCTGCGGATAGTTGATGATGGGCGTGGAGACCAGCGAACCAAACACGCCACCATTGGTGATGGTGAAGGTGCCGCCGGTGAGGTCATCCATGGACAGCTTGCCGTCGCGCGCACGCTTGGCCACGGCGCCAATGTCCTTGCCGATCTCCACCACGCTCTTCTGATCGGCGTCCTTGATGTTGGGCACCACGAGGCCCGCATCGCTGGCCACGGCGATACCCATGTTCACATAGTGCTTGTACACAATGGTGTCGCCGTCGATCTGCGCGTTCACCACCGGGTAGGCCTTGAGCGCCAGCGTGGCCGCTTTGACGAAGAAGGGCATGAACGAGAGCTTGACGCCCTGTTCCTTCTCGACACGATCCTTGAGTCGCTCACGCAGGGCCGAGATGGCTGTCATGTCGATCTCATTGAACGTCGTCAGATGCGCGGTGGCATGCTGCGACTGCAGCAGGTTCTCGGCGATGCGCTTGCGGCGCGTCGTCATCTTCTCGCGGGTTTCGCGCACGGCGTTGGCCGCAGGAGACGACGAAACAGCGGGAGCCTGGACGCCAGCAGCCGGCGCGACGGGAGCCTGGACGCCAGCAGCCGGGGCGGCGGGGGCTGCCGCGGCGCTCATCACGTCGGCCTTGCTGACCACGCCGCCGCGGCCGGTGCCCTGCACGTCCGCCGGGTTGATGCCCGTTTCGGTGGCGAGGCGCGCTGCGGCCGGCGACACCTTGGTCTCAGCAGCGGCAGGGGCCGCCGCGGGTGCCGCCGCCGCAGGGGCCGCGGCTACCGCTCCCGCCGCCCCGGCTGCCGGCGCTGCGGCTGTCGGCGCTCCCGCTCCCGCCGCTTGCTGTTGCAGTTCCCCGAGCACGTCTCCCACCGCCACCACATCGCCCTCGCCCTTCGCGCGCGAGCTCAGCACGCCCGCCTCGAGCGCGGGCACTTCCACCGTGATCTTGTCGGTTTCGAGCTCGACGAGCGCGTCGCCCACGGCGACCGTGTCGCCCTCCTTCTTGAGCCAGCGCGAGACGGTCGCCTCGACGATCGATTCGCCAAGGGGGGGAACCTTGATGGACGACATACAGCAATACCGTGGTGGGAGTCGACTGATCGGAACGAACCCGCAATATAGACAGAGGACCGGCGGGAATGGTCGGCCCTTGTAGATTCTTGAGCCGCGTGACCGGGCGTTCCCTGCCTGCGCTCCGCCACCCTCCCTCGTCCTCACCCCTCGTCCCGATGTCGTCGACATCCCGCAGACCGGTCTTCCCATTCGGGCCGCGTCGCCCCTCGCTGTTGCGTCGCCTGCCGCCGGCGCTCGCAGCTCTGGCTACATCAGCCGTCACGTCCTACGCGCAGGGCGCGGCCCCGGCATCCTCGCCGGTCGAAACGCCACTCGCCAAGCCCAATGCAAGCATCGAAGGCCTCGAGTCGCTGCGCGGTCTGCGCGAGCTTGGCACGGGCCGTCTGCTGGTGGTGAACGGCGCGCAGCTCGAGCTGGTGGACCTGAGCACACGCAAGAGGGAAGAGCGCGCGCTCACCGCCAACGGGCCTGCGCCCCGCGTGCTGCAGGGGCTCTGGCGCTGGGTGGATGACTCGCTGGTGACAATCGACCCGCTCTCCGGTCGTTTCTTCATTGTGGACGGCAGCGGCACCGTGGTGCGCGAACAGCGGGTCCGTCTCCCCAGCGGACCCATGCGCGGCCCGGGTGGCCCCGGCGGTCCAGGTGGGCCGGGTGGCGCACAGGGCGGCGGCATTACGGGCATTCGTGCCCTTGTGAGCCCTGAGCTGGCGCTGGGCACGGGTCAACCGCCCCGGCCCCAGCTCACGGGCGCCGCGGCCGCCACGCAGGCGCCGCCGCGCATCCCGATCCCCATCGTCCGTATCCGGCTGGCCTCCGCAACTTTCGACACGGCCGCGCAGCTCATGCCCGCGCAGGCCCCCAAGCCGCCCGTCATGGGCAGCGGCGGCAACTACAAGGTCTACGCCAATACGTCGGCGCTGCAGCCGGTGGATACCTGGGCACCACTCTCCGATGGCACGGTGATGATTCTCCGCGCCGCCAGCTACCGCGTCGATCTGATTGGCGTGGACGGCACGCGTGTGTCCCTCGGACCCGTGCCCTTCACACCCGTGCCCGTCACCGATGACGATCGCAAGCGTGTCATGGACGACAACCGGCGCACCGTGGAAGAAGCCCTGCGCAACAACCCGCGCCGCACGAGCATTTCCACCATCGCCGTCGAGGAGCCATCGTCCTGGCCGAGTACCCATCCGCCCTTCCGGGGCGACCTGGCGCCGGTCGTGGACCCCATCGACCGGGTCTGGGTGGTGACGCGCTGCGAGAAGGAGGCCAGGGCGCGCTGTTATGATGTGATTGATCGGGATGGCCAGCGGCAGGGCCGGGTGCGGCTGCCCGATCGCACGCTCGTTGTGGGCTTCGGTGCCGTCTCGATTTACACGCTTGACGTGCAGAAGCCCGACAAGCCGGTCCTCCAGCGACACCCTCTTCCGTTCTGACGTCATGTCCCTGTACCGCATGCGCGCGCTGACCTTTGCCGAACACGGTGGCCCGGAGCAACTGGTCGTGCGCGATGACATCGCCATGCCCACCATCGATGCGGGCGACAGTGTGCGCGTGCGCCTCGTTGCGGCGGCCCTCAATCGGCTGGACCTCTGGGTGCTGGGTGGCATCCCGGGGTCCAAGGTCCGTCCCGGCTGGCCTTTGGGCTCGGACGGCGCGGGCATCGTGGAGGCGGTGGGTAGCGCGGTGACGCGGGTCAAGCCGGGCGATCGGGTCATCATCAATCCCGGCGTGGTGGACCGCAGCTGTCAGTGCGAGTACTGCCGCGACGGAGATCAGCCCCTCTGTCTGACCTACGGCATTCTCGGCGAGCATCGGCCGGGCACGTTGGCGGAGTACGTGGTGGTGCCCGAGGCCAACCTGCGCACCTTCCCCGACTGGCTGCCCTGGGAAACGGCGGCGGCCTTTCCGCTGGCCACGCTCACGGCCTGGCGCATGGTGGTCACGCGCGCCAAGGTGCGCGCCGGCGATCAGGTGCTTATCTGGGGCATCGGCGGCGGTGTGGCGCTGGCCGCCCTGCAGATCTGCAAGCATCTGGGCGCCACGGTCTGGGTCACCTCCTCCAGTCCGGACAAGCTCGATCGCGCCCAGCTGCTGGGGGCGGATCATCTGCTCGATCACCGGCAACCCGACCTCGGCAAGACCATTCGCGCCCGCACCGACAAGCGCGGCGTGGACGTGGTCATCGATTCGGTGGGTGAAGCCACCTGGCCCCAGTCGCTGACGGCGCTCGGGCGGCGCGGCCGGCTGGTGACCTGCGGGGGCACCAGCGGGCCCTTCGTGCAGGTGGACGTGCGCCGCATGTTCTGGAACCAGTGGACCCTCATGGGCTCGACCATGGGCAATGACGCCGAGTTCGACACGATCAGCGATTTCTTCGATCACGGTTCGCTGCAGCCACCGGTGGACTCGGTCTGGAGTCTCGACGAGGCGCAGGCGGCCTACGCGCGCCTCGCCTCGGGGCAGCAGTTCGGCAAGGTGGTCATCCGTCTGCGTGGGCAGGCGGGCGAGTTGGCGGGATGACCGAGTCGGCGCGCTTCACGGCCGACGAGGAGCGCGCGCTCCGAACCGCCGTCCAGCAGGGGGAGCGGCCCGATTGCCCGCGCTGTGGCGTGCCCATGACCCAGCGGCCCATCGGCGGCGGCTCGTTTGGGCTGGGCTATCATCGCCAGCGCGAGTGGCTGCTGTGTCCGCAGTGCCGCCGCAGCGCGATCTTCGACGTGCGGCGCGGTACCCGGCTCTAGCCAACACCCGCCAGCGCGCTCCGGGAACCCCCTCTGTCCTCGTGACACAGGGCACTAAGTTTCCGGGACGCATCATTCCTTCATTCGTCGGGATCCCTTGTTTCAGCCGTCCGCCCCTGTCGGCGACTCGTCGTCGCTGTGGTTTGCCGATTCACTGCGCGTTGCCCTCGCGGCCGCGCAGGACGTCTCGGGTGAATCGTCCGTCGCCAGCACGTTTACCGAACGACTTGCGCAGAGCTTCTCGCTGCTCGGCGAGTTCGTGCCGGCGTTGTTTGGCGCGCTCGTCATTCTGTTTGCCGGCTATCTCGTGGCCAAGGTCGTGGAGAAGGGCACCACGCGCCTGTTGCGCCGCGTGAAGTTCAATCAGCTGCTCGAGCGGGGCGGCGTGGTGCAGGCCGTGGAGCGCTCCGGCTCGCACCTCAATCCCGCCAAGGTGCTCGCGAACCTGCTGTTCTGGGTCGTGATGTTCGCCGTGCTCATGATTGCGGCCAGCGCCATCGGTCTCGACTCGCTGGCGAATGTGTTCACGGAGCTGGTGAGCTACATCCCGAGTGTCATCGCGGCCATCGTCATCATCATTCTTGGCATCGTGCTGGGTGGTTTTGTTGGTGGACTGATCATGGCCTCGGCCGGTGGCTTGTACGGTGGCCCATGGCTCGCGCGCATCGGGCGCGGCGGGGTCATCGTGCTCGCAGTGTTCATGGCGCTGCAGGAGCTGGGCATTGCCACCGACATCGTGACCACGGCCTTTGCCATTCTGTTCGGTGCAGTGGCGCTGGCTCTGGCGCTGTCGTTCGGGCTTGGCAATCGCGAGCTGGCCGGTCAGGTCACGCGCGAGTGGTACGAGCGCTATCAGGCCGAACGTCGCGCCATCGATGCCGAAGCCGCCGCTGAAGAGGCGGAAGAACTCGCTGAGGCGACCTCCGAAGAGGCGGCCGAGGCTGCGGAAGCGGCCGCGCAGGCTGCCAAGGCGGCGGCCAAGGCCGCAGCGGTGCAGGCCCGCTCTGCGGCGGCAGGCAGCGCTGCACAGGGCGGCGCGGCGCATGGCGGCGCCGCGATGCTCGTGGTGCTCGGGCTGCTGCCCTGGCCGACACCGGCCACCGCCCAGGCCGCGCCGGCCCGGGCAACCCAGACGGCGGTGAGTGATTCCGCGCGTGAGGCCCGCATCGAGCGGGCACGGCTCGAAGCGGAGACCGAGGCGCTGTATGGTCAGCTCAATGCACTCCGCCGGGACCTGCTGACGCGCGCGGACTGGGCGGAGCTGGGCGACCGCTGCAATCCGGGGGCCCTGCGCGTGTTTTCGCGCGACACCACGCCGGAACAGCGCGATTCGGTGCAGGCCATGGTGGAGCGCATGGAGGCCATCATCGTGAACCGCGGCGTGGGTGCGCGACTCGACACACCCGAGGCCCGTCGTCTGCTACGCGTCATCGTGGGTTGGGAAGCCGGCATCGACCGGCCGTTCTGGGACGAGCTCGAGCCGGCGGGTCGCGGTGCGGCCAGGCCAAAGTTGCGTGAAGCCGTGGCCACCGGCATGACGGGTGAGGTGCCCGACCCCCAGGGGCCGGGCTGCCTGCCGTCCCCCCTGGCGTCGGACACGGTGACCTTCGTGGTGCCCGGGTTCAGCACCATGGACTTCCCCAGGGCGCCCAAGCCCCGCGTGAAGGCCTATTTCGGTCCGGAAGCCCAGCGGCATGCCCGGGACGAGTTCTATGCCGCCGTGGGGCGTACCAGGCCCGAGGCCGAGCTCAGTTACATGCTGGTGGCACCGGTCGTGATCTGGCGCGACTACGCCCTGGTGGCGGTGCGTCGGCCAGTGGAGCCGGGTGGGGTGATCCTCGACCGGCCGGGCCGGGGTGGGGCGGTGTACCTCATGCGCCGCAGCGGTACGGGCGCCACTGCCGAGTGGCGACTGGTCACCATTGTCCGTACCTGGGGCGCCTGAATCGGGCCAGCTCGGCAGTTAAATTTCAAGGCTACACCCCGATGACCGCTCCGGCCCGCCGTCCCTACGGCGCCGTCGTTCGCCCAGCCATCGGGTCCGCCAATGATTTCGTCCACGGCCACGCCGTCGGCTGCACCTCTCTTCCCGCCGTCCCATGACCGCACCGAACGCCCGCGAACGCATCCTGCCCCGCCTCATCGACGAGGAGGTCAAGGAATCGTTCATCAACTACTCCATGAGCGTCATCGTGTCGCGCGCGCTGCCGGACGTGCGCGATGGCCTCAAGCCCGTGCATCGCCGTGTGCTGTATGCGATGAACGAGCTCGGACTGTTGCCGGGGCGTCCGTACAAGAAGTCGGCGACGGTGGTGGGCGACGTGCTTGGCAAGTACCACCCGCACGGTGACAGCAGCGTGTACGACGCGCTCGTGCGCATGGTGCAGGACTTCTCGCTGCGCTATCCGCTGGTGGATGGTCAGGGCAACTTCGGCTCCATGGACGGCGACGGCGCGGCCGCGTATCGCTACACCGAGGCGCGCCTCACGCGCATGGCCGTCGAGATGCTCAATGACATCGACCAGAACACGGTCGATTTTGCGCCCAACTTCGACGACCGCCTCGAAGAGCCGCGTGTGCTGCCCAGCGGGTTCCCGAACCTGCTGGTGAACGGCTCGGCCGGCATTGCCGTGGGCATGGCCACCAACATCCCGCCGCACAACCTCAAGGAAGTCGTGAGCGCCGTCGTGGCGCTCATCGACAACCCGGAGCTGGACGGGCCGGCCCTGCGCAAGTTCGTGAAGGGGCCGGACTTCCCGACCGGCGGCTACATCTACGGCCGCGCCGGCATTGCCGACTACCAGGACACGGGCCGCGGTCGCATCGTCATGCGCGCGCGCGCCGTTATCGAGGAGCGGGAGTCGAGCGGCAAGTCGCAGATCGTCGTGACCGAGGTGCCGTACCAGGTCAACAAGGCCAAGCTCGTGGCCGACATCGCCGAGCTGGTGCGCGAGCAGAAGCTCACGGGCATCAGCGCGCTGCGCGACGAATCCGACCGCGACGGCATCCGCGTGGTGGTGGAGCTCAAGCGCGACGCCATTCCGCGCGTGGTGCTCAACCAGCTGTACAAGCACACCGCCATGCAGAGCACCTTCGGTGTGATCATGCTGGCGCTGGTGCCCGATCCGAACACGCGGCAGCTCGTGCCCAAGGTGCTCACGCTCAAGCAGTGCCTCGAGCACTACATCGCGCACCGGCATGAAGTCATCGTGCGGCGCACGCAGTTCCAGCTCGACAAGGCGCTGGAGCGCGAGCACATCCTCGAGGGCCTCAAGATCGCCGTCGACAACATCGACGAGGTCATCAAGCTCATTCGGGCCGCCGAGGACACGCCCACGGCCAGCGCGCAGCTGCAGTCGCGCTTCGGGCTCTCCGAGCGGCAGGCCGAGGCCATTCTCAACATGCGTCTGGCCAAGCTCACCGGCCTCGAGCGCGACAAGCTCGAGGAGGAACTGCGCGAGGTGCGCGCGGAGATCATCGAGCTGCGCTCCATTCTCGAGTCCAAGCCGCGCCGCATGGAAATCCTCAAGGGCGAGCTGCTCAAGCTGTCGGACACCTTCGGCGACGAACGCCGCACGGAGATTGTCAGCGACGAGGGCGAGTTCTCCATCGAGGATCTCATCGCCGAGGAGGAGATGGTCGTCACCATCTCCCACAAGGGCTACATCAAGCGCACGGCCGTGTCGCTGTACAAGCGGCAGGGACGCGGCGGGCGCGGCAAGAGCGGCGCCGACCTGCGCGAGGATGATTTCATCGAGCGGCTGTACGTGGCCAGCACGCACACCTACCTGCTCATCTTCACCGATGACGGGCGCTGCTTCTGGCTCAAGGTGCACGAGCTGCCGCAGCTGGGCCGGGCCACGCGTGGCAAGCCCATCGTGAACCTCATCAACGTCTCGCCGGACACGCGCATCCGCACCATCGTGCCGGTGCGCGAGTTCAGCGACACGGAGTTCCTGCTCTTCAGCACGCGCAACGGCACGGTCAAGAAGACGGCGCTGTCGCAGTACTCGAATCCGCGCAGCAACGGCATCAAGGCCATCAAGATCGAGGAAGGCGATGCCCTGATGGACGTGCAGGTGACCAGCGGCAACAACGATGTGGTGCTGGCCACCAAGCACGGTTTGTCGGTGCGTTTCCATGAAAGCGATGTGCGCGAGATGGGCCGCGACACCACGGGCGTCAAGGGCATCGAACTGCGCCCGGCTGACGAGGTGGTGGGCATGGTCGTCATCAAGCGTGAGGCCACGCTGCTGGTGGTCACCGAGCGCGGGCTCGGCAAGTGCAGCGAGGTGAGCGAGTACCGGGTGCAGAAGCGCGGCGGCAAGGGCATTCTCACGCTCAACCGCACGCCCAAGACCGGTGACGTGGTGGCCCTCATGGAAGTCGTGCCCGAGGACGAGCTCATGCTCATGACCCGGCAGGGCATCGCCATCCGCAGCAAGGTGAGCGAGATTCGCGTCACCGGCCGGGCGGCGCAGGGTGTCAAGCTCGTGTCGCTGGATGATCACGATGTGGTGTCGGCCGTGGCCCGCGTCATTCCCGATGACAAGGATGACGGCGAGGGTGGGGCCGAGGACGCCAATGGCGGCGAGGCTGGCGCCGAGAACGGCGCGGAAAACGGCGGCGAGTAATCGCCGCCCACGGCACCACAGGTTGTAGCAGGAAAGCAGTGGGGGAGGGCATTCCGCCCGCCCCCCGGGCTCTGGCGGAGAGGGGATGGCGACGTCGCGCATCCTGGTGGCTGACGATGACGAGGCAGTACTCGAATCCGTGACCTGGTTGCTCCAGGAGAACGGATATGACGTCGTGCCCGCCAACGGCGGCGCCGCCTGTCTCGAACAGCTCGAGAAGAAGTCGCCCGATCTGCTGCTGCTGGACATTCTCATGCCCGACGCCGACGGCTGTCAGCTGCTCGAGCGCATCAAGGGTGAAGAGCGCTGGCGGGACCTGCCGGTGCTCATGTTGTCGGCGCAGCCGCCCGAAGAGGCGTCGGTGCGCTCGCTGGGCCTGGGGGCGGCCGATTTCATTCGCAAGCCGTATCGGCCCAAGGAACTGCTGGCCCGCGTGCAGGCGCAGCTCCGCATGGGTGCCCTGCTGCGCTCCACGCGCATGGCCCTGCTGCGCACCGAAGAAGCGCTGGTGCGCGCGCAGCAGGACGCCGACAGCCGCCGCAAGCTGGTGGACATTCTGCACGAGGTCACCGGTGACCTCTCGGTGTCCGAGCTCTTCCAGATCCTCGTGCGGCGTGCCGCCCGTGCGCTCGGTGTCTCGCACTGCAGTGTGGTGCTGGCGCGTCCGGGCGATCCGCAGGCCGTGGTGGTGGCGGCCTACGAGAATCCGGGCATCCAGCATCTCACGGTGCAGCTCGATCGCTATCCCGAGCTCAAGGCCGCCCTCGAAAGCGGGCAGCCGGTGCTGGTCGAGGATCTCGACACGCATCCGCTCTACGATGGCGTGCGTCATGTCTGGGGCATCGAGGGCATCGAGGTGCCCATCAAGTCGGTCATTGCGCTGCCCTTCTCCATCGACCGCGGACAGTATGGCGTGTTTCTCGTGCGCCGTCGCCGCGATCAGGAGCGCTTCTCGCCGGCCGATCTCGAGTTTGCGCAGGCGGTGGTCACGGCGGCCGTGGCCGTCATTCAGCGGGCCCAGATGGTCGAGAGCACCATGGCCGACAACGCGCGTCTCGAGCAGCTCGCGCAGACCGACCCGCTCACGCAGCTGCTCAACCGGCGTGCGCTCACCGAGCGCATCAACGCCGAAATGGAGCGCGCGCTGCGCTACGACAGCACCATGGCCCTGCTCATGATCGACCTCGATCACTTCAAGCAGGTCAACGACACCTACGGCCATCTGGTGGGTGACGATGTGCTGCGGGACGTGGCGCAGCTGCTGCATGACACCATCCGCACCAGCGACATTGTGGCACGCTACGGCGGCGAGGAATTCCTCGTGCTGCTGCCGGAAACCGACGACGAGGGCGCCGAGTCGTTTGCGGAGCGCATCCGGGCGGCGGTGGAAGGCCACGGCTTTGCCAGCGAGTCGCTGGGCACGCCGCTGCGCCTCACGGCTTCGGTGGGCGTGGCCGTCTTCCCGGCGGCGCGCATTGAAAGTGTGGAGGACCTGTTCTCCCGCGCCGACGCCGCGCTGTATCGTGCCAAGGCCGACGGCCGCAACTGCGTGCGGATGTAGTCAGCGCTCCGGTCAGCGCAGCTGCTGATGCTCCACCTTGGTGCAGCGGTCCTGCACCACCAGAATGCCGGCCCGGGCGAATGCCTCGGCGGCTTCCTCATTGGCGATGCCAAGCTGCATCCACACGGCCCGCGGGCGCGCGGCCAGAATTTCCTCCACGTGCTGCGCCACGTCGGGAGAGCGACGGAACAGCACCACGAGGTCAATGGGACCGTCGATGGTGTCGAGTGCGCGATGCACCGGCTCACCGAGAATTTCGGTGATGTCGGGGAAGTACACCGGGACCGGGATGATCTCGTAGCCGTGGGTCTGCAGGTACTGCGGCACGTAGTACGCCGGGCCACCGGCGATCTCCGGCTTGATGCCGATGACGGCCACCCGCTTCGCCTGCTTCAGCACCGAGGCAATGGCCTCGGGCTCCTCGATCAGGCGATCCCGCCACGACGCGTCACCACCTGTTAGCTTCTCATCCACTCCCAGTATCTCCACACGTGCCTCCACTCATCGGAGTCAGCTGATGCGTTTGCTCGTCCTCGGCGCGGGACTGCAAGGTACCGCGTGCGCGTTCGATCTGCTCAATGTCCGTACCGTCACCAAGGTGCTGCTGGCCGACGTGCGCGTCGGTCCGTTGCCCCCGTTTCTTGCGGCGCACGCCGGACCGCGCCTGGAGCAGCTGGCGCTCGACGTGCGCAGCGACGACGCCGTGCGCGCCGTGTTCGCGCGCTGCGACGCCGTGCTCAGTGCCATCCCGTACTACTACAACGCCAACCTCGCCCGGCTTGCCGTGGAGATGGGCGTGCACTTCACCGATCTCGGTGGCAACACGGAGATCGTGCAGCAACAGAAGCAGCTCGATGCCGCGGCCCGCGCCAAGGGGGTGAGTGTGATCCCCGACACAGGGCTCGCACCGGGCATGGTCAACGTCATCGCCCAGCACGGCATCGACCAGTTCGACACGGTGGACCGGGTCAAGCTGTTTGTGGGCGGACTCCCGCAGGAACCCGAGCCACCGCTGGGCTACCAGATCGCGTATTCCATCGAGGGCATGATGGATTATTACACCACGCCGTCGCTGGTCGTACGTGACGGCCGGCCCGCCCAGGTGCGCGCCTTGTCAGAGCGTGAGACGGTGCACTTTGGCGGTGACATTGGCGATCTGGAGGCCTTCCACACCGCCGGTGGGCTGAGCACCATGGTGTACCGGTACGCGGGCCGGATTCCCACCATGGAGTACAAGACGCTGCGCTACCCCGGGCACGCGCACATCATGGAAGCCATTCGCGACCTCGGTCTGCTGGACACGACGGCCGTGGACGTGAAGGGCCAGCAGGTCGTGCCGCGCGATGTGTTCGTGAAGGTGGCCGGCGATCACCTGCGCAAGGGCAAGCCGGACCTGGTTGCGCTGCGCGTGGAAGTGACTGGCACGAAGGACGGCAAGCACGGCACGCGCGCCTGGCAGGTCATCGATCGCTACGACGCCGCGCATGGCATATCCGCCATGATGCGGACGACCGGCTACACGCTGTCCATCACGGGGCAATTGCAGGCCGGCGGTGACATTGCACCGGGCGTGCATACGCCGGACGAGTGTGTGCCGGCGGAGCGGTATTTCGGGATGCTGGGGGAGAGAGGGATTGGGGTGAGGGAGGTGTGAGCGTGGGGAGCTCGACTCTCATTTCGCATGTCCCGTTTCTCACGTCGCAATTCTCGTTTCGCGATCCACAGCTCTGAGCCGTGCGCAGTGGGCTGTGGGTGACAGTGGTTCATGTGGCGGCATCGCGTTCTCCGATGCACCGGAGCCCGGGGGCCATTATCGCGCAGACCTCATGGATCGCGCGATCTGGCCGACAAACCACTCTCACCCACAGCCCACAGCGCACAGCCCACAGCAGCGGATGGCGAACCCCGACCCCGACCGCAGTTACGAGGTCCTGAACTCCCCAATCATCCCCCTCACCCGCACCGACGCCGTCTGCAGCACCTCCGCCGTCGCGCTCACTTCCTCCGCCGACGCCGAGGTCTCCTCCGTGCTCGCCGCGACCTCCTCCGCCGACGCGGCATGACTCTCCGCCGTGTCGCGCGCCGTCGTCAGCGCCTTCTGCACCGTCTGCAACGACTCCCGGTTGCTCTCCACGGCCTGCGTAACGCGCGCCGTGGCCGTTTCCACCTGCGACACCGCGTGCTCGATGCGCGCGAGCGCCGACCCGACCGCCTCGGCCACCGTCTCCACATCCCGCAGACGTGTCGCGCCGCTCTCCACGGCCGTCGACGCACTGGCAATCCGGCTCCGAATGCGCTTCACGTTGTCCGTGACCTGATTGGCGGCCGCCGCGCTCTGCTCGGCCAGCACACGCACCTCCTGCGCCACCACCGCAAACCCGCGCCCTGCTTGCCCGGCACGTGCCGCCTCGATGGCCGCGTTGAGCGCCAGCAGGTTGGTCTGCGAGGCGATCTCCGAGATCACACTCACGAAGTCGTCAATCACGCTCGTCGCATCGCGCAGTGACATCATCTCCTGCCGCGACGCGGTCACCACTTCGCGGGCGCCGAGCAACGTATCCACGGCCACCTGCACCTGATCGCGCGCCGAGTTGGTGGTGCCGCGAATTTCCCGGCCCACACGATCGGTCTCTTCTGCCGCTTCCCCGATGGTCGCACCGGCCTCGGCCAGCGTCTTCACCGATTCGCTGGCGTGGTTGAGCGCCGAGAGCTGCATGACGGCGCCGTGCGAGATGTCCATGACCGCGGTGGTGACGTGCTGCGTGGACGCCGCCGCGGCCTGCGCGGAGGCCGACAGTTCGCTCGAGGCAAGCGTGACCTGATCGGCCTCCTCGCGCACACGCGAGAGCAGCAGGCGCAGCCGCTCACGGGCCTGCCGCATGGCATCAATGAGCTCCGCGTACTCACGCGCCACGGCGCTGCCCTGCGCTGATCCCGAGTTGCTGCTGTACGTCGTGTCGGGCGGTTCCCGCAGATCACCAGCCCCGATGGCCATCATCTGGTTGCGCAGCGCTTCCAGCGGATGCGTGACGGCCCGCGAGGTGGAGAGCCCGAAGAAGGCCGCCACACCAAACGCCACCGCCACCACCATGGCCAGACTGGCCTCGGCGCGCGTGAGCTTCTCGCGCATGCGATCCATGGAGCCCGAGGCGCCGTTGCGCGCGGACACGCGCAGCTGCTGCAGGGCCTTCTCGATGCTTTCGATGTCCTGTTGTGTGGCGCCCAGCACGCGGTCTGCCTCGGCGCCCTGATCGGTGGCCTGCCAGGCGCGGGTCACGGCAATGCGGACCTCGAGCGCACTCTGCAGGCGACCGATCTCCTCGAGATGCCGTCGCTCCTCGGCGTTCAGCATGCCCTGCTCGAGGGCCTCTTCGCGCAGGCGCTCGGCATCGGCGACGAGGTCCCGATAGGCCTGCTCGTCTTCGCTGCGGCCGGTGTTGAGATAGCGCAGACCGGCCACGAGTTCGCGCATGACCGTGTTGGTGGCGCGCTCGACGAACTCGGAGCGACTCGCCAGCTCACTCACCGTGCGTTCGGCATCGCGATTGGTGCTGGAGAGACCGTACCAGCCCAGCAATCCCGCCACGAGCAGCAGCGTGAGCGAGGTGCCAAAGCCGGCAATGAGTCGCGCGCGAATGGTGGACAGCAGGCGAAGACGCTTCACGGCGTGGAGTCCCCCGCACGGACCTGCGTGATGACCACCGAGCGACCCTTGATGTCGTGTTTGGTGTCGAAGGCGATGCGTCCGGCCACTCCGTCCACGGACGGCGCGCCGTTGCCGATCTTTTCGAGAGCCTGACGCAGCGACCCGCGCGTGCGCGCGCCGGCCGCCACCGTGCGACCGATCACGAGCGCCGCGTCATACGACAGGGCGGCGAACATGTCGGGGTCCTGCGCATACTTGGCGCGATACTTGGGCAGAAACTCCATGGCTTCCTTGCTCGTCGCGCGCTCGGCGCGGAAAAACGCCACGTAGCGTGCGCCAACAGCGTCGGCGTTACTGCTCATGGTTTCCGTGCCGTCGCCGCCCACAAAGGGCGCCGTCACATTGCGCGCCTTGAGCGCGCGAATGAGTGCCAGCGCGTCTTCACCATCACCCGGGAAGAGCACCACGTCGGGCTCGAGTTTGGCAATCAGCGCCGCATAGGCTTCCCACTCCACCACACCGCTCAGGTACGGGTCGCGCATGACCACATCGCCAAACCCCTCCGAGAAGGTGCGCGCGAAGGTGGCCGACCAGTCGCGGCCATAGGAGTCATTGCGATACACGATGGCCGCGCGGCGCGCGCCCAGCGAGTCGAGCACCCAGCGGGCGGCGTCGCGCGCGACTTCGGCGTCGCTGGGCGCGACGCGGAAGAACCAGGGACTGATGCCCGTCAGGCGGGGCGACGAGGCGGTGGGGGACACGGCCACCACCCCATTGACGCCCGCGTGCTCGGCGTCGGCGTAGATGGGCATGACCTCCACCGTGTTCCCGCTCTCCGGATGGCCGACCACGGCGATGACGCTGGGGTCGTCGCGCAGTTGCTGGGCCACGCGCACGGCGGAGGTGGCGGTGGAGTCGGGCAGTCGTACCGAGAAACGCGCACCGCCTGCGCCGCCGGTCTCATTGAGTCGGGCCACGGCCATTTCCACGCCGCGCACGACCTGTTCGTAACCGGGACTGCCGGGAATGGCTCCGACGCCAATGGCGAGTCCGGTACCGGTTGCCGGGCCGCGGGTGCAGGCGAACAGGGCCAGCAGGGTGGTCACCGCGACCAGCTGGCGTGTTGCAATCTGGGGAGAAGGCAGGAGTCTCACGCAGCGTAGACGACCAGGGTCCGGGAGCGGAAACGGCTGCCTGCACCACTGTGGTCGGCATGCCTTGGCAATGAGCGATATCCTGCGTTTTCCTAGGGAAAAACCGTCAAAAATGCACACAACGGTTACTTTGTCGTGCAAAAGTCGGGTCACCCCCGACGTTTTTGCCCGGAATTCCTTGCGGGGTCTGGAAGCGTCCGTTTAGCTTCGCATTCTGTAGTCCTACCCTCAGCTGCCAACCCGGTCGGGTCATCGCGAAAACCGATGCCTTCCAGGATGGCCGCCTCCAAACACTCCCTCAGGAACCGGCATGGTTGGCACGTTCCGCCCGCGGAGACTGGCTTCCGCCGCGCTGCTGGGCGCTCTGGCCCTCGGGCTCGCTGCGTGTGGCGGCGAGTATCCGAATTCGACGTTCAATCACACCACCGACTTCAACGCGGATATCGATGCGTTGTGGGACAAGCTGCTCTTCTGGGGCACGGTGGTCTTCATCGGCGTCGAAGTGGCGCTGGTGTACACGATCTTCCGCTTCCGTCAGCGCGCAGGCGCGGGCAAGCCGAAACAGGTGCACGGCAACACGGCCCTGGAAATCACGTGGACGGCCATTCCGGCCGTCATCCTGATTTTCATCGCCATCCCCACGGTCCGCACGATCTTCAAGACGCAGGCCAAGGCGGCGCCGGACGCGCTGCAGGTCGAGGTCATCGGCCACCAGTGGTGGTGGGAGTTCAAGTACCCGCAGCTGGGTATCACGACGGCCAATGAACTGTACCTGCCCAACGGCCGCACGGTCAGCTTCCAGCTCAAGACGATCGACGTGCTGCACTCCTTCTGGATTCCCCAGCTGGGCGGCAAGCGCGACCTGATCACGAACCGCACCAACTATCTCTGGTTCACGCCCAACGCCGACCTGCCGTCGTCGGCGTGGAACGGCTTCTGCGCGGAATTCTGTGGTCCGTCCCACGCCAACATGCGTTTCCGCGTGTTCACGGTGACGCCGCAGGAGTTCGAGCAGTGGGCCGCGCACCAGAAGCAGAACGCCATCTTCCCGGCTGCTGCACCGGCGCCGGCGCTGCCCACGGGCACGGCCGCCGCGAGCGGCGCCGCTGCTGGCGGTACGCCGGTCGTGCTGGCCTCCAACACGGGCGCGCAGCCGGCCACACCGGCCCCTGTGGCCGACGTGCAGCCCGCCGTACCGGTTTGGACCTTCCCCAAGGAGAAGGTCGAAGGCGAATTCAAGCACATCATCCCCACGGCCAAGCTGCCCACCACGATCTCGTTCGACGAGTCGCTGCTGGCGCAGGCTGATGCCGAACGGGGCCGGGACAAGTACAGCAAGTCCACCTGCATCGGTTGCCATGCCATCGGCGGCACGCCGTTCAACATGGCCAACATCGGGCCGAACCTCACGCATGTCGGGTCGCGCTACACCATTGGCGCCGGCCTGTATCCCAACGATGCCAAGCATCTGGCCTACTGGATCAAGAGCGCGGGCCACATGAAGCCCGGCAGTCTCATGCCCACCATGGGCAAGGGGCTCACCGATCCAGTGCGCAAGAACGTCGTGAACGTCGGTGGTCTCACCGACGCCGACATTGCGGACATCGTCGCGTACCTGCAGGCTCTCAAGTAATCCCGTCTCCGACCGACTGACCCAACGACACGATGGCAACCATCGCTGCCGCGCCCCCGTACACCCAGGCCAAGGCCGCACCCGCTGATACCGGGCTGTGGTCCTGGCTCACCACGGTGGACCACAAGCGCATCGGGGCGCTCTATCTCATCACCGGCCTGTTCTTCTTCGTGGTCGGTGGACTCGAAGCCGCCGTCATCCGTGCCCAGCTGGCCGTGCCGAACGCCAATGTCGTCTCGGCCGAGATGTACAACCAGCTGTTCACGATGCACGGCACGACGATGATCTTCCTCGCCGTCATGCCTCTCTCGGCGGCGTTCTTCAACTTCCTGATCCCGCTGCAGATCGGCGCGCGTGACGTGGCCTTCCCCCGTCTGAACGCCTTCTCGTACTGGATCTACCTGCTGGGCGGCATCTACATCACGGTGCCCATCTTCTTCTCGGTGGCGCCGGATGGCGGCTGGTTCGGCTATGCGCCGCTGAGCACGAAGGCGTACTCGCCGCAGATCAACATGGATTTCTGGGTGCTTGGCCTCCAGATCCTGGGTATCTCGTCGCTCGCCGCCGGCTTCAACTTCATCACCACGATCATCAACATGCGGGCGCCCGGCATGTCGCTCATGCGCATGCCGATCTTCACCTGGATGTCGTTCGTGGTGCAGTTCCTCGTGGTGCTGGCCTTCCCCGTCATCACCATTGCGCTCGTGTTCCTGCAGTTCGACCGCTTCTTCGGCACGAACTTCTACACGGTCGCCAAGGGCGCCGACCCGCTGCTCTGGCAGCATCTGTTCTGGGTCTTCGGGCACCCCGAGGTGTACATCCTCATTCTGCCCGCCTTCGGTCTCGTGTCCGAAGTGCTGCCGACCTTCTCGCGCAAGCCGCTCTTCGGGTACCCGGTCATGGTGTACTCGGGCATCCTGATCGGCTTCCTCGGTTTCGGCGTGTGGGCGCACCACATGTTCTCGGTCGGCATGGGTCCGATCGCCGACTCGGTGTTCTCGCTGGCCACGATGCTGATCGCCATCCCCACGGGCGTGAAGATCTTCAACTGGATGGCGACCATGTGGGGCGGCCAGATCCGCTTCACGGTGGCCATGAAGTTCGCCATCGCGCTCGTCGGCATGTTCACCATCGGTGGCATCTCGGGCGTCATGCACAGCTCGCCGCCGGCCGACCTGCAGCAGACCGACACCTACTTCATCGTCGCGCACTTCCACTACGTGCTCTTCGGCGGCTCGGTGTTCGGCCTCTTCGCCGGCATGTACTACTACTTCCCGAAGATCACGGGCCGCTTCCTCTCCGAGAAGCTCGGCAACTGGCACTTCTGGGTGTCGTTCATCGGCATGAACCTCACGTTCTTCCCGATGCACTTCAGCGGCCTGCTCGGCATGCCGCGCCGCTACTACCAGTACGACGCGGGGCAGGGCATCGAGTGGTTCAACATGGCCTCCTCGATCGGCACGCTCATCCTCATCATCGGCACGCTGTTCGGTCTGATCAACGTGTGGAAGAGCTGGAAGGGCGGCAAGCTGGCCTCCAGCAACCCCTGGGGCGCGGCCACCATCGAGTGGTCCATCCCCTCGCCGCCGCCCGAGTACAACTTCGCCGAGCTGCCGCAGATCAAGTCGCGCTATCCCCTCTGGAACATGAAGGAGGGTGAGCCGCTCGTGCACGAGACGACGTACGAGGAAGAGAAGGATCTGCACATTCCGACGACGAAGGAAACGGGCATCGTCATGCCGAATCCGTCGATCTGGCCGCTCATCACGGCCACCGGCATCGTCGTGATGTTCTGCGGTCTCATGTTCATGGAGAAGAGCGCCCCCCTGGCCATCGCCATCATGATCGGTGGCACCGCATGGTGGGTCGGCTCGCTGTACAAGTGGCTGTTCACGCCGCTCGAGGATCACCACTAAGATGACCGCCAACTCCGCAACCGCCGCGCACGGCGACGGCCACGCCCACGGCGGCGGCCATCACTACACCTCGCTCGGCCTCGACAACCGCAAGATCGCCATTTGGACCTTCATCGGGTCCGAGTGCATGCTCTTTGCCTCGCTGATCTCCACGTACCTCGTGTACAAGGGGCGCAGCCCGGCCGGTCCGTATCCGCACGAGGCCTGGACCAACCCGGCCACGGGTGAGGTCTTCAAGCCCATCCTCAACATCCCCGTCACGTCGGCGTCGACGTTCGTGCTGCTCATGTCGTCGCTGGCCATGGTGCTGGCGCTGGCGGCGGTGCAGAACAAGAACCTGCCGAAGCACACGCTGGGCGAGCGCATCCTGGGCTCGTCCAAGCTGTGGCTGTGGATGACGGCCCTGCTGGGCATCACGTTCCTTGGCTTCCAGGCCTACGAGTTCACCTCGTTCGTGCACGAAGGCCTGAGCATCCGCACCAACCTGTTCGGCTCGAGCTTCTTCACGCTCACCGGCTTCCATGGTGCGCACGTGACGGCCGGTGTGCTGTGGCTGTTCACGCTGCTCGCCATCGACTACAAGCGCGGGCTCACGCCCGCCGATTCACTGCTCGTCGACATCTGCGCGCTGTACTGGCACTTCGTCGACGTGGTGTGGATCGCGATCTTCACGCTGCTCTACCTGATCAAGTGAGGAGCTGATGGCCGACCACGCACACGCGCACGACGCACACGCGCAACACGAGGAGCACCCGACCTGGTCCACGTACTGGAAGGTCGCGCTCATCCTCACGATCATCACGGCCGTCGAAGTGTCGGCCTACTACATCCCGGCCTGGGAAAACAGCTGGGTGTATGTGCCGAGCATGCTCATCATGTCGGCGGTGAAGTTCGTGATCGTCGTGATGTACTACATGCACCTCAAGTACGACCACAAGCTGTTCCGCGCGCTGTTCACGGGACCGCTGATCGTGGCGACACTCACGCTCATCGGCCTGCTGTTCCTGTTCAGCAAGCTGGTGTTGCGGTTGGGGATTATCAGCTGAGGGCGTTGCTCCTGGCAGGGAAATCGGGTCGCGAGCGGTGCTCGCGGCCCGATTTGTTTTTTAGGGAACTGCCACTGCGGCGGGCGCGGTCCACTGCCTTGCGCTGTGAGCTGTGGGCTCTGGGTGTGAGTGGTGCGCCGTCGGCATCGCGGCGGTCCGACACCGACCTTGACCCCGACCCCGACCCCGACCCCGACCCCGACCCCGACCTCAACCAAGACCCCGACCCCGACCCCGACCGCTCGCGCCTCGCCCGCGGTTTCTTACCGCGGTGCCACCTTACGCCGTCCACCTTACGAAGTCCCATCTCTCAATCATCCCATCTCCCAAAGTCTCAAATCCCCAATCGGAAAAGGAATCGCTTAGCTTTAAGGCATGCTGGCTCTGCTCCATCCCGTCGCTCAACTCTCGCTGCGCGAGTTCTCGGTCCACCCGAGCACGACTATCGGCATCGGCCTCTTCGCCGCCGCGTATCTCTGGCGCGCCCGCCAGGGCCCGTCCCCCGAAGATCTCGCACCGGTAGGACAGCAGGCGCCGCAAAGCACCGACAGGCCCGGCCCCAGCGGCCCGCAGCGTCTGGCCTATTTCGGCTCGCTGCTGCTGCTCTTCCTGACGCTGAACGGCCCGCTGCACGACCTGAGCGATTTCTACCTGTTCAGCGGTCACATGGTGCAGCACCTCATCCTCACGCTGGTGGTGCCGCCGCTCATGGTCTACGGCACGCCGGGCTGGATGCTGCGCCCGCTGCTGCGCCGCGCACCGCTGTTCGGTGCCGCCCGCAAGCTCACGAGCACTACCTGGTGCTTCGTGATCTTCAATCTCGTGCTCGCGTTCTGGCATCTGCCGCCCATGTACAACCTGGCGCTGGCCAGCCACCCCGTGCACATCCTGCAGCATCTCATGTTCATCGCGGCGTCGGTGCTCATGTGGTGGCCGCTCATGTCGCCGCTGCCCGAACTGCCGCGTGCCGCGTATCCCGCGCAGATGCTGTACTGCTTCCTGATGGTCATCCCCATGTCGATCATCTCCATCTACATCGCCATGGCGGACACGCTGCTCTATCCGGCCTACGCGGCCGCACCACGGATTCTCGGCATCACGCCCATGCAGGATCAGCAGTACGGCGGGCTGATCATGTGGATCCCGGGCGGTGTGTTCTTCTATGCGGTGATGACCGTGGTTTTCTTCAAGTGGTCGGCTCGCGGCGAGGACTCGGAGGCCAGTGCGCAGGTGGGCTGGGTGCCGGGAGCGAGCGCGTGAAAAAGAAACAGCCAACTGCGGGAGCGAAGAAGGCGGCAGCCGGCAAGCCGGGAGCCAGAGGGGCAGGAGCCAAGAGCGGGAAGCCGACGGCCAGGCCGGCAGCGAAGCAGAGTCCGCGCGGTGACAAGCCGGCGAGCAATCGATCGAGCGCGCCGTCTCGTACGGAGAGTGCGACGCAGGAGAGCAACTCCGTCCGCGTCTCCCGCATCATCGATGCGCCGGCCGCTTCCATCCTGCGCGCCGTGACGGACGCGGATCGTCGCGGCTGGTCACCCGTTCCCGTGGCGCGTGTCGTGAGCATCCTCGCGCCGCGCTTTGTGCGCCTGGCGCTGCCCGACGGCTCGCAGCTGGCCATCACCATCACCCGTCAGGGCAATACGCGCTGCGGCGTGCAGATCGAACACATGGGCCTCACGGGCAATCGACCCGTGGCGGACATCAAGCGGGAATGGATGGGCGCGCTCGCGGGGCTGGCCGAACAGCTCGACGCCGAGTGGGACTGACGTCGCGTCGACGTCGAACACGCGACTGATGCACGTCGCGTGAGTCCCGGTGGGGCGGTGTTGAACCGCCCCGCGAAACGCTCCATCAGGTCATGACAGGTTGCTGGAGGGCCTCAGGCCTCCAACCGTCCCCCGATGGATGCGTCCACACGACGCGCGAGCGATGGATGCTGCCGCCACATGTAGAAGCCCATGGCCGCCGCCGCGATGAAATTGGCCACCAGCACCTGCAGCCAGGTAAGCTGGCCAAACCCTTCCGCCAGTACCGACGTGAAGCCCGTCCAGCCCACTTCGAAGGCCACGAAGAGGCCAATCACGCCAATAAGGACAGACGGCGCCTTCTCCGCCTGATTGACCGTCCACGCAAAGGCCAGACCGAGCAGCGTGAAGATCGCGAAGTGAAACACGGTGTAGCCGAGGAACGCCCCGGCGCGGCTGGGCAGCTCACCGCCCAGAAACAGTGAGCCCACCGCGTTGCCCAGCATGATGGGTGTGGCGAATGGGTCGCCGCGCACCAGGTCGAGGATGGCGAACCACAGCGCAATGGCTATGGCGCCGATGAGTCCCACCGAGATCCCCTCCCGGTACGCCGCGGACTGCGTTGGAGCAGAGTGCGTGGACATCCGTGCCTTCCTCCTCTCTTGGAAGTGATGGGAAAGGGCTGCGCCCCCTCGACAAACTCACACCCGATGGACACACTGTCCAATCATGAGCGCTCCCCTTCGCCCCCGTTCAAGACAAACCCCGCAGGCCCGCCAATGGTTCACATTGGCCGGTGTGACCCTCGCCACCCTCGTGGCCGCCTGCGGCGGTGAGCGGCCGGCCCGCAAGGCCGACGTGGCCGCCGATGTGCCCGTTGGTCCCACCTGCACCACGGCCGACAGCACGCCCGTGGGGCTCGCGGTGCTGGAGTACATCACCACCGCCTTCCCCACGCCGCAGCGCTATCTACAGGCCGCTGGAACGGACTCAGCCGTACCGGAAGACGGCTTCAAGATCATGCAGCTCAAGGGCCCCACGTACTACTACAGCAGCGATCCCAAGGCCCAGCAGCAGGTCAAGGACAAACTGGCGTCGGTTGGGCCCTACGCTACGCTGCTCGTGGTCTACAAGGGCAAGACGGAGAAGGACAACGGCAATGACGTGACCGTCTCGCTCGCGGGCCACTACGTGGGTGGTGATCACGACGGCAAGGTGGCCGAGGCGCGCGACATCAACCTCCGCTGCGACACCACGGGCTGGCGTGTCACCAATCCGAAGGAGAAGCCCAAGGCGCCCGGGGACAGCGCCAAGCCCACCACGCCCCCAGCCGCAGCGAGCGGACCGGCGTGAAGACCGAGCGACTCGTCTCGCTCGACGTCTTCCGGGGCATGACCGTCGCCGGCATGCTCCTGGTCAACAATCCGGGAACCTGGTCGGCCATCTATCCGCCGCTCGCGCACGCGCCGTGGCACGGATGGACGCCGACCGATCTCATCTTCCCGTTCTTTCTCTTCATCGTCGGCATCACCACCGAACTCTCGCTACGCGCCCGTCGCGCGCGGGGAGACGACGAGCGCGCCATTCTGCGGCAGGTGCTGCGCCGCGGCGCGCTGATCTTTCTCTTCGGCCTGCTGCTCTCGGGCTTCCCGTTCTTCACCTGGCCGCCCGCGCTCGAGGGCGCCACGTTCATCGAGCGCGTCGTGCATCGGGTGGAGCACTGGCGCATCATGGGCGTGCTGCAGCGCATCGGGCTGGCCTATCTCTGTGGCGCGCTGCTCACGCTGCGCACCACCCTGCGCCAGCAGCTGCTCATCGTGCTGGCGTTGCTGCTTGGCTACTGGGCACTCATGACGCTCGTGCCAGTGCCCGACACCGGTGTGCCGGGGCGCTTTGTCCTCGACAAGCCCGATCAGCTGCTCAGCGCCTGGCTCGATCGCAGCGTGCTTGGTGTGGACCATCTCTGGTCGGGCGCCAAGACCTGGGACCCTGAGGGCCTGCTCAGCACTCTGCCGGCCATTGCCACCATGATCTGCGGCACCTTTGCCGGCCGCTGGATTGCCGAGCAGCAGCGACCGCTCCCCGAGCGCCTCGCGGCGCTGTTTGCCGTGGGCGCGCTGGCCATGATGCTCGGGCTCATGTGGCATTGGGTCTTCCCGATCAACAAGAACATCTGGACCAGCTCCTACGTAGTCTTTACAGCCGGCATCGGGGCCGTGTCCCTCGCCACCTGCATGTGGCTCATCGACGTCATGCAGTGGCGACGTTGGACCTTCCCGTTCGTCATTTATGGGGTGAATCCCATGCTGGCGTTTCTGGGGTCCGGCCTGATGGCCCGTTGCATCGCGTCCCTCTGGACCTGGGAGACGGCAGAGGGCGCACGGACCTCTCTGCAGGCGTTCGTGTTCAAGACCGTGTACGCGTCATGGCTTCCGCCGCGGGAAGCGTCCTTTGCGTACGCCGTGAGTTTCGTGGCGCTGTGGTTCCTGATTCTCTGGGGCGCCTGGAAACGCGGTTGGGTTCTCAAGGTGTGATGGACGGAGTCGCGTGATGGGAAAGACACAGCGGACGATGCGCACGGTGGCGCTGCTGGCCGGTCTGGCGCTCACTGAGCTGCTGGCCATGCCGCAGCCGCTGGACGCGCAGACCAAGACGCGCAGCAAGGCGCGCAGCAGCACCACCCGCTCGCGTGCACGCGCCACCACCACGCGTCGCGCCAAGGCGCCCGTGGTGCCGGTGCTGCGGCACACCACCCCACGTGGCGCCGAGGCGCTCACCGGCGACCTCGGCACGCTGCTCTCGAGTCGCACCCGCAACGGCGAGTGGGGCGCACTGGTGGTCAGCATCACACGCGGCGACACCCTGTTCTCGCGTGGTGCCGACAGCAAGCTCGTGCCGGCCAGCACCATGAAGCTCTTCACGGCCGCCATCGCGCTCGAAAAGCTGGGCCCCGAACACACCTACAGTACCGACGTGCTGCGTGATGGACCGCTCAGCGACGCTGGCGTGCTGTCGGGCAATCTGGTGCTGCGCGGCGACGGGGATCCGTCCCTCTCCACGCGCTTCGTGCGTGGCGGCCCGGGTGCGGCCATGAGCCTGCTGGCGCAGTTCACGGCCGGCGCCGGCATCAAGCGCGTCACGGGCAACCTGATTGCCGACGCCAGTGCCTTCGAGTCGCGGCGCATTCCCGAAGGCTGGCTTTCGCGCTACGCGGGGGCAGGGTACGCGGCGCCCTTCTCCGCGCTCTCGCTCAACGAGAACATCGTCATCGTCGGCGTCACGGCCGGTGCGAGCGGCGGTGGGGCCAAGGTCTTCCTCGAGCCCGCCTCCACGGCGCTCACCATCACCAACACCGTGCGCACGGTGGCGGGCAGCGGCTCGCGCATCACGGCGCGCCGTGTGGGCGACGATCGGGTGGTGGTGTCCGGCACCATCGGCGCACGCGCCGGCACCGTCAAATACCAGCTCGTGGTTGGCGACCCGGTCACCTTCACGGCGGGGGCGTTCCGCGCGGCCCTCGAGGCGCAGGGCGTGCAGGTGGACGGCGACATCATCGTCGGCCGCACACCCGCCTCCGCCACCGTCGTCACGTCCATGCCCTCGCCGCCGCTCGCGCGACTGATCTCGGTCATGAACCGCGAGAGCATCAACCTGCTCGCCGAGCAGATCTATCGCAGCGCACCCCGCGGGCCTTCACGGCTTGGCGTGGGCAGCGCACAGACGGCGGGCGCAACATTGCAGGATTTTCTCGTGAACGAAGTGGGTGTGCCGGCTGGTGCCGTGCGCGCCACTGACGGCAGCGGGCTCTCGGTGCTGGACAGCGTGACGCCGCGCGCCCTGGTCGAGCTCCTCGCCCACGCCCATCGCGCGCCATGGGGCAGTGCCTTCCATGCGTCGCTGCCGGTAGCCGGCGAATCGGAGCTGCTGCGCAATCGCATGCGCGCGACTCCTGCTCAGGGCAACCTGCACGCCAAAACCGGCACCACCAACGATGTGATCGGCCTCTCGGGTTACGTCACGGCGGAGAACGGCGAAATCCTCGCCTTCGCCTTCCTGTACAACGGCAAGGATCGCTGGCACGCCCGGGAGACCATCGATGCGATGGGGCCGACGATGGCGGCGTTCACGCGCGACTGAGATTGGGTGTGTTGCGCCGGCACCGTTGAACTGAAGGTGTGAGGATCGGAGGATCCGAGGATTGAAGAGCGGGCTCGGGGGACACTCGATGACTGAGTGTCCCCCGGGCCCGCCCTCTTATCCTCAGATCCTCTGATCCTCACACCTTCTGTTCTACGAGCTCGAGGAACCGCACCAATGAGTCACCGCCGCCGGTTCGCCCGATCCTCACCCGTCGGCAGCGGCCCGCGTACCAGCCGCG
>VFQP010000661.1_pt1 | contig 58955 bp, 96 predicted proteins | sample 3512351 | NCBI WGS metagenome assembly VFQP01 (sample SAMN10412372, study PRJNA504923) | tailings metagenome | isolation source: Relicate 1 Philex TSF1 revegetated site | place: Philippines: Tuba, Benguet | collected 2017-08-29 | reverse complement strand
CTTCCCCTTGCACCGCTGAAACCGCCTTGGAAAGCTTGGGCATATCGTTGGGGATGACGTAGGTATTGCCACGGATACAAAGAAAACGGGAAACACAAGGCTGTCCCTTGAGAGACCCCTTGCGTCACAACTCGTGTAAACAAACAACAAACAAAAACAACAACCAAATTTGCTAATCCAACTCACACGTGCTTTCCATGCACAATTTTGCGATTGATCATGCGCTCATCAAACACCTCCTGGCATGCCGTCGCAAATTTGTTCAATCCCTCCTCCACTTCCGCCGCCGACACGTTGAGTGGCGGCAAAAAGCGAATTGTTTCCCTTGCGCCAGCTGTCATCAAAATCAATCCATGCTTGCGTGCAGCCTTGACCACCTCCGTTGCAATGCCATAGGGGGCATCCAACTCACCATCAGGGCCCCCAAACTCCACAGAACACTGGGTGTTGGTGTGGGGTGTGTGTTGGTGTTCGGTGTGGGCATCAATATTCATGGGGCACTTTACCCCAAAGCCCCACACCCATACCATGAGCCCCTTGCCCCTGATATCAATAACAGGGAAATCATGTGCATTTGTAATATCCAACAACCCTTGCATCAGCTGCAACCCACGCGCGTGTGCATTCTCAAGCATGCCATCCTCCTTGATGGCGTCAATGGTTGCCGCTGCCGCTGCACATCCAAGCGCATTGGCACCATATGTACCACCCTGTGTGTGTGGAGATGTGTTATGTGTGTGTATATGTGCATCCATCAGTGTACATCCATCAGTATACATGCAAAGTCCTGGACACGCCATGGAGTACACCCTGCGCTCTGCACATCCCCCCCCAACCATGTAGGCCCCCCCTAACCCAATCGCCTACCATGGAGCCTGGTTGCATGTTGTCATACAAATCCCCTCGTGTGGCCAACCCAGCAAAAGGATAGCCACTGCAAATCCCCTTGGCAAAAACCATAATGTCTGGCATGCTCTCTTCAAATTGCGAGTGTGCCCACCACTTGCCCGTCCGCCCTGCCCCTGCCTGCACCTCATCCATAATCAACAGCATGCCATTGGCATCACAAATCTCACGTAGGCGGCGCAGGAAATCATGTGGGGGGGTGACAAAACCGCCTTCGCCCTGGATGGGCTCGATGATGACTGCGGCGGTTTCTTTGGGGTGGGTTTCCATGTGGAGCATCTCCTCTAGGTGCTTGAGTGGGGTGTTGCAGCATGTCCAGTTGGGGTTGCCGAGGGGGGGGACGGGGGGGCCGAGCTGTGTTTGTAAAAGGGGGGATGATGATGATTGGTACAGGGATGGTTGGTACAACATATGTTGTACATTTCATGTTCAACGTGCATGCAACACACACACAGCATGCATGCAACATACATACACCATCATACCGTGTAATCTGAAGTGGGCAAGGCTCTACGTACATCACACTGCAAGCAATACGGGTAGGATGTGATGTGGATCCCGGGGATGAGGGGACCATACATTTGCCTGTATATGGTTTTGCTGCTGGTCACTGCCATGCTACCATATGTACGCCCATGATACCCACCCTGTGTGGGTTGATGTATGTTAGCGTATGCAAGGGTATGCACATGTATACACATGTACAATCTGACTTGCACGTACGCCTGTTGCACACGCATCATCACACTCATCGTACAATCAATACCTTGAATGCGATGATGTTTTGCTTGCCAGTGGCTGCTCGTGCAATCTTGATGGCATTGTCCACGGCCTCGCTGCCGCTGTTGCAAAAGAAAAAGCGGGAAAGGTGTGATGGGCATATCTCTGTCAAGCGGTCGATGAGCCCCAGCTGTGGTGGTGGTGGTGCATGTTTGCACGTGTGAATAAGGTGCAGTGTATTACAACACACGACCCCGCATACCAGGGGTGGGCTTGCTGCAAAAATGTTTTGTCCTGCATGAATCAATGTACCAACCTGCTGTCGCACTGCCTCCACGACTTTGGGATGGCAGTATCCAGTGGACAAGACGCCAATTGCTGCGGGTGGGGTTGTGGGGTTACTAGGCGCCTCGGCAGGCAACACAAACAGCGCTCCAACAAACATACCTCCAGTGAAATCGAGTAGTTTTGTTCCATCTGTGGTCCACACATACGATCCCTTTCCATGGGAGACGATTTGATCCTGTTTAGTAAGGGCACAAAATGGGGGGATTGCAGCGTTGTGCTGCCCGAAAATACCCCATACATATGCTCGACACTCTGTATTTGATATATCACAACGCACCGAAAGCTTTGCAACTGGGGGAAGCAAGTGTTCCCGCACAGCAGCAACATCAGGCTGTGACGCAAACGATCGAACCAGCAGCTGGGACGTGCTGCTGGACAACACACGTTTCATGTTGATGATGTGATGGATGTTGGGGTTGAGGGCAATGAAAAGACGTATGACAAACAGTGTTACACACTGAAGAAAAAAGAAATACCAAGTGCTCCCTCCCATCACACTACAACTCATCATGGCTCCCCAAGTCCTCATCATCCTCCCCATCGCCACCAGCTGCCCCGTATGCTGCTGAGATGATGGGTGAGCACACATCCTGCACCTCCTTGAGCTTCTCCTCAAGCTCCTCCGTGTCCGCATCAGGGTTGTCCTGCAACCAATCAAGAGCCTCATCCACTGCTGTCTTGATCTTTTCCGCATCATCCTGTGTGTGTGGAGATACACAACAGTGTGTGATGCAATCCACTATGATGAAAAACACTACGAGATGAAACTTGAGGTGTGAAACCCACCTCATCAATCTTGTCCTTCATCTTGTCCTCAACGGTCTGCTTCATGTTGTAGCAGTACGACTCCAACTGGTTTTTGGCATCCACCTTGGCCTTGTGTGCCTTGTCCTGCTCGGCAAACTCCTCTGCCTCCTGCACCATGCGATCAATCTCATCCTGCGTCAACCGCCCCTTGTCGTTGGTGATGGTTATCTTTTCCCGCTTGCCCGTGCCCTTGTCCTCTGCTGCAACATTCAAGATGCCGTTGGCTGTGGGGGTGTTTTGAGGTGTGTGGGGATGTTTTGAGGCAAAGGGATGTTGTTCATGGAACGCTCACTGCATGCATGATGCACACATACCATCAATCTCAAAAGTGACCTCAATTTGTGGCGTCCCTCGTGGTGCTGGTGGGATGCCCGTCAAGTCAAATTGCCCCAGCTTGTGGTTGTCCTTGGTCATTGTTCGCTCACCCTCATACACCTGAATGCTCACTGTATTCTGATTGTCCTGATACGTTGTGAATGTTTGTGACTTTTTGGTGGGGATGGCGGTGTTGCGAGTGATGAGCTTGGTCATGACGCCACCCACGGTTTCAATGCCGAGGGACAGGGGGCACACATCCAGCAACACAATGTCCTTCAATGCTTCGTCATCCTCACCGCCCAAGATACCACCCTAATGATGGGGGGGGTTGATGGTGTGCTTGAGATACAACGAAATCAGTCAAAAAAGATGTTGTGGATGTGATGCACGGTGTAGATCCATGCACATGCCTTGTCCATCCCCACACAAAACACACCTGAACTGCAGCACCATACGCAACAGCTTCGTCAGGGTTGACGCCCTTGTTGGGCTCCTTGCCATCAAAAAAGTCCTTGATGAGTTGCTGCACCTTGGGGATGCGGGTGGAGCCACCCACAAGCACAATCTCATCAATCTGATCCTTGCGCAAACCAGCATCATCCAATGCCTATGTTGTTGGATACGTGGATGATGGACACGATGTGGCATCATCATCACCCCCGCAACATCCCCATCCCATTCCCACCCACACCTTTTTCACGGGCCCCAATGTCTTTTTGAACAAGTCTGCGTTGAGCTCCTCAAAGCGTGCACGTGTGAGGGTCTCTGAAAAATCTTGGCCATCAAACAGGGATTCAATCTCCACGCGCACTTGATGCTGGTTGGACAGTGCACGCTTGGCACGCTCTGCCTCACGACGCAGCTTGGCCAATGCACGTGCATCACTGCTGATGTCGGTCTTGTATTTCTTCTTGATCAACTTGATAAAGTACTCCATGACACGCTGATCGAAATCCTCACCACCCAGATGGGTATCGCCGCTGGTCGACACCACCTCAAACACACCGTTGTCGATCGTCAAGATGGACACATCAAAGGTGCCACCACCCAGATCAAACACCAAAATGTTTTGCTCGTCCTTGCCCTTTTTGTCCAATCCATATGCAATGGCGGCAGCAGTGGGCTCGTTGATGATGCGAACCACGTTGAGGCCTGCAATGGTACCAGCATCCTTGGTTGCCTGACGCTGTGCATCGTTGAAATACGCTGGCACAGTCACCACAGCATGTTTCACCGGTTTGCCCAGGTAGGCCTCTGCGGTTTCCTTCATCTTGCTGAGCACCATGGCGGAGATTTCTTCGGGGGTAAACACCTTGTTTTCCTTGTTGATGTCGACAGAGACAAAGGGCTTGCCTGCCTTGTCCACAATCTTGTAGGAGAGGAGCTTTTGGTCACGCTGCACCTCCTTGTCCTTGAAACTGGGTAATGATGATGGGGGATGATGATGAAGATGGTGGTGGTGATTATTGGAGAACAATGTGTTGTATACCATAGCCACCAGCATAAACTATATCCCCTCAAACCACCCTATTCACCCTCCCCCTCAAAACAACAACATACTTGCGACCGATCAGGCGCTTGACATCGTAGACGGTGCGTGCAGGGTTGCTGGGGGCCTGGTTTTTCGCAGACTCACCAATCAAACGCTCATTGTCAGTAAAAGCGACGTACGAGGGGGTAATGCGGTTGCCCTGGTCGTTGGCAATGATCTCCACACGTCCGTTTTTGTACACACCAACGCACGAGTAGGTGGTACCCAAGTCGATGCCGATCACAGTGCCAAGTTTTTCATCCTTTTTGTCTGCTGCAAATGCGGTGGTGGCTATTGCCAGGCAAAACACTGTGGGTGAAGAACAGGGGGGTGAGTAATTACGGCGGGGCAGCGCGCATCGGTGTGTCAAGAAACCCCTAGAATGCTCCATGCTTGTGTGTATCTGTGCTGTATCACGTGCATAGTTTTCAATGTACCTGTCAATAACAGTGTCCGAGCCATGCTGGAGAACGCAAGGCGTTGATCGGCAATGATGGTTCTACAAATGGCAGTTGCTGTTTGGTTTTTCAAAGCTGGTGATCAAGATCGTGTGACGATGATCAAGATGAATATTGTTTGGAGTGTTTTTTGGGGGTGTTATGTACAAATGAAAGAGTTTTGCAGTGCGTGGTGGCAAGTAAACTTTCCTGCAAGCTGATTGGCTGTCAGAAAAACTTCTGCACGCTGATTGGCCGACTCTTGCGGGGACCTTGGACTCGTGTGTTTGGTCAAAAGTGTGTTCCTTCCACTCATACAGCACAGGCACGCGTTACCTATGGTCACCGCCGAAACGAACGAAACACAGGCTGCATTTCAGGAAACAACGCACATGCAACCACCTCAAGGAGCCCATACCCAAGCTGCAACACAAACGTTTCAGATTGACACATTTCAAACACATCATTGACGCCATCCATGTATGCCTGCTTGCCCAGCAATGTAACAAGTGCTGCAGGCGCTTTTGTTTCCAACAGCTGCTTGACCGCTGCAGCGATCTCATCACCATCCAGTGGCTTGGGCGCTGTGGATATCATGAAATTCTCTCGTGTGCTCACATGCCGCACTTGACCCTATGGGGGGGGGGGGGGGGGGAGATGTTGTAATGCAGGGATCGTGTGGTTGCATGTTGCGATGGAGTGCGCAGTCCATGGTGCAACACATTACCTGTTCGGGTCTGAGTGCAGCTTGCATGGTGAGGTACCACTTGCCACCAGGCCACAAAGAATCACGCAGGCGGCTGATCAACCGTGCAATTGTATACTCTTGCTTGATGTATTTTAGCTGTCGCACGAGTGCTTCATCAATTGCAGACCCTGCAATGAGGGACAGTGCTTGCCGAGCAATGCTGTATACCTGTGTTCATGGTGGTCATGGACTTGTTAGTAACGATTGGTGATGGGTTTGGTGTTGTTATAGTGATGGCTATACACATGACATGATGTCATCAGGCACACCACATGCATCCCCCCCCCACAACATAACCCCTACCCCTTGGCGGAAGAACCCACGGGATTGCAACTGAAACATGGCATCCACCAGACCATATAAAGGTGCACTGATGCCAATGAAATCATCGTCATCCTCATCTGCAAGTGCCTGTGGAGTGTGGAGGTGGGCGACTTGTGTTTCTGTGCATCAATTCATCCATGCAGCACCACGCAAATGCATACAACATAGCCAGAGAACACGCCAAATACGCCACACCTTGCGTGACCATGCACGGGGCATGGATGTGCTCGCAGCAGCATTGGATGCCTGACGTACCGACCCAGTCGACATGGTCCCCTCCCTCGCCAACTCCCCACCACCTGATGCTTGTCGTGTCATGGGCGTTGCTGCAGGCGTGCTTTGCACGCTGTGCAAGTGCCCCACATCCCCCGCCACGGGTGGGCCAGCACTCACCGAGTGCGCACGAGGTGGGAGGGCCCGGCGGCTGGTGGTCCCCTCTGCGTCTGCGGCTGCGAGTGCGGCACTGCTTGCAGGACGCCGTGTGAGGCCACTTGTTTGACCACCACTTATTTGACCACCACCCCGCCCTTCACTGATTGCAACGTCCATGTCATCCAGTGGTTTCTTTGCTGCCACAGGGCCCGGGGGCCCCTGCTGCTCAGGGGGCGTGCTGGGGCGCTCTCCCTTGTCAGAGAGGGCACCCTTGCCGCTGATGCTGTGGGTGTGTACATGCAGTGTGTACAGAGCGGGTTGTTGACAATCGGGAAGGGTTGCTGAGACATGCTGGTGTGCCTTGTTACAACCCCTTACACATTGTGGTGGGTGCACCCTAGTTTCAATAGCATGTACATACTATGCATACTATGTACACACTGGCATACATACTCACGCACCCCCCCCCCCTACCCCACACACTCCGCCCCCCTCCCACTCCCTACACACACCTGCGCATCATGCTGGGGATGTTCATATCAGGCATACTGATGCTAGGCAACGTTTCAAATCGCTTGGACAAGGTTGTTGATAGAGCAGCCATGCTCTTTTTGCGTTTGCTATCTATGTCATCAATCACGCCGCCCATCTGTGCCATGCTTTTGCGCATTGAAAAACGCACATCGTTCACACTCCCTGACACCTGGGTTGAGGGTGTGTGTGAGGGTGTGAGGTTGTGTATGAGGGTGTGAGGGTGTGTATGAGGTGTGTGAGGGTGTGTATGAGGTGTGTGAGCATATATGAGGTGTGTAGGTGGATCTTGCAGCACAAGCACCACCATACAGTCTACACATCACACACAGAGTATCAGCATACACCACACAGCAACACTCATATACACAAACCCATACACACGAATCCATATACACCATACACCATACAAATCCAAATCCAAGTACACAAATCCAAGTACACAAATCCAAGTACACAAATCCAAGTACACAAATCCACCCTACCTTGCTCAGAAAGCCAGCTTCACCATCAGTGTCAAATGCTTCACTCATGGGACTCAGAAAATCCAACACCACAGGAGACACTGAGGGTGTGGTGGTGTAGGGGAGGGGCGGTGGGAGTGGTGTCGTTGTGTAAGGGGGTGGTGTAATGGTTGTAGGGGAGTGGTGCAAGGGAGACGTGTAGGGGAGTGGGGTAGGGGAGAGACAAGAGTGGTTGTTTGTGAGTGGTTTGTTGAATAAAACAAAACGTAGGAAACACAGAGCACACACATGAATACACATGAATACACACATATACACACATACACATATATACACATACACACTACATACACACATGCACACATACACACTACATACACACACCCTACACGCACACATACCAGCCATGTTTGGATCAAGGAGGAGCGCAGTGAGGTACTTGTCAAGCTCATGTCTCCGCTCTTCAACGAAATCAACAGTCTATTAAAAGTACACAAGTGGGAGGGCAAAGGCATGTGAATATAATAAAGTGATCAACGCACATAAAGGTACACACATATATATACATATACACATATACATATACATATACACACATACATATACATATACATATATATACACACATACATATACATATACATACATACAAGAGGGACCATCACTCCCAACACCCACCGTTATTAATTCTCACACCTGATTGTACAAAAACACACGTTTTGGTGGCAGTTTGAGTTTATACGCAGGATCCGCCCTCAGCATTCTATGCAGCTGCTCAAAATTACTATACCTACGACTCACCGTCCACTGACAATTAGTTTTATTAGTAATAGAACTCGTATGCTTCTGACTATTGGTACTCGTAATACGTGTTCCCCCAGCATGACTGCTGCTCACACCACTGTGGGTATTGTGTGCATATGCAGCACCATCCACATCATCGACGACCCGTATTTTGTACATCACATACTCCCGACCACCCTCTGCGAGAGAGTCAGCCGCCACCACCGAGGCCAGTGGTCTCCCACGAAACCCACTGACCATGCTGGACTCTGCGTCACGCTGTGCACGCTGTGATGTGGGGGAGGACGCCTTGCTCGTGTTTGAGGATGTGGTGGTGGTATCATGTGGATGAGGACGTGTGGTGGTGGTTGCTGCTGTGGTGGTAGTGCAGCGTTCATGAGGGACAGCATGATCTGGGCCTGGTGTCGTATCTGGCATGGCAAAGCCCACAGATTTGGTGCTGGTACTGCTAATGCCTTTTGCTGTGGTACTGCTTATCTGCTTCATACTACTTGATGGCTGTTGTCTGCTTGCACTGCTGGAATTGTGATTGGCGCTGCTGTCACCGTGCAAACTGTTGCTCAGCACACCACCACCACCAGCGGACGCAAATGCTGTGGTTGTTTCCAAGTCACTCACAACACCCCCATCACCACGTGATGCATCTGCATGCGCTGCTGCTGGTGTTGTTGTTGTTGTCATCCCACCCTCCTCCACCTGCTGTGTGTGTGTGCCATGTGTTTGTTCATGTGTGCTGGTGACAGCTGCTGCTGTTGCTGCTGTTGCTGCAGCGTGTTTTGCAATGCGTCGTTGTGATTTGTACTCCTTTGCTGCCATCACACTGGCTTCCATTTTTACACTTTGCAACACCCTCTTGTCCAAGTCCCAACACCCTGAGATGTGTGAGAGTGTGTGGGCGTGGGTGGGTGGGTGGGCGGGTGGAGAGGGGTGGGGATGGGGTATGGTGGTAATGGGTGATAGCGCATAAAAACATGTCCAATGAGCGCTGGATAACATGCAATGTTGATACACCATCTTGTACACAAACACACACACACAGCATACACATTCCACCACCACCATACACATTCCACCACACTATACACACACAATACTATACACACACAATACACACACGATACGCACACACAACACCATACCCTGTCGTGTATTGGGCCCTGCTTGAGTCAAAGCAGCAAGATCATCAGCATCCAACTGTTGTCTACGTTTGACCTGCTCTTGCAACACATAAAGTCCCATCTGTGTTGTGGGTGGGGGGGTGTTGGGTTGTGTGTATTGTGTGTATTGTGTTGTGTGTATTGGGTTGTGTGTATTGGATTGTGTGATTTGTATTGGGAGAGACACGTACATGTGTACATCAACACACAGTCACTGACACCACGCACATATTCACCCACACTCAACTCTACAACAAGCACATAGTCACCCATACATCATAAAGCACCGTGAAGAGGTGTCCCCAAACATACAGACATACATACACATAAGACATAACAAGGAATGCAAAAATCAAACAAAACACCCCCAACCTTGTTGATGGTGTACGGTGTGATGAGCATCATCACAGGCCGCAACACCGACGATGCCAACAGCTCCCGCACAAACACCCTCGCAATGGGCGCATGGGTCTCTGGGGCCCTCATAAACATCAGCGCCAGGGCCTCAGACACAGCGTGCAGTACCCGATACTGACCACTGGGTTGCGCCAGCGCAGGGTGCAGGTTGCCGTCGGTTTGCATCTCCTTTCGCAGGGCCCTCTCTCGTTTCGCAGCATCCTGCTCAAAGGGGCCCTGTCCCCAGATGCTGTAGCGCGTGTCTCGGTAGAGCTCGAGGTGCTGTATGAGTAGGTCTGTTGCTTCTCTGTGGTGGTGTGGTTGGGTAGGTGTGGTAGATGTTGGATTGTACTGCATGCCATGCTGTTGTACACACAACAGGGAATGATCCGTCTGATGAAACATGGAGTGCTGATCATGTGCATTCCACTGTTCATGTTTAATTCCCCTTGCTGTTCAACAAAAACAGCAACACCAAGACGCACCGCAAGAGCTGTCGCATGTCCAATGCTCGTGCTCGCTGTGCCAGGGTGCCAAAAGCATTGTGCATGATGCGACGTGCTTCTGCTGGAAACTCCACATCTGGTGTCAGGCTTGTATACCATGCATCATAGATAAACTGTATACAGGGAAATCAACCACTCGTGTTTTCAAGCTGCAACCGATCACATTCCATCATGCAACCCCTTCCACCATACAACCAACCACATCCCACCACACATCCCACATCCCACCTCTTGAATGATACTGCCACAGAGGAGTTCCCATGCATCTGCCACGAGCTTGGACTGTACCAAGTCTTTCCATGCGTCATCATGCGCACCGCTCTGTTGTTGCTTCCCATGCCCTACCCCCCCTCCTGCTGCCATCTTGGCGTATGCGGCCTCATCCAGTGTGTGCACATCAGATGCATAGCGCCGACGTCGACGATGGCGTGTGTGCTTGCTGTTGCTGCTGTCTTCAGTGCCCTGAAAGTGCACCATCAACCAGCGCACCCCAAACACAGCGACGCATGCCAGGGGCAGGTTGGAAACCGCATAGGAGCTCGTTTCTGTATGCAGATGGAGTAATGATGGTTGCTGATGCGTAACGGCATGTATTTGCAGGCGTGTCGTTTTGCGTTATCGGTCGTACTTGTGAGCATGAGTGCCACAATCCACACCAAAAGCAGCAATTTTGCTGCATGTTGCAGTGTGGTGTCCAGCACGTTGCCAAGTCCACTATGCTGCCAAGGCTGATCTACTGCTCCTGGCTTTGATGGAGCCGAGTTTGCCTCGGCCATCTGATGGTGAGGCACAGTAATTGCCTATGGTTTCATTGGCATAACGTTTGTGTTGCTATCTATCGATGGATGGTTCGATTTGGTGACAACTTGGGTTGTAAGAATTCTTATAATGTATATGCTTGTAACAAAACCTGGATGTAAGCCACAGACCAACAACACCTCCTCACAACAGGTCCATCCAATAGTCCAACCCCTGCCCCAACTCCCATATTGCCAGCCCTGCATTGTATCGTGCTGCCAGTTGCAGCCGCAAGCTGATCGAATGCAGCGTCGGGTACCACCACGTGGTTGCCTCCCCATCTGTGGACCAGCACATGGTGTGTGGGTGCATATGGGTACACTCAACACACCCCTCCAAACCACATATACTCCTGTCTATACTCCTACCTATGCTATGTACACGCACCACATGCTCCTGTGACTCGGCATCCAACGTGATTCGTGGATTATGTTGCTTGAGCATGCCAACATACTCATGGCCCAACACAGGCACTGCATGTTCCTTTGAATTTGGTGTGTACTTGTACCCGTAATAGTTGAGGCCCATAAGCACCTGATTGCCTCGCGGTGATGTGGTGGCATCATGGTCATCATCCTCCCTTTGTGTGGCATCGTTGTCATCGTCCCCTGGTGCACTCTCATCCTCATCCTCCCCACTGGCGTCCAGTTTGTCAGCCAAATTGCCCTCCACCCAACCCAGTGGTGCATTGGGGCCCCCACCTCGCTGCATGGGGCCCCAGTCATACGTCATGAGTGAAAACATGTCTACATGCGGGGCAAGTGCCTGTGTGGTGTGGGTGGGTGGGTGGGTGGGTGGGTGGGTTTTATACGTGTGCACAAGTATGTATGGGCAGATTCATGTGCAGATTCATATATGGCCCACACTGGGGGAATGAATCTGCTCATAAACATAAACACACATGTACATCACATGTACACACACATGTACATCACTTGTACACACACAAGTACATCACATGTACACACACATGTACATCACATGTACACACATGTACATCACATGTACACACATGTACATCACATGTACACACACATGTACATCACATGTACAAACACATCCCCACCACATCAGCATCTCCACACACCACATCCACATTGCTGCACACCTTGAAATCATCAGCATTGAAATCATCTGCTGTATTGTACCCCATGGCCTCCAATTGCTGCTTGGCCACCTCACTAAACCCAAGCAGTGGTGGCACCACCAAAACAGCAACCTTGCCCCTTTGATGCAATTCATCTGCTATACTTTTCACAAGTGCACGCAAGGCGGTGCGTCCTGCTTCATTACGGGCAGCACCCATGCTTGCAAGCTCCCGCCACACCTCAAACACCGCCCCATCAAAATCATACTGCGCAACTACCTTGGCAATTGCTTTGGCGAGTGCTTTGGGGAATAATAAGAGGTTGTGTGCTGCTTGTGCGTTGGTAATTTCCCATCGGAATCGTGGGACTAAGCGTGGACGATGCACTGGTGGGAGGGCCTGAGTAGTGTAGTTAGGGGGTGGGGCGCTGAGGTGGGGTGACACCATACATCCCTCACACATGTGTGAAAAAGATACACCCATACACCTCACACTATAGCATACACTATCAACACCTCACGCAGTGTAAAACATATCATACAACCCACCTCACACTGCAGTGCACGCAGTTTGGTCAGCCATGCCTCATCAACTTCATGCTGCCCCGTGACCTTGACGTCCTCATCTTCCCACCGTACCTAGGGGCGCATATATCTGTTACGAATATGCATGTTGAGCAACATGTGCACGCTGATGAGCTCATGCACATCACATGCACACCAAACATACGCACATGTACATCACCATCTCTTGGTGATGCGCGCTCCTCATCATACCACAAACCATACTGGTGACACGTAGTCGAGTTTGCATCCAAAATCTTCTGCCAAAGTGTAGCCACGCCGGTTCCATGGTGTTACATATGCAAGTGTAGGCCCAGCCGTGTAGGCCTTGTGGGTCATGTTTTCGTGATAGGCGGCATGGTGCTGTAAAGATGGTGGTGGTTGTGCAGTGCCAGCAGTGTGCATGTAAACCCAGTGGTAATCATACCTCAACAATGCGCTTGGCGGATGTGCTTTCTGATACGAGATCGTGATCCCATACACAATACTCTTGGGGACCTGGTGGTGGATGTTGATGCATAAGATGATGATGATCAGGGATGATGTCAGTGTGTTGAAAACGAACGCATATGTTTATCACCTTGCTGTTCATCTAGATCTACAAGTGGGCCAGATGACGCTGTTTTACGTTTTTTTTTGGCTTGTGCTGTTTGGATCATTGTATTGACCATCAGCATCACAACCAACAGCCTCAACAATGTGCGGGTGCATGGTGATGTCATGCTTGGTTTTACACATGTGTCAAATGTTGCACAATGTTGCACAACCATTTGGGGAAAATAGTTGACATCAGGTACACCGACACTGTACAGTGCATGAAAGAAAATACAAACAACTGCAAGGCCTGCAGATCACATCACCACTACACACACAGAAAGAAGAAGATCATGTCTGAACACACTGCCCGGGACTGGTGCTGCACAACCAACACCACCAGGTGGGATTGTATATACATGCAAAGGAACGTCACGCTCCTCGATTCAACAGGCCCCAGGGCCTGGTGTGGACGATTCAAAGCATCCCTGAAAATTCACTGCATTCATGCTCTTTCTTGACGGTTGTTTGGTAAAAGAAAAACATAGGGCCGTGTGTGCTCATCACGCCATCACCTCTGCGGGCGGGTCGTACATTTTCCGCTTGCCACCCACATATGCCCCCAATTCGGCAGAGCCCAACGGTGTGACGTCCACAGTCACAGCCACACTGCCTGCAACTGCTGTGAGGCACACGTCAAAGCCACCTTGCTTGAACACTTCACACAGGGCAGATGTGGCACCCTCCTGTGTGGTGCATGCACACCGTTGTGGTGTGATACGTTGTGCTCCAATACCACACGATCATACCGGAACAGTCAACAAATCAGCAGTGCGTGCGGCAGCAGGGCCCCCTGCAGGTCCCTCTGCAGCATTGTGCATGCTCAGCCCCGCCCATACATCTTCATGACTGCCGCTGCCATGCACATGCCCACTCTTGCCATTGGGGCTGGTGCGGTCTTCCATGTGGTGATGCCCACTGGCACCATCCAGGCTGTGTGGGCTTAATCGTGGTTCACCCGTGTAGGTCAGGGAACCATCCATGTTATGAAGATGGGGCACGGAACTGCCGTTGGCTAAAAACTGCTCAGCACTGGTGCCATTGAGGTAGCACACGTGGTGCACTTGGTTCTGTGGTGGGTGGGTGTTTTGAGGGTTGAGCAGGAGAATAGGCATGCAAAAGGCATGGGGCAACAGAGCACACAAACAAAGCATACCCAGAGTGCAGCATATTCTGACTGCAGGTGGCCGTTGTCCTGGCTGACACGAACAAGCTCTGAGCGTGCCTCTTGCAGTTCGTCTTGCAGGGTGCACACCAGCTGCTGCAGTGCGGCAACATCGTCTGGCAGCATATGGTCCTCAAATACCATGCCATTTGTACGATTGGTGGTGGAGGATCCACGTTTACCATCATTGCCGCTGCGATGCGAGGTGGGTACACTGCACGTGCCTCCCATGACGCGTTCCTGGACCAGCTGGTCGATGATCACGCTCATGGCTTTGTTTTCTGCTTGGGAGAGAGCCTTGAGGGAGTCATATGTGGAGTTGCGCACTCGGACCTGGGGTGGGGGGAGGTGGTTGATGTGGTATATGGGTATGGGCTGTGTACACATGTATGTAGACCACCAAGACTCACCTTGTGTTCGCAGTTGCTGTGGTTGCTGCGGGTTTTGCGAGAGGCCTTGGTGGAAGGTGGTGAAGCTCCAAATCCCCCCATGGTCATTTCAGGAGATGCCATAGATGCCATATGAGCAGGTCGTTTGCAGAGGAGGCACCTGGTGGGAAGCGATGGAAGGGGCAACGATGAAGAAGTTCGATGAGCCAAGTGTTTGTGCGATGCGATGCATGTGACTGTGATGGTTATTTATGACGATGACGCTGCGAACGACGCATACCTGGGGAGCAGTGAGAGCTGTACTCACACAATTCCCTGTTGCGTTGACGATGCTCGTGTGTCGGCACTGCTACGAATCAAATGTACTGCTGACTGGCTAGACACTGGGATAATAGATAACACAGTTGCGACAGTTTAAGCCTGCAGATGCGGGGCGGCAAGCGCTGTCGCTGATTCGATGCCGCAGGGTGAGGTGGTTTTTTGGTGCTGCTCGCTTCTGGTATGTGCTGATATGCTTGCTACACAGAGCAGATGAACGATGGTACAGTATGATGGTTTCGATTTTCAAAAGTGGTTTTTATGGTTTTTTTGTGCTGTGACTGGAGGGGGTCCCCATTGTGAATTGCTAATTGCCACAATGCGGTCCAATTCTCAAAAGGTTTGCTTCTGTTTTTCTTGTTTCTAGTAATGTCGATCGTGTTGTGATCTTTGCAAAGGACCACAAGGAACCTGATGGAGGATGCATACACAATGGTTGCACCTCTCCAACACATACCCATGACTGCATGTGAATCATATCACGACAAAGCATCTATGTCAGAAACCACTGGATTTGCTGAGCTTGCAAGGTGCCATGGCTGCTTGTATTTTTGATGATCATATGATCAAGTTGCCCTTGAGGCTTGCAACGCCTGCCAGCCACGTTGATCAACATCCTCAAGAATAAATACCATCAATGAACACGATGAGCCACCAATGTACCACTCAATGTACCACTCAATGTATCATCCCTCAACAGGCGTGTGGCTGATCGGCGACTGGCAGCACAGCGGCAACGTGCTGCATCATTGCATGCTGCCAAACAAGCAGCCATGGAAAAACAGGCTAATGAATTACATGCATGGGCAACAGGGGACACTATTGCTGGGTCCGGGAATGTTGCACAGGAAGTTGAGCAGCCACCCCTCACTGCCCACCACCACCTAGCCATGCAACCAGTGCGCCCACGAAGTCCTATTGTTCTGACTAAATCAGATGTGGGGGATACGGGACCTTGACCGAAATGGAGACACCCAGCTTCTGGCGGCCTCGCTGGATTCTGTCGGCATCGCCCGCACAATTACACACATACCCAATGTTTGACCCCACTATTGTCGTATTCCTGAATATCGTACAGTATCATCAAGCACTCTTGAGCACACTTGTCGTCAACGAGTTCACAGCATGTCACGACATGCCCTATAATTGGTGTCGAGTCTCACATCTGCCCCTTCGCATAATTTTTTTTCGGTGCCCATGCTAGTCGTTTGGAGCACAAGTAGGCATTACACACGTAGGCAACGCATATCAACAACGATCCCCATGTTTGCGAGCCTCGGCACGGCATTTGTGGCCCTGGCCTTTTTAGTGGCCACGGTGCAGGCGCAGTTCGACTGGAATGCCTATATAGCATCTGTGACAGCACAGCCACCCGTTTCTGGCAGCGAAGGTATGGTTTTATGAACGACCAGAGACGGACATGATTTTAGCGAAGTATCGTTTACCCTTCGCCTCCCCAGCGGACTGGTTTTTGGACAACAGCCCCAACCCATTGCCAATGCATCCATTTCGAATGCGTAGTCGCTTGCAAGCAAGCCATCCAAAGAGCTGTCCTTTGGGAACGGTGCGAGGGGGCATTGACCATCCGGGGTGGTTGTAGGTTTGCGCACTATGTGGTTGTGGTGGTACATATCGCCCCTGTTTTGACACACAGGTGTGGCAGATGGGCATCTACCGCTTTTGGAGTGACGCGCAGACAACCACACCCAACCTGCGCCCTGGCACTGTTGCATGGGGTGGGTGCTTCCCACACATGCAAATCATCCACAAAGGTTTGTGTTTGGTGGGTTTGGGAATGGGACCACCAATGCGGTGCACCACATGAAAAACCACATCCCCGACAGGTGGATCTGGCAATGCTTGGCCAGTCACCATGTGGAAGAGTATTAGCAACTCATGGAACGATATGTTTGAATGGTTTGGTGATCTATCCTATAGTACAGTAGGCAACCTCGGTATGTGTGTCTTGATGTGTGTGTTGATGTGGTTGTGTTGGAATTATCATCAGCACATACACTTTTCACAATGTTCTACAATATCCTCAACAGACCCATCCGGGAATGACAACAAACAATGGCAGGATCGCCTTGTGAGTCAGTGTGCAGCCATGGGTGGCACTGTGAGCTCCACTCGATGGACAGAAAGCCTGGGTACCCCAGTCCGCAATCCTGTTGGCTACCTCTGGTATGTGTAAATGTCCTTGTGTTGCTTGTACATTGATGTGCATGTTGTACATGGTCATACTTACCATCCTTGACACACCCCTTATCCCCACCAGGGGTGACTACACGCCCCTCCCTCCTCCTCCAATTGGCAATGCCACCTGGACGCCCTATTACGATTCATGTGGATACGAAATGTACATGCCAGACCCCAATCCCGTTGTACTGCCGGACGGCTTTCGAGGTGGCCGCAACCGTGCCAAGCCTGGTTGCTGTGGACCACAGTACAACATGAAGCCTGAGCTCCCCTTGAACACGTACGTGGGTCTGTGTGTGATGTGCACTGTGAGGGACATGCGCATACCCCCATTAACGGTTCATTTCCCACCACAAAACACGCCACCCACCACACACACAGCAATTGGCAGCGTGTCACGGATCCCAACCAATACTGTTCCTATACCGATGCACCCCCTGGCGCCACCATCAACCCCCAGCCAACAGTATCCGCCTCTGCCTCTGTATCCACTTCCTCCTCCACCTCTTCTGACAACAGTGCAGCAGCTCGACAGGCCCGCCGCCGTCGCCGCGCAGCCAACTTGGCACCACGCATGTTCAAGCTCGGTCAGATGACCAAAAGCGACCTGGTCGCCCAGAGTACTTCTGCCCAGAGTGCGTCCTCATCACAAAGCGTCATGGGCGTGTCGACGTCACAAAATAGCAATGGTTGCAACACATTTGGGCCCACTCGTAATGTGCAGACTGGCTTCAATACTCCTGGTATGGATGTGTGTAGAGGATACGTATGTGTGATTGATTCTCTGTCGTGACAGCACAGGATAGAGTCAGTGACAAGGCCGGGGGCAACACACAGTGCTTACACAGTGCTTTTTTCCTTAGAGTGCTTTTTCATCACCACACACAGGGTACGACAATTTCCAGTGGTCGTCACTGGGGACAACAACATCATGGCCCCCCGGTGAACGCACCTGCACATTCCGCGACATTTACAAGCTGGTATGGTGGCTTGATGCTGGCCAATGGTTGTTGTTTTTAGTAGACATACACACACTTGAGTACCCTCATCATTCACAGGATATCGACCAGTTTCGCTTGTACCCATATGACTATCCACGCCTCGGATTGTACGTGGGTGGTTTTGTTCTTGTGGGTTTGCTGCTGCAGATGAGCAACCCGTCGTTGTTCTTCCCATGTTTTAACCAACAACAAAACCAACAACACAACAACAGCACCCTATACCCCTCCTCACACAGCCTCATGGGCCTGCGTGACCTGTGGCAAAATGCATCCCTGCCCCGCAACCAGCTCCCCCCCTATGCAGCCATCAACCATGATGCTGGGTTTTCCCTAATTATGAATGCAGAGCCTGGCAACCTGTATGGCATGCAAAACATGCAACAGGTATTGCTGTATTGTTGTTGTTGTTGTTATTGTTATTGTTGTTATTATTATTGTTGCTGTTATTATTGTTGATATTGTTGTTGTTGTTGTTGTATTGTGTCAAACATAAGTCATAGTGTTAATGTACATATGCATGTATCACATGGGCACACGCCAAACCCCTACACACACAGTATACTAAATATGGGCAGCAACCCAATGCCCTGTGGAATGAAGCAATGCATCAAGGCACTGGCAATGACTACATCATGCATGTTGTCAAGGTATGCATGGAACACAGCGGCGTGATGAAGAAGAAAGTGTGATAAAGGACACATGAACCACACATGCCCTTGCAAAAGTCATGCCTTGCAACAGTTTGCATGGTCTTGTGTCCTTTTGACACCCCAAACCCACCCCACCACCCCACTCCACCACAGCCTGTGTGGAACGTGCCCATGGGTGGCACCCTGTACTTTCTTGTAGCTATGCGTGCCAGTAATGCCGATCGCACATGCGGTCCTGAACTCGACAGTTACCAGATATCCATTGATGGGGATGTCGTGGCTGGTCGCCAAGGCATCGTCATTGCAAACAGCAGTGTCCCCGGTGATGATGTATGTTGATGTCTTTTTGAGTTGACTGTATGCATGTGTTATATTTCATTTTCTATGGAGACGTACCAGTGTTACTTTGCCATACTACCTCCACCAACATCTCTTTATGCCAACATCTCTTTATTCCAACATGCATATCAACATGCTATACCAACATGCTACATCAACATCCCTCCCACACAACACAGATTGTCAATGTGCTTGTGCATGGCCCCTCTCTCAACTTGGCCCAGGGCTGGCATCGTCTGCAAATCATCTCCAACCAGCGCATGCCTGCTGGCAACCCCAATGCAGGCCAGCTGCGACGACGTATGTGTGGTGTTCAGTTGTTATTGCAATATATATATATCACAGTTATTTGGAATGATTTTTGGGTTGTGTCACATGTATGGTAGTCTGGGTTCTTGCTGTTGCATATTGCTGTTGCATGTTGCATATGGTCCATGCCACCATCCGTTTTTTTCATATGTTTTCATCTTTTTCACACACCCCAACATCGCCCCCCCACAAAAACACACAGTGGTGACTACGCATACCTTTGAGTACATCAGCAACTGGTATGTGCGGTGCAGCCTGTAAATCATACACATTGTGTATAATCAACATTATGTATACTCAACACTGTGTGTAATCACATGCCGCCCCCTTCGAAACACAGGCCCCGCATAACCGTCAACCGGGTCCTACGCTGCTCTGATTTCATCACCTATCCCTACTTCACCACGGACTACCGTGTCGGGCGTTATGCAAGTGGACAGATTGTGGAAGAGGGCATCACCAACTGGGATGCTGGACGCATGCGCTTTTTCCAGATGACGTGGTTTGATAATGGGCGCCGTGCCTACCAGAGCAACAGCATCTTTGAGGTATGGTGGTGGTATGGTGGTGGTGGTATGTGGTTGTTTGCTGTATATGGTTATTTGCTGTACGTGTGTTACTGTCATTCTATGTGACCCATTGTACATGTGACTGTACATCAGGGGAGAAAATGCTGTCTGTGTGTGGCCCACAGTTCATGGGACGCACTGTCTGTGTGTGACCCAGTGTGTGTTGGCAGTATTCAATGTTGGCAGTATTCAATGTTGGCAGTATTCAAAGCAGTGACACACACACTAACCATTGATCAACAACACCTCCAACAACACCTCCAACACAGTTTGACATGGCATGGCTCCGCACCCGCCGCGCATTCCGCAGCGTTGTCTTCTACCTCAACTATCTGGGCGTGGAAAACTTTTACGATGCCAACATCACCTCAGTCACCCTGGGTGTGTATGCCATGCGTGGAGAGCTTCTGCCTGCCCAAGAATACACCACCAACTGGTATGCTTTGATGATGTGCGGTGCTGTGCTGTGTTGCAGTGTATTTGCGTGATGCACAGCTGTTGCCCCCTCCCACCATACCACAACCACATGCACACACAATGACAGGGAGGGCAATACCCCCACCCGCGTGCCCAACTTTTCATGGACACCTGCTGTGGAATCCCAGCTGACACGTGTAGGGCAAATGGAGGCACCCTTGACACCCCAAGATCCAGGTCGCATGTGGACTTCCTCGCAGTACATTCCCTTTAAACTGGACACTACCTGGTTCAACTCCTGGTCCACCAGTGCGGTACGTCACCTATACCTTTGTGTGTGCACAGAATAGTACCTTGTGTGTGCACAGAATAGTACCTTGTGTGTGCACAGAGGTGTGTGCACATCTGCACTGTGCAAATCTGCGATGCACAAAGGTGTTGTGATTATACACAAACCACCCTTTCATCGCACAGACGGCACGGTTTACGTTGGTCATCCGCCCTGAGCAGCAAAACACGCCCAACATGTACTACAACAACCTTCGAATGTATGGACAGGCTCCCGGTGGCATGCCCCCCTTTGTGCGCTTTATTCCTGCTGATGCAGAGTGCAACAGCATTCGTGCATAAACTGTACCATCAAGGGGCATGGAGGGGTGTAGGGTACCTGAATACAATGCCACTGCCATGCTGACAATGCCAGTCGCAATGCAGGATACGACCCATGCAGGGCACTATGCTTACCACCAATGTTATCATACACAAACATAAGCCATGTCATGCTGTTGGCACCAGCTCTTCGCCAGCGTCATTGACATATGTCGTAATATGTCGTAATATGTCATAATATGTCATATATCATTAGTATGCTTGGCTGCACACAGGGAATGCTGCTTCTTGCCTGATAGCAGAAGTGCCCTAATTTCATCCATTTATGGTCTCAACGTCCCGTTGTTTCAACGTTATTTGTCAACATTACATGGCTCACAATGAAGTTTTTCATTAAATTGTGTTTTTGTTTCTGTGTTTGTGTTTCCTGTGTTGTTGTGTACGAAACCTTTGACCAATCTCATATGCGTACACGTTGCTTGTCTCGTGTACTCCATCCTGGGTCCATGGCATACAGTTACCTGTGCGCACTCCCTTGCAGCACAGTGAATAAATCTTTTGTTGTTGCTGTCAACATGTTTGCATATGTATATGCTGCCATGTAGCGCATGTACAGCTGCTTTTTTCCCATAGCACTGAAAGGTAGTTGTGCACCGCCCAGGGCGGCGTCCTGTGACATATGGTCTGCGGGTGCTTATCTACAGAGGGCCTGTCCCATCATACAATATGTGTGTTTCTGTCACAACATACATTGTGTGTGTGTGTGTGTGTGTGTGTGTACGTGCGTGCGTGTTCCTTTTTTCTCTGCATTCTTCTTTAGAATCTGTCGGTACTGCGGTACGGTTCTAGAATGTAGACTGTTTATATCGCATGTGTGTGCCTATTGACACACATCACATGTGTGTGTGCATACTGACACACCATGTCGCAAACTGGTGAACTAAACCACGCGGCCATTGCCACAGAGAGGTGAACATAGGTAGATAGTCATTTGTAGGTACTGGGTTCTCTTGCTGGGTTCTTTTACACTGCGTTCACACCGTACTCGGTCTGTTTTGTAATACCTGCAAACTTATACACACCTCTCATACAAATCATGAAATACGCTCGTCCGTCCCCCTCACTGGGGATAACACCCTGAAAACTCCTCGCTATTTCCTACACTGCGTCGTCCCTGAAAACCCCTCAAAGTATGTGCGGTTTTCTACACTGCCTCGTCCCCGGCAGCTTCCAAAACCTGCTTCACTTGTTCCGCCCGGTCTGCTTCCTTTTTTGACTGTGTACCCACCTTTATTGACTGCTCACCCACCTTTTTGCTGCTGCGTCGTTTCTGTGGGGCTGTCACGGATTGCATGGGCACGTACTCCTCCTCATGCAGCATCTTTCTCATTTCCTGTGGGGGGGGAATACTCGTGGGGTGCAGTGAGTAGTCGCGGGGGTGCAGTGAAAACAATAGTGAAAATTGTTTGTCCCCCCAAGTGGCACGCAGCAGCAGATGACCCTCTGCCACACACACACACACACAGTACCCACGCACGACACTCTGACACACAAGCATTGATAGTATTAGTACCTCCAAGTCAGTTTGTTGATCCTGTGTTGCCTGGTCCAGCCAATATCGACCCTCTTGCACCAGCGCTTCATATTCCTCCTCATCAAACAGCATAGAGGGGTTGACATACCATGCATCCAACCCCTCACGCTGTCGTGCCTGTTCCAATTTGTGCAACAGCATGGTGCTGCTGCTCCCCAGGTGCTTGAGGGTCTTGGTTGCAGACTGCCCAGGGCTATCCACCTCTACTGCAGCCCTGGATATCGGCAGGCTGAGTGCTCCTTTTGCATGGTCACCATCATGTTGACCACCATCATGTTGACCACCATCATGTTGACCACCATCATGTTGACCACCGTTGTTGACCTCCTCCTCAGGTGGTGGCCGCGTGGCCCCCACTACCTCACGCACAACCGTGGTCCCCTCTCTCTCTTGCGTACGTAGGCGTGGCGACGCGTTGACGCTGCCGCTGCTACCACGCCGCTGCCGCAACCCCCAGCTGCCCTGTTGCCCAGGCCCCCCCCGCATGGGGGTCCACTGCCATGAGGGTGCCGTGGAGGGGGGTTCGGATATTTCAGTGTTGCGGCGGCTATCCACATCGTCTATGTCTGCTGCACCTCGCAATGACAGGTTGGCCTGTGTATGCAATAGAGGAGCAAGTATGGAATAGAGGAGCAATAGGAGTGAGATGCAGCACTATTACTGTGCTATGCACTATTCTCCTCTTCAAGTGACCTATTTTCAAGTGCACACACAGCGTATCATGCTGCTCTGCTCTCCCTAGCACAACCACCCAACACAACCACCCAACACATACACCCACAACATCCACACCCACAGCACATACAGTGGCCTTGGCAAAGCGGCGCTCCACCACTGTTGCGAATATTATGGTGGCAATACCAGGTGCAATCATCATCACAGCTCCTGCATAACAGCGCTTGAGACCAACAATGGCAGCAACGATAACTTGCTGACTCAGCATTGCAGTGATCATGTGCCAAAATATGTGGCGCCACATCTGTGTGGATTGGTATGTGTGGATGGGTGTGTGGGATGTTGTGTGGATGGGTGTGTGAATTGTCATGTGTGGATTGTTGTGTGGATGGGTGGCACGAAGGACATGTTGCAACAGCATGCCCACCACACACCACCAAAACACCCAGCATACACCCCCAACATACCCGCCCACCACCAGACACGCGCTGTGTAAACACAAACACCAAGTCCCACTTCCACAGGACATTGATGATCAGGAGCCACAGCAGTGCAACTGGTGCAATGATGGGCAGGATGGGGCTGTATACAATTCCGAGGGTCATGGCAAATGTGATCCATGCCACGTTGGCACCTGGGTGGGGGTGGTTGTGTTGAGGTGACACATGTTGTCTTCATGCAGGCACACCACACACACTTGATGCCAGCCACACCCAGACACAAACGCACCATAGAATATAGTTCGTGATTGCCACACGCGCTCCTTGGCACGTTCACTATAACTCAGCCCCACACGGATAGAAAGTATGAGCAACTGCGGCAACCGTAGCCAAAACAGGGGAGAGGTCACCATGGCTTGAATAGAAACATAATTCAAAAAGAACACTGAGCTCTGGGCTGCAGAGGTACCCAACTGGGACCATATGCTGCTGGGATCGTCCAGCAGGGTTTGTAGTTGGGAGAACCATGCACCTCCCAGGATGGTGCCAAAGAGAACGACAAGTACCTGGGTGTGGGGGGGGTTGGGATACATGGTAGGGGGGGGGGGGGGGGGGGGGGGAGGGTGTGTGTGTGCAGTGGACAGGGTGTGTGTGCGCAAGGGCGGCATGTGAGAAACATGTGCACATGAATCTATCAAACATGAATCTATCACCAGAAAAAAATGAATCTACCACCTCAAACATGAATCTATCACCAGAAAAAAAGGAATCTATCATTACGAAAAAAGGAATCTATCATTAGGAAAAAATGAATTTATCATTAGGAAAAAATGAATTTATCATTAGGAAAGAATCTTACCTGAAACATGAAAAATGTAGTCAGCATGTCTAAATCACGTTCCACACGACTGACATAGCCTCGGAATGACATGAGCACACCCAGGAGCAACGGCAGCGTCCACACAAATATCTTGAGTGCCAACCCTGTGTGTGGAATAGCATGGAGCAATGAGTGAAAGTGGGCACACAAACAGCCAAAACCTTACACACGTGTGGACACGGAAACAGCCAAAACATCACACATGTGTGGACACGGAAACAGCCAAAACCTTACACATGTGTGGACACACAAACAGCCAAAACCTCGCACATGATTCTCTTCAGCATGCAGGCATACATTGTACAAGTGCACTATACAAAGACTGCAGGCATACCAGGTATGAATGCGCTATACAGGGACAGCAGCCATTTTTTGTCTTGCAGCCAACCGATGAGTGCTGAGGAACCCAATAGTGCCTGTATGTGCGAGTGTGCAATATGTGTGCGTGTGCACCATGTGAGAGTGCCTGTATGTGTGAGTTTTATGATATGCATATGGAACATGTGTGAACAGGAATGGATGTCATTCATTTCACTGCCCACACATGTAAATGAAATACCTAATAAAAAACACATGAAACACCCAATAAATAACACATAAAATACAGATAAACAACACATGTACATAAATATACCTGAACGGCATTGACCGGAAATATGTAGGTAAAGGCCACAACCACATACAAGAAATTAATCACCACTTTCCTCCACATGCGTTCCCACTGACGCAGCCTCACACCACTCCAGCACACATCCTCCAGGGGTGGGGCGGGTCGTGTGATCCATGCACTGGTGTCATGATGCAGCAGCACATTGCATGCCAGCACTTGCGTACGACGGTCCCTGTGTATGTACAATGGAGGGGATTTGTAAGATGGGGGGTATCTGTAAGATGACGCTCATGAGGTACACCCATTGCATTTGTAACATACACTTGTGAGGTACACACCCACCAAGTGTATACCACCCACCAAGTGCATACCACTCACCAAGTGTATACCACCCACCAAGCACAAACCACCACAAGCATCCCCCCATACACACACACATACGTAAACGTTGCAAACGCAGCCGCCATGGACAATGCCAACGCCAAATTCTGCTGCTGCAGCACCTGCTTACGTAGCTGTGCCAGTCGACCCAACTGAAACGCCACCTTGGGCACTTTGGTGGGGGTGGTGGCACCCTCACACAGCTCCACAGCCCATGGCCCCCACCGAGTGGGTCGTATTTTTACCAGTGGCATGCGTGGTTTGCCTAGACGCACCGCTTGGGATGCGAGGATGTCGTACGTGTCCATGAGTTGGGTTTTCAAGGTGCGATATCGGGCGAGGTATGAATCTACTGCACGTGTGTCGTGTACCAGGTAGACAGAGGCCAAGTGGTTGCGAAATAGGCTCTTGAGTTCCTCTTCGAGCATCTGTAGGGTTGGGTTTTGTGGTTGTAGGTGTAGGTGTAGGTTGAGGTATGAAGGTTGAGGTATGAAGGATTGTACGTTCAGCATTGATGATGCAGTGTGTGAGGTTGGTACAACAACAACATGTGTGTGAGGTAGGTACAACAACAACAACAACAAAAAAAAAACATCATCCTCGTACCTGTCGTGGGCTTAGTTTCTGCTCCTGCATGACCTGATGTGCACGTGACCATGCACTCATCTCTGTGTACAACTCCATACGCCGTAGACTGGATGTCACTGGGGAACTCTTGCTCCCTTGACGCCCAGGTGTGGAGGGCTCCTCATCTGCCCCATTACCATCATGATTCCCTGCATCATGTTGGGTCCTCTCCCCTGTGGCATCATGATCCCCTGTGGTTGTTGCATTATCATCACTCTTTGTGGCATCATGAACCCCTGCTGTGGTTGCTGCATTACCTGCATCCTCACCTTTATCTTCTGTGGTGGCTGCTGCACCGTCGCCATCCTCTGTGGCAATACCACCATCCTCTGTGGTAGTGGTTGCTGTGTCCGTTGGCAGTGTTCGGCCACTGAGTTTATGTACTGCAGCAGACATGCGAGAGTCCCTTCGTCGATGGTGTGGACGTTGCCAAATGCGCTTGGTGCGGGTTGTTCGTGACGGGGGGTCCGCGTGGGGGGGGGCGGTGTCTGGTGCGTCTGCGTCCGCATAGGGGGTTGCTGTGGTGCGTGGATGGGGGAGGTGCGTGGACGGGGGAGGTGCGTGGATGGGGGAGGTGCGTGGATGGGGGAGGTATGTTTGGGGAGCGTGGATGGGTGTGTATAGTGTACGTTTGCAGTGTTCAATTCAAAAACCATCCACACATACCAACAACAACACTTTCAGCAGGCTGGAGGGGCATTGTTGTTGCTTTACCATCTGCCTCATGAATACGAATGGTCACCTCATCTGCTGTCTCCAGTCGTGTCGCATCACCCACATACTGTGCAGCATTGTTGTGCACACCACGTGGAGAATTATCATGCATATCATGCATATCATGCGTATCATGCGTATCATGTGCATCATCATCAGCAGCACCAGCACCAGCAGCACCAGGCACTCCATCCTCTTCTTGTTGTTGTTCTCCTTGTTGTTGTTGTAGGCTGGTTTGTGTGGACATGCCACGACTGGGTTGTGTTGATAAGCCACCCACAAGCCCACCCTCTGACATGGTCTGTCTATCCGCCCCACCCCGGGGTGTCATGGTGCCAGTTGTGTCTGCTCCAGTGACGTTCCATGTGCGATCAGACACTTGAAAGGGCCTATCTGAAATGGGCACACGGAGACACTTGGTGGTGCGTACAGTGCACGTAATCCAGGAATGAAGAAAGGCGAACAAGCCATCACTGTGTGGTGTGCATTGTGGATATGTGGATTGTGTACGTTGTGGATATGTGGACGTGTGTGCATTGTGGAAATGTATGCTGCTGCAATTGTCTTGATGCATATGATAGACAATTGCCCTTCACATGATGCACCATTGCCCTTCACACACTCATCATACAATCATCATACACTATCATCACACACTCACAGCTGTACCTACCGTATAGCATCCCCTGTGCGCTCAATCCACCTCTCCATGGTCTCAAACATTCTCCAAAAATACAAGTGTGCATGTTCAGCCAGCGCAATACGTTGTTGCTTGGAGAAGCAGCATAGCCAACGGAAGAGCACTGTGTGCACTCCTGTTCCTGTTAGCACACCAGGTACGTCCTGTTGGGGCGGTGTGACTTGTGTGTGATTGGGGAGTGACACATTACCACTGCTCAGAGCTCATGTGTATGGGTGGTGTGTATGATTTGACACAATGTGTATGGTGTGACACAATGTGTATGGGTGCTACGTAGATCATCGTTTTCTTCAAATCATCACTTTCTTTGTTTCTTTCTTTTTCTTTATATCTTATTATTCTTGTATCCCATCCCAACATACTTGTATGAGCACAGAGCGTGTTTGTACGCCAACATCTTGTGTTTGCAGGTAGAGTATGCGCAATGACACAAGTACATGTGTATGATGCCACAACATCTGTGTGAGGGGGTGATGGTGTGGGGGGGTGAGCGTGCAAGGGGGTGATGGTGTGGGTGGGTGGGCGTGCAAGGGGGTGAAGGTGTGGCTTCACATGTATGGTGGTCCCATCATGGTGGTGTATTATGTAATGCATGTCAGCAGCCACCATACCCTACAACATAAAGACACACACACATAAACGTAAACACATAAACGTAAACACATAAACCATAAACACATAAATACACACACACACACAAAACACACACACACACACACACACAACAACAATAAACATATACACACAAATATACACATACACACACACACAAGAACCCAACATGCACACACAAGAACCCAACATGCACACACAAGAACCCAACATGCACATACAAAAACCCAACATGCACACACAAGAACCCATCATACGCGAAACATGATGATGGTGATCACATAGCACATGACTACGGGTGCGTATAGGCGAGGATCTCCATTTGCCACATTAGTCAAACTCATCTGTGTGTGTATATTCATATGTGTCTGCGTGTATATTCACCCCACAAAATACCATGCAAACCAACACAGAAAATCAACCAGCACATGACCAAAAACAACATCACACACACCCAGTGACCAAAAACAATACCAAACACAAGCAAAAACAGACACACACAACCAAAAGGACCAATAACAAACACACATACCCTATCAATGAGCCCATATGTATCAATAGGATTATTTGGATCATTTTCCAGCATATCAATGTTTGACCCTGTCAAGTACACTGGCAACAACACTGCATTACACAAAAAAGTCAACAGTAAAAATAATCGCGTGGCAAAGTAGAGCATGCGGACCATAACCAGACCGTCAATCCCACTATACTCGTAGATTGTCATTTGATCAAAGTAGGTCACGGGGGGGATCCATGTCAAGATGCCCCCCCACGATGGGAGCATCTGTGGGCTCTTGAATTTACTCGTATCTCGTGCAAAACTGCAATGTGGTGGGGGAATAGTGGGGTGGGAATGGTGGTGTGGGAATGGTGGTGTGGGAATGGTGGTGTGGGAATGGTGGTGTGGGAATGGTGGTGTGGGAATGGTGGTGTGGGAATGGTGGTGTGGGAATGGTGGTGTGGGAATGGAGGTGTGCTTGGTTGTATATTACCACCACCGACTGTGTAATACACACCACCGCGGTGTGCTCGGTACACCCCACCACACATCTGCCCGGCGCACCCAACCACCACACATCACTCATCGGTCACCCTCACTCAGCGTACCATCGTGGCTGGTAAAAGGGGCGCAGGGAAGGAACACGGCGCATGATGCCAAAGAAGATTGCACATGCCACAAGCACGATGGTGTAGTAGCCAAAGGCGATTCCGTAGCTTGCACCCGTGATGGCCATGTCTATGTGGAATGCTGGGTGAAAGCAGAGTGTTTAGACGCTGAAAATGTCACAAGAGATGACGGCACATGGACTGCCCCTTGGTCAATATTTTGCGTTGCGCAATCGCATAGTCTGGCATGAGATACATAGTCTGGCATGAGATAGCGAAACGCGTAGGTTGACTAGGCAATCAAGATGATATTCCTTGTTAACTAGCTAAGTCTGGTAATGTCTGGTTAATATTTTCCCATTGATTTCCCACCAAAACAACCTTGTTGATATTCCTATACGTCCCCACAATATGGGAGAGAAACGTAAAAAATTGGATAGCGACAGCAGCAGTGCAGACGACAGTGATACATCATCCACATCATCCGACCACAGCAGAAAGCACAAGCAATCCAAGCACGATAAACAAAAGAAGCATAGCAAGAAGAAACACAAAAAGCATAAAAAGGTGGTGTTGTGAATGGCGTGTACATCTCGTGTGTGTACATGTCCACATCACAATGTGCATTCCCCTCAACCCAGAGCAAGGACAAGAAAAAATCATCATCAAAGGATGACAAGCTGCTCAAGGAGGCCAAGAAGTTTCTCAAGCAAAGTATGCTATGTGTGTCTTGTGTAGGCATCTGTTGGGCATGCACAGCCATCCTTTTTGGCACCCACACCCATCCCACCTTCAACACAGAGCTTGCAGCCCAAGGAGCAGCTGCAGACAACACCCCCGTGCCCAGCAACGTACGCTGCCAACCATGCGTGTGACACCACATCCTACACAACACCACATGCAGACAACACTACATGCATGTATGCACTCCACCACCAGAAATGCACACACAAGTAACACCATCACCACCACCACCACCACCAACACCAACACCACAGATTTCCCAGATCTCTGCAGATGATTATTTCACAAAAAATGCCGAATTCAGCACTTGGCTCTTGGAAACAAAGCACAAGTACTTCAGCGACTTGTCCACTGAGGAGACACATGATGTGTTTGCCAAGGAATTCGTACCACTGTGGAATGCGGGTAAATTGCCAGGCAAATTATATGCAGGGCTTGCTGGTACCACTCTCAGGAGGAGCGCACATCACTGGGGTATCAAGGGTGGCGCGTCAGGTGCGGTGTGTGTGTGTGTGTGTGTGAGTCATTTTCACACAAATGCATGCATGAGTCATTTTCACATAGGTACATGCACAAGTCAATCTCACACACAAATGCATGCATGAGTCATTCTCACAAAAATGCACAAAGAAGCTTTTCTTTTATCTGACAGGCAGACTAGGCTCGGATGCAGTAGGCATGGCAGCTGCCTTGGAAGATGACAAGGAACACAGGTTTACAGCTAGGGAGGAATCAAAGCAGGCACAGCGCACAGAACAGCGCAAGTATGTATACTTTGTGTATGCAAGTGTATGCAATGTATACACCAGCTCCCTCCCTCTCTCTACTCTCTCTCTCCAAGTGCTACAATTGCAGGATGAAAGCACTCTTCCCCCCGCACACACATATGCATGACCTCAACACACATTCCCCACCCCAACACAGCTGGAACCGCGATCAAAAGGAATGGCTTGATGAAATGCTACCCAAAGCAACAGGGCGGGAGGCACTGGTGGAAAAAAAGGTGGCAGCTCGTGAAGCCAAGCGTGCGAGGGAGGAGTCACCAGATGTGGATTTAATGGGTAGAGGGGAGGAGGATTCCTTTGCTGCTGCCAAAGCACGGTGTGGTGGGTTTTGGTGGGTGTGGTTGTGTGTGTTGTTGTGTGTACGCTTGGCAATGGGTGTCATGTTGTACATGGGATTGTTGTGGTATATGTGGTACATGACACACACACATACAGGGAGGCCAGGCGTACAGAGTGGCGGGAGAAGAACAAGCTTGCCAAGCAGGAGCAGGTATTGGATGGGGCGAGGGTGCCAGGTGGCTCTCACGTAAATGTGTTTCAACCCCGTTATATTCAAACATACTCACACAGTTGCAGCAAAAGCTCAGTGCGGCGCAACAAGCTGAAAATGAAAAAATGGCCATGTTCCGCAATTTGGTGGCACAGGGACCGATCACCATTCGCAAACGCGAGTGAATTTACACACTGGTACCCCACCATCACGATTGTATACATTGTAACACCACCACCATCACGATTATGTACATTCCATACACCTGATGCAGAGCCCACCTTTCACGCATGATGTTGCACGCGCATTGAATTTCTCCGCAGTTGACCAACAAAAGTATTCGTGCATACCCAGCCCCGTTTGTGCAGGGAATGTGATCAACACGTCTGCTCTTGATTCTTGGAAGCAACAAGCCAAGGTTGAGTGTGGCGACGCACATATGGGGGTGATCTGTCGGTTTATGATACGTGGATCCATACGCACAGGATGCAGCAAAAACCGAGCACCATTCAAGCGAGGTTTGGTGAGGTGCATTGCACACACACGTTTCACAACAACCCCGGGCATCACACCACCACCACAGGTGCACCAGTTTCTCTCTGCCTTGCAATCACAACCCAATACCAATCAGCCAACAGCCCAGGCTGCACATTCCGTAAGCCCCGTCAACGCAGATGCAATTGAGCGCATGCGGCAAGGTGCACCCCACATGATGAATGTTGTCTCCTATGCATCTCACAAGTGCATCTCAGCACCAATATACACAAAAACCTCCACAGGGTGTGAGGCATTGCTTGCACAGGAGTTCAATGCCCTGTTGACCAAGGTGCATGAATACTTTGACCGCCTTTCCACGACCGCCACCACCAGTGGGTCCCCCAACCACACCCCACCTTCACCACACATACCACGCAGCCCTGTTTGTGCATCCCCACTGAATGTAGCTCCCATGCACAACCCAGCAGTGTCAATCACTTCTCCTGCATTCCAATTCAACCCACCCCCATCCTCCACCCTCCCTCCAGCAGCGCGTCGACCATGGGCATCGCCACTTGCAGCATCACCCGCATCCCCACGCACAACATCCCCACATGCAAGGCATGGTTCCTTACGCAGCCATCACTCACTTGGACGCAACATATCACACTTGGCCCCTACCAGCCCTCTGCGTGGGTCGCTCCTGGGTAGCCCTGGGGGGTATCATGCAGCAGGGGGGCCACTGCAGTGCATGTCGGATGGCTTGCAACCACTGCTGCAATGCCTGGAAGCACAGGGAATGCAGGTATTGTGTACATAATGCATGGTGGTACATGTAGTGGTACAAATAGCATGTGTGCATTCATAATACACATGTTGTATTGCAAAACCATACAACAGGGGCTCAACAGTCAGCGCACCCAGCCCACTACATTCAAGCCACCTGTGCCTCCCATATCCTCCTATACATCATCCTATACGTCATCATACGTACCTGATGGTCGACGCACACCGGGGAGTATGGAGGCACTGCTGCAGAGAATGGAGGCACTGGGGAAGGACTTGGGCGGACGCAGTGGGGTTTCGTAGGGTGCAAAATACACATGTTTTGATTGTTGTGATTTGACCACAACATTACTTTGTGTGCCCTTGCATGAGAATGACTAGCCACGATGAATGAATGTGTGAATGAATGTGTGACAAACACAAGCATACATGAACCATCAATTAAGTGATGATGCTACAAAATGGATGTACACGGCAGCGTGATCCTTCATATCGACCTGGATTGCTTCTACTGTCAGGTATAGCAGCCTCCCTTGACGATACACACAACTTAACAAACAACTCCCAGTTGTGACAATCCTGACGTCCATCACACACAAAACAATCTCCCATTAGGTGGAACAAAAACGCCTCAATATCCCACGCAACACTCCTGTTGCTGTGCAGCAATGGGAGGGGTTGATTGCTGTCAACTATGCCGCGCGTGATGCTGGGATCACGCGCCACATGCGTGTGCAAGAGGCGCTGAGCAAGTGTCCATCCCTTTGCCTTGTGCATGTGCAGACCATTGGGGCGGAGCACATGACAGGGGCAGACGGGGGAAGCACGCTGGACGAACAACACAGCAAAAGCACGGCAGCTGGTGAACATGCGGGTCAACATGCTGGTCAACATGCTGGTCAACATGCTGGTCAACATGCTGGTCAACTAGCAACCAATGCCGACCAGCAGCTTGATGTGCGTCACAATAGCAAAGCATGCCTGGAGCGCTATCGACAGGCATCCATGCAAGTGCTGGCAGTGGTGCATGCTGTGGAGCCACAGGTGTGTGTGTGGGGGTGCCTGCCTTTGGTGGGGAGAGTTGGGTGTGGGGGTGTGAATGTGGTGGGGTGTGTTGCGCGTGGGGACACACTGTCATGTATACCATTGTATACCTAGCAATAGATCCCGCTGCCCTTACATGGCCACATACGCATACCGCTCATACATAGCCACATATATGCTGCTCCTACCTCAAACCCCTCGTAGGCGATCATAGAGAAAGCCTCTATAGACGAATTCTACATAGACGCCACTTCCCTGGTTGATGCACACCTGACTGGGGCTGTTCATGGATACCCACACTCTGCCAATCATGACGATAACGACAACAACAATAACGATGATGGTGATAATAGCAGTGGGGATGATGGCAGGAGCACAATGCTTCTACAAGAACACCTGGGTCCTGCCTGTATTGAAACAGGGGGTGGTAATTGGGTGGTTGATGGTCCGCTGCAGGTGGGGAATGAGTTTGAGCGCCGATTGGCAGTGGGGGGGGCCATTGCTGCGAGGATACGAGAGGCTGTGTACAAACAACTGGGTACGTGTGTGTGTGTAGAAGTGGTGTGTATGTGTACGAGTGGTATTGGTAATTGGCATCATGCGTGTGCATATGGCTTCATGAGTGTGTAATTGGTTGATGAGTGTGCATATGGGTTCAATCCATCTCTGTACAACAGATCTCACATCATCTCTGTACAATACATCTCATCTCTATACAACAACAGATCTCACATCATCTGCTGGTATTGCTACAACCAAGCTCATTGCCAAATTGGGCAGTGCTGCACATAAACCCAACCAACAAACAATCATACCACCAAGGTTGACTATTCTGTGTATATGTGGATTACATACGAGTGCCTTCTACCTCTGTTTATTTTTGTCATCTTGGTGTTGTGTTGTTTGTTCTCGTTGTTCTCGTTGTTCTCGTTGTTCTCGTTGTTCTCCTTGTTCTCGTTGTTCTCCCTGTTCTCCTTGTTTCCAACTGAATGTGAACCACGTGATCACACAACGAATCACACCAACAGGGCAGTAGGGACACTCATGCATGACATGCCATTGGCTAAAATTCGTTACTTTGGAGGTAAACTCGGTCAAGATTTAGCATCCCTGTGTGGTGCAACCACTGCAGGGCAGGTGCTGGCACTCCCACGGTCAACACTGCAACAGCGGTTTGGTGAGGAACGTAGTAGGTTTATCACTGAGGCGTTGACCGGTGTGCTGCATGAAGCAGTCAAGGTGTGTGGGGGGGGGTGTTTTGGTGTATTGGTGTGTGTTGTGTGGTGCATGTTTTGGTGTACACAATGCATGTTGTGTGTACAAAACACACAACTCCCCCACCGCACAAATGATCTGCTGGTTGTACCACTGTAGCACACATATACCACACATTCCCGCACCCCACACACATGACGCTCCCTCACCCCCCACACACCAACCCCCCCCACCCCACACACAGCCGAGGGAGCGCCCCAAGAGCATGCTTGCAGCCAAATCATTCGCCCCCACCTCCAACATACCCACCATCGCCAAGTGGCTGCGGGTATTGGCCGATGAACTGGTGGCACGCATGCAAGAAGATGAAACAACATGGCAGCGTCGTGCTAAGAACATGGTGCTGTCCTATAGGTATATTTGGGTCCTAATTTGCTCCTTTGGGGGCAGAGGGGAGTGGTGGATGTTGTGTGGTGCACAGTGGGGAGATTATAAGATGCTGCGTATGGCTTGGGTGGCTGGGGTGTGGCTGGGAGCACAAACGTTTGGATACACAGCATGCCCCAGCTGATACACCAAAACATTGGATACACCACACACACACGCAAGTCCTTTGCAACTCCTCCACACACACCTGTGCGCACACACAGGGGCACACCATCGGCTGGTACAAAACCCACCACACACAATGGACGCACCCCTTTTGTGGACAGATCACGAAGCTGTGCAATGCCACGAGGGGTGACCACCGACGGGATCCCACTGGCACAGCGTGTGGCAGATGCTGCACTGCAATTGCTGCGCAATGCAGAGGATGCGCTGCCGTGCAGTCGAGTGGCGATATCCACCACTGATTTTGAAGACGTATCGAAGAATACCACATCCATTATGCATTTTTTCACCCACAAGGGGGCTTCGGGAGCTGGCAAGGATGGGGCACAAGGGGATGGTGGAGGGGCCGCTGTGGTGCAGGTGGGAGGGGACACACACCACGGCCGCGATACAGCACCCACAGCAGCACGAGGAGGAGCGCTGGACAAGTGGTTGCATGGCCCCACCAGGCGCCCACCAATACCATCAGAAGGCAGTGTAGAGCTGTCAGAGGTGGATGTACAGGAGCAGCAGCGCATCTTGGAAGACATTGCCAGACAACGTGGGACCAAGCCACCAGCCAAGAGACCCAAGAAGACAGGGCAGCCAACAATTGCAGAGGCATTTGCGCAGGGGGGTTTGCAGCAGCACAGAGCAAACTAGTCGTGGGTGACCACGTGTACCATCACCACTCTCACCATCACCATCATTTTTGATTGCACATAATTCTTTTGAATGCAAACACACGCACATACACAAAGTCAACACACTCGCGATGACCTCACCTTGCTGCCAACCCCTTGCAACCCCCGTGCTTGCTTGCCACGAAACACGCAGGGTTTGATCACCGAGATGAATTGAACGGCTTGCATCGTGATTTTGCACAGCCCACAACCGCCCATCATCGTCCATCAGTTACCCATGGAGCCGTTGGTGATGGGAGACATTTCAACACTGCCCCGTGTGTCGCTGGATGACATAGGCAGTGCATCGCTTGCAGCCAAAACCAGTTTGTACGAGCAAGCAGTCGAGACATTGGCCGTGTCCATTGCCAAATACAATTGTGCAGTGATTCAAGTATCAGACAAGCTTGCAGTTCGCCAGCACACCTTGTGGCAGGTGCTCCATGGGCCGAGATCCTCCCGCCGAGCGTCGTTGGGTGGGGTGGCGCACAACCACCTTGTGTCTGTTGCATACGACCCCAAACTCCGTCGTGACACCTTGAGTGCCAGAATTGCCGGATCCAATGCTATTGAAGACAATGCAGCGACACAGGAACTGAGTGAGAGTTATACACCGGTAGGAGTGGGGGGGTGTCATCATGATCGTGTTGTATACATGTGTCCATGGGGATGTGTGTTGTACCGACCAAGCAGATCCAACTATGGTATCCAACCCCACACAGCTATTTTGCCAATTGGATGACATTGCACGCACCGTGCTGCGTGCGCTGTGTCGATCTTGCCATTTGCGATTGCGCTCCGACACACTATCCCCCATGCTTGACGACATGCCGATCCCTGCCCATGCTACGTCCTCTTCTGTGCTTGATCTCTCACAGCATGCTATTCCCATGCCATCACGTGGGATGACACCCCTGGTTGCTCTGTCGGAGCACGGCAATGCATTGACATGCAATGGTGTCTTGTCATTGCTGCGTTTTTCTGAAGCCACCAACCCACAGGGCGCTGTAGTGTCCTCCACACAGGCAAGGGTGGTGTGTGTGGCTGGTTTTTAATGGTGGATATGATCGTCATGGGTACCGTTTATGTTGATCACACAACATGTGTACACACATGCATGCACATTCCAATAACAGGTTTGTGCTGCTGATGGTCGGTGGCTGGATGTCACAACAAACGCCCACGAGGTGCTTGTGGTGCTGGGGCAAACCCTACATCATGCAACGGGGGGTGTTCTGCCAGTCACCAACTACCGCGTGGTATGTGCTCCATATGCCCATACATATGCTCATGATAACACACATATGCTCATGACCATTCACGTGCATGTAGAGCATGATACACCCAAACCCCACCCCCCACCCACCCACACCATACCCACCCACCCACACCACAGGTGGGTGACACAGCGACAGCCAACCCCCGTTGGGAGGTGGCCTATCAACTCTGTGCCCAACCTGGCGCACTCCTGGATTTCACACACGCCCTCCAGGCAGCAGGACACATCATCCCCGCCCGCTTTCGTGAGCCTGTCACCATGACTCAACTGATGCAACAGCTGGAGGGACTCATGACACCACCTAGTGGTCATGGGTCGTATACAGGTGGTGGTGGTGGTGGTCCCCGCAACCAGGGCAGAGGAAGTCAACTGCTTGAAGAATATGGTCAACATGGACGGTCAACTGCTGGCATGACCAGTGGTCGCCGTGGTGGTGCAGGCAGTGGCAATGTTCGGGGCTACATGTCGGTGGAAATGGTCAAACGTGGGACTAAACGGGGAGCGTTGACCATGGAGGAAACACCCATGTTGACCATCACACCCATGTTGACCACCACACCCGCACAAAAAAGCCCTGCCCATGCAACCCATCGACCAATGACACGGCAGCGATCTGCGCTGGCCATGTCTGGCCAGGGTGGTTGCCGGGGTGGGATGAGGGGGGGGGGGGGGGGGTTGCCCGAGGGTGTGCGTCCGCTGGAGGTTGCGCGGGTGACGATCACGCTTGAGGACATTGTTTCTGGGAGGAATGGAGGCGGGGGGAGAGGGGAGAAGCATGCATTGGGGCAGGTGTTGACCATTGCGGTGTCCACAGTGACTGGGAGTGAGGTATGCGTATGGGGGGGAACATGTCTAGCGTCGACAGCACACATGTATATACACTGTGTGGTTGTATTCCCAATATATACACCACCTATGTATACACCATATATGTATACACACACCACATACACACCCAACACATACACACCACATATACACCCAACACATACACACAGTTGTGGTTCAAGTTGCACCCAGATACCAACTGTGGACGTGTGTTTGAGGAGTTTACATCCCACATGGGTCATGATCTGGGTGCTGTCAAGTTTATGTACAATGGGGAGCGGGTGTTGGGGAGCAGTACACCTGCAGAGTTGGGGTTGTGTAATGGGGATCGTATTGTCATGTTGCCGGTGCATACATGATGATGGTGATGATGGTGGTGGTGTGGGTAATGATGGTGGTGGTGATGATGGTGGTGGTGCAAGAACGATAATGGCCTTGCTTGAAATGCACAACTATGAAGAATGCACACTGTGTGTCATGGGCGCTTGTGTGTTTGTGTTTGTGTGCATTGTTATAAACCAATATTCAACCCCCAATAAAACACTGGCGATGGTTGTTGTCATGTCCCAACAGTGTTGTAGCACTTGACAATCATTCTTACTGTTTTTTCCCATAGACTGATTCTTCTTTTTCTTTTTCTTCCTGGAGAACCACGTGTTTTGGGAGAGGCAACGTGGACACACATGTTGTGTGTGTACTTGGTAGTGTGTGAGTGACTCTGTGTGTCATCACGGTAACACAATAGCATATCCATACAGCCAAACACACACACACACACATACACAGAGCAAAAAGCACATGCACTGAGTATGCATACAGCACGGATATAGTGTGCAGTTACATTCATAGCTACAAAAAATAATACACATCAAGGACCAATCCTAAAATAGTCTGACAACAAACAATTATAAAAATGCATATGTCATACCATACCAACATCATACACTCACATCATACATTCACATCATACATTCAGATCATACACTCACATCATACACTCGTCACTCTGTGTAAGTGTGTACCCCCAACCCCCCACCACCACCTAACTCATCATGCCCCCTATCAGCCAGTACTCACATGCCCCCTATTGTCACATACCCCCTATCAGCCAGTATGTGGTGTGGATTGCGACTGCTGCATCACATGGGTAAGCACTGCTTGTGGGGACATACCAGCACGTAGTTGATACTTTATGTTCACCTGCATGTGCTGTCGGGGGAGGGTGGCACATTGGGGGTGATGCAAATGACAGCGGGAGGGGATACAGCAGATGGTGGTGGTACATGCATACACACATAATATACACACATAATATACACACATAATATACACACACAATACACATAAAATACACACACACACAATACACATGAAACAAATTGGAGCAAAATATAACAAAATACAAACAGAAAAAAAACAGAGAAAAACACATACCTTGGGTAGTTTGGGGTAGAGCGCATGTAATGCAGCTTTTGCGTCGATCCCACCATGACCACTAGCCTTGTGCTGCTGCTGCTGCTGTTGTTGCACTGGTTGTTGTATTGGTGGTTGTATTGGTTGTTGTATTGGTTGTTGTTGTATTGGTGGTTGTTGTGGTTGAATGAAGGGTTGACCAAATTGTTGACCAGGCATGTGTTGTCCTACAAATTGTTGACTGCTCATCATGTGCTGTTGCATGTGCTGCTGTTGCATGTGTTGTTTCATTTGTTGTTGTTGTTGTTGTTGTTGCAACCATGCCTGTTGCTTTTGCTGCAATGCTTGCATTTGCAATTGTACCTGTCCTGCCACTCCTGCTACTGCTGGTGCTGCTGGCTGCTGCATATACATTCCCTGCTGCATATGAAAGGGGTCATTGGTTGATGATGCAAAGTGTGTGTGTGTATGTGTGTGTGTATGTGTGTGTGTGTGAGTATGTGTGTGTGTGTGTATGTGTGTGTGCGTGTGTGTGTGTGTATGTGTGTGTGTGTGCGTGCGTGTGTGCGTGTGTGTGTGTATGTGTGTGTGTTTCAGAGAGAGAGAGAGGCAGCTCGTGATCCACATGCACGAAATACTGCTTGCACAACAATAACATACACAACAACACTCACAACACCATGTGACATACCGACGATGGTCGTGCAAAGGCAGGGGGACGCATGGCACTGCTCGCAGCAGGTGTGTTGTTGGTATGTGCTGCAGGTTGTGTTGCCACATGCAGGCGTTGTTGCAGGCCTGACAGCTGCTGCTCGGCTGTGTGATGAGGTGGTGTGAGTGATGAGGGGGTGTGATAAAATCAACAGATCAATAAAACACAAAAACAACACCGTACACAGTACATACTCACTACAGCAGGCTTGTTGTCACTCTTCTCCATGTGCTCCACTGTGCCTGTTGTTGGCTGATCAACACCATCACCTTGTCCTACTTCTGCTGCTGCTGTTGCTTCTTCTTTGGCATGTTCCTTTTGGTGGGATGCCAGGTGTGTGCGAATGTCTGCCCATGGTACGCTGGGGTTGACAAGGCCCCCCTGTGTGCGACCAACGTGTGCATGCTTTTATATGCTAGGTACACAATAATTTCATATAAAGAGGATGATGATTGCTCCCTTACCGGTACTTGGAGGGCAGCTTGGGCGATGTTTTGCCTGACTGTGTGGAGAAGGGCACGCTCTGCACCATCAAGCCCAGCCTCAGTGCGTGTTTCACGCAACACTGTGGTACATTTGTTATTCCGTGAGCAACCGTGTGCACAGCTGTGTGAAGTACAAAACGCCCCAGAACAATACCAGCAAGCCTTGCGATCAGCTCTCCATTTGCCTCGAGCAATGCTGCAAGCTTCAGCAACGAATGCTGCTCCTCTTCATACTGCATACTTTTGCAAAACTACTCGATTACCATCAAGACACATTGACTTTGACAAGGAGGGGGAAAAAATATACAAAGAGTCAACGTGTCATCACCAACGCCATTTTCATTGTACCATCACAACTTGCTTGTAGGCTGCTGTGCTGATCTACCAGCTGCAGCTGAACCATCCTTGCCCTCCTCATCCACATACGCCACCAGCACCGTGATGTCATCCATCTTTCCTCCCAAGTAATACAACCCCACACTCTGTGCTGCATAGGCAAAGGGTGACATCACTTGCTTATCTGCTGCACGCATCCTTGCAAACGCCGTCAATGCCTGTGTGTGTTGGTGTGGTGGTGGAGCATATCATGTATACTGTATGGAGTTGCAGGATGAAGTAATGTGAACGGTACAAGGGGAGGAGGGTGGGAGGTGTGTATGCATTGGGAGATGTGTGTGTAGTCATTTGGTATTCATTTGCATAAGATCATGTGTGTGTAGTCATTTGGTATTCACTTGTGTAAGATCATGTGTGTGTAGTCATTTGGTATTCACTTGTGTAAGATCATGTGCATGTTGCAGCATGTGTACTCAACACATGCCAATGCACATACCACCACACACACTGGTATACACACATGCCACTACACATACCACCATACACACACTGGTATACACCCACACAAATCACACACCTCTGCTGCAACTCCTGGTGATTCCCCCTTCCGTTGTGCCACTGTAGCAATAGCAGCAGCTTCATCAGGGAACACATTATCAAGCAACCCATCTGTACCAGCCACAACAATATCACCCTGCTGCACCTGGTTGGGTGTGTTTGTATCGTGTGTTTCTTGTGATTGTTTTTGTATTGTGTGTATTTGTATTGTGTGTGTGTGTGTGTTAGCATGTGCATGTTTACTCAAAAACGTGTTGTTCTATACTTGACTACCATCACACCCACCATCTCACACACCACCACATTCACCATCTCACACACCACCACATCCACCATCACACCTTGATGCTGAATGTCTGTGCAGCTGATGGTGGATCACTCACAGCACCAGTACCAGCATTCCCCAACTGATATGGGTAATTGAAGCCATGCTGCTGTTGTGGGGATTGAAAGATGATGTTGCCACCTCGTATCACCATGAAGCCACTGTCACCCAAATTGGTGGCGTACAGTTCATCTGCATCCAATACCTGATGAGGGTATTGGGGTGTTACCATGCATGATGATGTATATGGTGAGTGGTGGTGGTGATAATGATGATGATGATGATAATGATGACAATAATGATGATGATAATAATATTATTATTGTTAATGATAATGATAACAATGATGATGTCAAGGGTATGACAAAACAAACCCCTGGCAAACACACCACTCGCAAACACACCCCTACCACAACACGTACCAATATACACGCAGTACACGACCCACGAGCAGTCGTTTGCCTGTACGCAGCATCCAGTATTGTTTGTGGTGCATGTGCACCAGGTGCTGTTGTGCGTGCTGCTGCGCGCGCATGATCCATGAGCATGCGGGAATACTCACCCGCATCCACACCAATATCCGCCCATCCCCCGACGCCATCAGCGATACCGAGGGAGAGTTTGTTTTCAGCTACATAATATGCGTCTTCCCCGCCCTTGGCGACCTTGTCAGGGTGGGGCTTCATGCATGCTCCAGTGTGGAGAAACAGCTTTCGTGTTGGTACATGACTGGGCGGGGGAGGTGGGGACGATAATTTGGGGATGGTTTAAACAATGATGGTTGCTTGACTTGGTGAGTGTTTTTTGGGTGCATTGAATGCATTGATACCAACACATGGTGTAATCCCCCCCACAAACACATACTTGGTGCCATCGTGTGCATCCCCTGTACCACTACTGCTGCTCGTTGATGTGCCGCTGTTGACGGTGGTGCTGTCGGCAATGCCTGTGTTGCTTTCTGATGAGCACTGCTCACCCATGGCAGCATGTGCATTGGCACTCACAGGTCCCCGTGCAGCGTGTGCCTGCTGTGATGGTGGTGGTGGTATTGTGCCTATATCACAGTATACAAAAGCACACACCGTCCATCACGCATACCTCTGCAGCCATGTACCATACCCCGCCAGCCAAGATACCAAGAGCACCAAGCAATGGTGCACGCTTGATCCATTTTGAGTGCATATTATTGAAGAAACGAGGCGTGTCAGGGCCAAGTTGTGCAAAACAAGTGTGACGGAGTTGCTGGTTGATGCGAGTGGCGGTGTGACGCGTGTTTGCAGGGGGGTGCTGAGGTGCTAGACAATGTGACAACGTGTGCAGGCAATATATGTGTGGGCTTTGCAGGTGTCGTGGTATTGCACAAGGGTTGTACATGCTGCTCTGATTCGTGGTGGTTTGCTGCTGCTGCTGAAGGCTGATGTAGGGACAGCACAACCAATGACTTTAATGACTGTTGAACTGATGAATACGCGGCAGGCAGCAGTATTATTATACGCGCATGCGGTCTCGTGATCGTGAAGTGTTGAATACAGTTGCTCGTGAATTACTCGACATACAGATGTGATTGGACTGCAACAAATGTAAACAAAAACAAAAACAGATCAAAAAGCACAGATTTCAGTAGCCGCGGTACTGCCCACCATAGGCACCATACCCTGGTGGGGGCGGTGGGGCGCCATATCCAGCAGGGGTTGCACCATACCCTCCTCCCATGCCCTGCCAAGCAGGTGTGGTATGTACAGGGGTGCGATGCATCATTGGTGCGCCACCCACAGCACCACGCCCTGGATCCATGCCAGCCTATGGTGTATGTGTTGGGTAGGTTGGCATGCTGTATAAACACACCACATGCTAATCTTATTTGTACACATCATGCACATGCACATGCATACAAATAACACAACATCTCCCCCACCACCATACACACACAGCCACCCACCCACACACACACCTGGTATTTGGTGACACGGCGCTTGAACACATCAATCAACTGATCAAGGTCTTTCACTTTTTCCTGCACAGCTCCTGCATAGTAAAATTTGCCCTCTGGTAGCACACCAAAATACTCACGATATGGTGTCTTGTCTGTTGGTTGTGGGTGTGTAGTGTGGGTATGTAGGGTGTGGGTGTGTCGGGTGTGGATGCACACCATGGTTGATCATGCAACTACACACACACATCCCAATCACATACACACACAATCACATCCCAAACACATACACACACATCAATACAAACACACTTACTGTTAATCCATCCAAAGTAAAACATGCCAGCAGACTTGCCCTCACTAGACAATCCAATGCGATACACTGCCATACGATTGCTCTGACGCTCCCTGCGCAACACATCCTGTGTAGGTGTGTGTGTGTGTGTGTGTGTGTTATGTATGCAAGAACAAGTGGTTGGGTGGGGCTGGGGATGTGTATTGCCTATACAAACACATGTATTGCCTATGTCATGCACACGTACACTTATATCCAACCATGCAACTGGGTGCACATCCTACACACCTCCCACACACCTCCCACACACCTCCTACACACAACACACACATCACACAAGACAGCCACAAACAACACCCCCCACAAACAACCACCACCACCTCTACCTGTACATCCTCCCAACGTTGCGGTTCAAATTTTCGATGGGTGAACACTGTGCGCACTGCGTCCATGTAGGGCTCCACAAACCTGAGAGTGGTGGGTGTACACAGAGGTTGGTATGGTGTACATAGAGGGGTGGTGGTTGAGTGGGTGTACACAGAGGGGTATGTGTGAAAACAAGAGGGTATGTGTGGATGTTGTGTACACATACAAGACAACCAGACACACAGGGAAGACAGCAATGATCATGCATCATGTTAACACATATCAATACGAACATCAATACAACATCAATACAACATCAATACAACACCCACCACTACCACTCACCACCATCACCATCACCACCACCATCACCACCACCACCACCATCACCACCACCATCACCACTACCATATATACATATATACATGTATACATATACATATATATATACACACACACATATATATATATATGTGTGTGTGTGTGTGTGTGTGTGTGTGTGTGTGTGTGTGTGTGTAAACATATGTAAACACATACTCACCTGGCAACAAGCTCATCCAAGTCATCAAACATGAAATCCTGCCTGCACCAAGTCAACCTGAGGGGCCCCTTGAGGCGCACACGCAGGGCTGGTTGCGCAGGCACGGGCCCCTCTTCTTTCACAGTCCACTGTTGCATGACGGGGCCAAAGTTGAAGCGGGTATTGGTGAAGAGACGAATGGTGAGGCGCAGCCGTGTGACACCCTGGGTGGTGGGATGGATGGGGGTGCGTGGGTGAGGTGTGGGGGGGGTGCGTGGGGTGTGGGGGGGGGGTGTGATGAGCAAGAGGAGGTGATACATGAAAGGGAAAAAACCAATAGCAACCCAAAACAGCCATGCCCCACAAACACCAACAAACACCCCCCCAACCACAAAAACACACTCCCCACCTCTGGTGAAAACAAAAAGTCCCCATCCTGCCTCCCCCTCAACCGCTCCACCACCTCCACCAACCCCATATCCACATAATGTGGGTTTTTGATATTACGCAACACCACCGTCTTCTTCCTCGACTTGCTTGTCTGCTTGTACAACAGCTCCTCGCGTTCCTGTTGTGTCATAACCACGTAATACAGGTCATCGGAGAAGTTGTGGTGCTCCCATTGGTCGTCAGCCAGGAGATCTGTGCTGCGGGTGGTGATCTTGACTGAGAAATCTCTATGGGTGATGTCTGTGATCCTGTGTGTATTTTGAAGGGGGTGGGTGTGCGTGTGAGGGTGTGAGGGTGTTTGTTGTGATAGTGTGCACACAGCGTTGCGAGGGGTGACAGACAAAGGGGGGGAGCATGTACATACCACACATACTGCACACAGACTACACACAGAGTCATTCGGATCTATGTACAACACACAGAGCGTGCTGACGTGTCTCAACACACAAGCACACCAACACCTATGTATCAACACAACAACACACACGGCCACCATGACAAACACACCTGGCTAGGTGTACATCTCCCGGTCGCAGTACATCACGTGGATCAACTTCAGCAGAGCTGCTAATGGCTGTTCGAGGCAGTTGAGCAGTCAATCCGGGTATGTCCGGGATGGTACAGACAGCCTACAGGGGGGGGGGAGGGGTGCCATGGTGGTACATGTGTATACATGTGTGCTCATCGTATATACCAATACCAATACATGCATGCCGATAACACATGACATGATCCAATACAGCACTGCAATGCACAGTGCAAACACAATGCGAAAACATATACATATATACATGTATATACACATACATATAGTACAACACACATGCACAAACAAACCAAACAATGCACATACCAAGTCTCGATTGGCATACAATACCCGCACTTCCAGAGGTTTACCCACTTGTATATGCCTGTGCCTATCACCCAACACCAAGTGAAATATATCATCCTCCTGTGTGTGTTGAGGGGAGTGTGTGTTGAGGGGAGTGTGTGTTGAAGGGAGTGTGTGTTGAGGGTTTTTGTGTGTTGAGAGTTGATTGGTGGATCATGTGTGTGTTTATCAGCACAATCAACAAGATAATACAAAAACACACATATGCAACACAGCATGTACAAGAAATACAACACCACACACACATACACACCACACCAAAAAACAATACACACCTTGAGTTGGTTGCTCCCATCACGTAGGTCCTCATACCCTCTATACATCTCAAATGAAATATCGACCATTGACGCCAACTGACTGGGCACCACCACCTTGTTCCCACCATCTTCCTGCATGCCCAATTCCCCACCATGTCCACCGGCCTGTCCATCCTCCATATCCCCTATCCTATCTACATCTCCACTTGTCCCTCCACTTCCCCCTGTTCCTCCTCCTGCTGCTCCTCCTCCCGCTGTTATAGCAAGCAGGTGTTCGATGTAGTGTGTGGGGTGTTTGATGTTGTGTAAGGCAAGGGCATCAGGTTCTATTGCTGTAGGGTTGGACTGTATATGTTGGTCCAGGGCAAGGAGGTTGTTGCTATCCATGGCTCGCAGTGCTGTGTGTTATGGGGTGTGTGTTGTATTGTGTGCGGTGTGGGGTGTGTTGGGCAAGCAGGCGAATTGGAGGGAAAGGGTAGCTCATCTGTAGAAAACTGATAGGAACACAAAAGAATGCACAAAACAAAACAAAAGAAAAAGCACAAAAGAATGCACAAAAGAAAGCACAAACGAAAAACAAAACGCAGTGCCTCAACCATCTCCCCCCCCATACACCCCAACACACCTTCACGTCGTTTGGTATGTATTTCCTCCTTGCCCCGCCTATCCTCAGGGTCCCTCCCATCTCTAAAGGGCTCCGTCAGGTCACGCAGGGCATCCTCACTGGTGAGTGGGGCATGCAGGGCATGTGCAGCAACGGCATGTGCAAGCTTGTATTGGAGTGGGTGTACTCGCATGCTGTCAAGGGGGTCCATCTCTGCCCAATCATCTTGGTCAAAGTCCTCGGCTGTGTGGTTTTGAAAGGAAAGGGGGGTTGTTGGGTGTGGTTTTGAAAGGAAAGGGGGTTATTGTGGGAGGTTGTTGTGAGAGGAAATAAGGGGGGTGTTGTGAGGCAAAACAGGGGGGTGTTGTGTTGGTTTTTGTATGTCAAGCAGAGGAGTGCACACATGCATGCTACGTGTTGCCATATCCCATACAGTCCTCCCCTCTCTTTCCAACACTACAACTACTACTACACACAAAAACACCACCAACAACATACTTGTAATGACAATATACGGCGCCACATTCCGAAACACCACCCCACCCATAAAAAACTGCAGCAGCTCGGCCCTCGTAAACACCGACCCATGCTGCGCCACACCCTTGAGCAATGCCGCAGCCTTGCGTGGCCCCAGCCCCGGCACAAACTGCAGCATATGCGACAACCAATGCCCGGGGCGTATCGCATTTATCCTAAACCCCATTTGCGCGACCGCAGACACCATGGTTTGTTGGTAGGCCACCATGCGCTGCTCTGCGGGTGCCATGTGTTGCATGGGGTGCAGGTCGAGGGAGAGCACCTCCCGACCATCCCCACAGCATGCAGCGAGGACGCCAAGGGGGTCGATGGCGGTGCGGGCAAGGCCAACTGCGCGTCGAAAGATGTCGTGGCTGCTTGCGAACTCGTCATGGGCACTGGTGGATTGTTGCCATGCACCTGCTACGAGATCGTCTACAAACTTGACATCCAGAGTACCTGGTTTGTTGTTGTTGGGAGGGGGTGTTTTGGGGGGGTGTTGTGTAGGGGGGGTGTTGTTTTGTGGTGGTGGTGGGATACACATACACTTAACATTCCCTACACATCCACATTCCCAATATACACACCTCAAACATCCCACACATGCACCATACACACACTGATATCCCCTAAACACACACACATTGATATCCCCTATACACCCCCCACCCCTCCCCCCCCCCAAAAACACACACACCAGTGGAAAACCTCGCCAGCTCCTTGGGCATGTTCTCCAATAGGTAATCTCGTACACTATCCACCAGCTTTTTCAGGTCCTTCGCCTCGGGACAGGATGTACCCACAAGCATCACTGCTGGTTTGTATTTCAGCAGCCAATCACGCAGGCGCACCGCATCTGGGGCCTATGATGGGTGGTGTAGAGTGGGTGGTGCAGGGTGGGGGGGGGGAAGTGTGGACATGGTGGGGTGGGTGGGTGTGGGTGTATATGTGTGTGCATATTAATGAGGGCTCAATTGCGTGCATGTGAAAACCACACCATTGTAACAACAAACACGACAACATACTATATACAACACAACATACAACATACTATTCAAACACACACCCACACACCCACACACCCACACACCCACACACATACACACGCACACAAACACGCACCAGTATACAATCTGTGAAAGACACATACACACACGCAGCAACAAACACACACCAGTACAGGATCTTTACACAACACAACACAAACACACACCAGTATAGGATCTTTAAACAAGTCATATTCCAGCTCATCCACTCGTCTCTTGGGTCTCAAGTCCCCTGAGAAATGTGCCAATGACAGGCTTTCCATCACTGTACCATGATGATCCACCAGGACAAAGGTAGTGGGTGGACGACCAGGACCCCAGCATGCAGCGGCAATGGTTGGTTGGTATATGACTGTTTCACGGTCGTCATACAAGCGCACGGGGGCCTGGGGGGAGGAGGAGGTGTGTGTGTGTGTGTGTGTAAGGGCGGGGAGGGGATATTTGTTCTACTGTTATATTGCATCGGCCCTTATGTTGTTTGATGAGTATGATATGTGTATGATATGTATTTCCGTGTGCATACATGTGCATACACACCACACCACACACCACACCACACACCACAACACACACACACCACACACCACACACCAACCCACCACCTCAACAACTACCTCTGTAGCCAAGCGCCACAGCTTGTTTTGTGTTTTGCGTATCATCGCACCACGTGCATCACTGAGCAGACGCACATGCAGCTCTTTGGAAAGGTTGGGTAGCATGTATTTTTTCAGTGCATCCTCCAGTATGACCTGTTGGTGTGTGGGGTGTAGGTGAGGAGGTGTGTAGGTTGTGTGCAGGGTGTATGGTGTGTGTAGAGGGTGCATGGTGTGTGTGTATAATGTGATACTATGCCATGGCAACAACATATGTTTGTGTACACATTTCCGTGATTTATGTATGTCTCCATACACCATTACATATAAACGCTCACACCACCCACAAACACACCACCACCCAACAAAAAAACGCACCATCATCCACCCCCAAAAAAACACCACCACCCACCCAAAAAAACACACCTCACGAAGTTCATTCCACTGACGTGTGACATCATCATACTCCTCTCCCTTGTACAGTGTGGACAAGATATTGAGTAGCTCTGCAACTTTTTCCTTGTTGACCTGTGAGAGGAGGGGGGTGAGAGGATGGGGGTGAGAGGATGGGGGTGAGAGGATGGGGGTGGGAGGAGAAGCATGGTTTTCCAGCATGAACAACAAACAAAAACAACAAACAAAGAAAACAACGAAAAACAAAACCATTCATCACAACGACAACAAGAACAACCACAAAAACACAGTCATATACGGTCATCATAATACTCCCAGTTCCACCCCCATCAACCCATCATACCCCGAGTTCCACTGTGATGAGCCCCTTTGACTGTGCCTCCACCACATGCAGGTACTGGTCCCCATCAATGAACTCTGATATGGGCTTGTTACGTAAACGCCGTACAGATGCATGTTTGTGAAAGGCGTCAAATTCAGCTGCACCCTGCTCTGTTTCCACTGTAATGTTGACCATGATGTTGACCATGATGTTGACCATGATGTTGACCATGATGGTACATGATCAGACGTATTATCAAAAACATTGTAATTTCCATGCAAAAACATATACATGTACAGACACCCACACCCACATATACACACACATACATGCACACCCACAACACGCACACCCACAAACAAACAAGCACACCCATCAACACCCCATACTTGTAGAGATGGTGGCCTTGTCCAACATCAGCCTCCTCAACTCCTTGCGTACTGCTGCACATGCTGCCAACTCACATGCAGCAATATGGCGCAATGCCTGAAGACTGCGTTCAATGTCAGCATCACTCGCCTGTGGTTTTTTTTTTGTGTGTGAGTGAATTGAGGTGTGTGGGAGTGAATTGAGGTGTGTGTGAGAGAGAGTGCAAGTGTGTTTCAAAATACACATATCACAATACATATGTGCACAATACTTGTGATTGTGTGACAATACATATCCCCAAACACAACCTCCCTCCCCAAAACACAACCCACCAACCCACCCACCCACCTGCACATCAGCATGGCGTGGTAGATACACACTCGGCACTTCTGCCGGTGTGGGGGGCACATGCACGCGCTCCACACACACCACATTCTGCGCAAACAACACCCCCGGCAACACAGACGCCTCCAACACCTGGTCCAACCCACGCTGGCGCTTTGCATGCATGTAGGAGGAGGTGGCGGTGGGGCGGCGTACTGTGGTGGCGGTGCCGTTGGTACGTTCAAGGGTGGTGGTGGTGGTGGTGGTGGGGTCTGTGACAGACAGGCGGGCAATGGAAAAGCGGGGGTCGACATCTTTGACTAGTTGTAATTGCAAGTCAACATCTCGGAGCTCCTGGGTGGTGTTAGAGAGGAGGGAGGGGGTTGTGTAGAGAAGGAGGGTGGGGCATTGGATAAAGAAGGTGTGTGTGTACAGAATGTGTTCAAAAGAGAGGGGTTGTTGTTGTTGTTTAGGGTGTAATGCACAGGATGTGTATGTATAGCAGACGAAATGATGCTGCAACCTGCCTTGTTTTGTATATACACACACACCACCCACCCACTCACACCTACCACCCACCACCCACCCACCATTACAACACACCTCTGATGACGATGCTTGGTCAAGCATGGTCAAACATGCTTGGTATCGGTCAACCAATTCAGGAACCGTTGCTTCATCCTGCATTAACCCCTCTACAACACGTCTTCGCTGTGCCTTGAGTCGCTGGAGCTGGCGCCACCGCAGGGAGAGGGTGTATACACACCAGAGCACATCCCATCGACGCAAGGTTCGCGTCTCTGCCTGTGTGGTTGTGGTATGATTGTGGTGGCATGATTGTGGTATGATGGTGGTGTGATTGTGTCATGATGGTGATGGTGTGGGGTGACATAATGAGGAAAGCAGAGAGGAGGGGCATGGTGATGAGTAGGGGTTGGCATGCACATAGCATAATACACAGCATATGATGGTGCACACACACAATGCATGACACACAGCATATAACACACAGGCAGCCAACACCCAATGCATGACAGACACCAACACCCCACCGCACACCAACACCCCACCACACCAACACCCACACATCATCATCACCTACCGTCACAACCCCCAATGGTGGCATGACACGCTGCTCTTGTTGAAACACAGCTTGGTCACGTTCAGAGACCACACCCGGCTCATCCTCCCGCTGAAAGGCCAACAACTCCCCAGCCACCTCTTTGCAAAACATACCAATGACGGGTACCTCATAATTGGAAGACCAGAGGAGCTCAACAACCTGCAAAAATGATGGTGACCGTTGACCGTTGACCATGATGTTTGACTGTTGACCAACATGTGGCAAGCTTGTCCACATACTCACACATGTGCATTTGTGCATTAAACAACAGCGACACATACACTTGAACAAAACAACAAACCATTCACCATTTCAACAAACCATTCACCATTGCCTGTTGATGACACAACAACATACCGAGGCAATGCTGCTCTTTAGTTTTTCCTGTGCAGCCACATTATCCCTCCATTCCTGCACTTTTTGTTGACTGCGTTTGGCCCTCAACCCCCTGATATGATGATGATTGTAGTGGTGGTTGTCTTGTATTCCCTGTGTTCTTATTGTTCACATGTATCAACAGCAATCACCACACAACAACCACACAACAACCACACAACCACAACCACAACCACCACAAAAACACCCCCCCCCCAAAAAACACACCCCAATATACCTATATCCACCCAGATTTGTAATTCCACCCTTGAGCGTCCCCTCCTCCCATGCCACCCTTCCCGGCTCAGGCCCCCCCTGCACCTCCAGCCGGCCCCCCTCCACCAGGTACCCCTCAAACCTCCGACACACACTCGGTCTCTCCTCCACCTCCCATGCACCGGAAACATCCGCAATGGGCCTTCCAGTAGCATCACGACGCACACGATCCTGATATACACGCTCTAGGAGGGTATCATACACCCATGAGGCACATGCCTGCCAGTCGAGGGTGCGTTCGTCCTCTTCAGTGGTGGTGGTGGGCTTGGGGAGGGTGCGTAGGGCCAGCTGGTGGCGTTCTGGGGCATCTGTTTCTCGTATTGCCTGTGGTGGGTGGATGGGGGGGATCGTGCGTGGGGTTGTGTGTGGGTTGGGGGATACAGGATTCACACATGGTGTAGTGATGATGTCCTGGTGTTTGTTTGTATTCTATGTATACTTTGTATACACTTGCATATACTGTGAAACACTTGCATATACATTGACAAAACAATCTTCTCAACACATACAAACCCCATGCAAATACACCAAACACACACACCAAACACACACCACCAACAACAACCCACATGTGCATCTTATACATATCTTATCATACCACACACACCAAACACACGCCACTACTACACACCACCACCAACACACATACCATATCTTCGTCAGTCAGGTGTGCACGTTTGACCACCTCAGGGTCCAGTCTCTTCTTCTGCGATGCCTGTCTACGCCTGCGCTTTTCCTCTCGAGCAGCACGCTGTGTGTGCGTGTGTGTGTGTGTGTGTGTATGAGAGAGAGAGAGAGAAACGGAATGTGTGAAAATGTGAATGTGTGTACATGTGTGTGCGTGTGGGTGAGGGAGAGAATGTGTGTATGTGTGTGAGAGAGATTGTGTGTATGTGTGTATGAGAGAGAATGTGTGAAATGTATATGTGTGAGAGAGGATGTGTGAAAAGGTGTATGTGTGAGAATGTGCAACAGTATGATCATGTATGCGTACAACAATGCCACATACACACCACAAAGAATACAACCACACACACCACACACACCACACACACTACACACACAACTATACCTTGGCAGCCCTCGCCGCACGTGCCTCCACAGCCCCCTCATCATCCCCCTCCTCCTCCTCCTCCATTTCACTCTCCTCCTCTTCCTCCTCCTCCTCCTCCTCTTGTTCCTCCCCAACCCCTTGCACCTGAGCCTCTCGCATGGCCTTGAGTGTTTCGTAATCCTGCAGTAAGTCATCTGCACCCATGTCAAACAGGTCCAGTGCTTCTTGGTAGGCCCTGCTCGACACACCAGCAGGTGCAGCTATGGCGGAGGATCGACGGCGGCGGCGTTGGTGGGCCTCTTCAAGATCGTGTTCTATGAAATCATCATCTTCGTCGAAATCGAGTTCGTGTTCTTCGGAAGGGGAGGAGCGGCGGCGGCGGGCGGCGTCGTGGGTGGGGGGGAGGATGATGCCATCGTCTTCCAGACCTGGGGGTGTGTGTGGTGTGTGTGTTTGTGTATGTGGGTAATGTCAGTCTGTGTGGATCTGATGTGCACGCATAATGGTAAACATTATGTACATGAGTACACCCACACCCACACCCACAACACACATTCACACAAACAACTCGCACCTTGTTGGTCTTGTGCCTGATCCAGCTCATCGTCATCATCAGCGATGCGCCGAATGCGGCGCTTGATGTGCCGCTGACGATGCACACCCTGTGTGTGTGCATATCAACAGATGACACATCCTCCTGCCGCACCAACATGCACACACACATGAAAAAACGAATTCCCGCCCTTCCACAACACCCCCTTTTTGTCTTTTTTCTCTCAAACAAACAATCCCATTCCCTTTAAATCACCCCCTCCAATAACACAACCCATACCGCATCCTCCAGCAGCTCATAATCACCCTCTGCAAGTGTCTCTTCCACGCGACGTCTCTTTTTCCTCTTTTTGCGCCGTTTTGCTGCCCCGTCCTCCTCGTCCTCTTCAACCTCGTCCTCATCTACGACAAATCCATCGGTGCGATCATACTCATTGTCATCAGAGTCGTCCTCTTCCTCACTGCTGTCCTCTGGGGGGGTGCCTGCTGCGTTGCCTGCGGAGGCATCATCGCCATCCCCACTTTGTTGCTGTGCTTCCTCAGGTTCCTCGTCAGCAATGTCCTCAACAAACGACGACATTGATGATGGGCGTGATACAGCAGGGGTGGTTTTGTTGGTTTATGCTTGCATTGCTTGGGGGAGAATTATTGGGATTGGATGCTGTGTTGTTTTGTTTTGCTGAGTTGTGGTGTTGTCAGTTGTGGTGTTGCTTGACTTGGTGAATAACCCTGCAGTGAGATTTATGAGAAAAAAAGTTGTAACATGCAGCACACGTTGAAGCAAGTTGTGCAGTTTTATTTGCGTTGGTTGTGCACAAACAGTCAACGTTTGCCTACACGCCCGCAACATGTGTCAAGCTCAGAATTGCACATATGATCATCATTGAACGATACCTCACGTGTCGCAGATCTCTATACATGGAGGCAATCGACATGTGCTGGTCAATGCTCTACACGTGATGTCTTGCAAGTGATACAGTGCAATGAGACTGCGTTCCACGGGTGTAAGGTATGTCAGAGTGGGTGTACGGTGGGGATTGATTGGATCTGGAGATGCTATTGAGCGTGCTCTATCGTGGGGTATTGTGTTTTTTAATCATCTACATGCACTGCAAACATGTACCTGTTGTTGTTGAGGCAGACTATGTGGTGCAGACTATGTGAGGCAGACTGTGCCAACCTTGATCACACCCAGGCGTCGGGCAAACTTGCCTGCGCGTTTACAAGACCATGTACTCGATCTACCCACGTCACCCCAAGCACCTCGCAGTGATCATGCGTTGGGACAGCGACTACGGCGTGCCCCAGTGCGATATCGAGATACTGAATCATCGTCATCAGCCTCATCCGCATCTTCATCGTCCAGCAGCGATAGCAGCATGATGCAGCCAAGTGCAGACTCATCATCAAGTTGTGATGAGGGTAATCAAGTGGTTTCGGGGGTGGATGAGGTGGATGAGGTGGATGAGGTGGTTGAGGTGGCTGATGGCACAGATGGTGTCAGGGATGCTAGGGATGCCACAGAATCCACAGCACCTGTGCAGCAAAACACACACCCAACTGGTGTGCGTCGCAATCCACCACGATCTGCACGCACCACCCTCAAGCAGCGCACCGCGTATGTGTTGAAGACACGTGCGCTCGTTCGCAGACGTCACGCCAAACCACCACCACAATCACAACCACAACCGGTGCAGAATAAACAGACAGCAGTGCAGGGACATAGTGGTGGCGCTCGCGGTGGTGCTCGTGGTGATGATGGTGCGAGTGGTGCTGTGGGTACAGTGATGGGTGGTCGGCTGGGAGGTGTGACAGGAAGAGGGAGAGGGCGCCCCCCAAAACAGCATGGATATACGAGTGGTATTGCTAGTGGTATAGCTGCAGCAGCACGACAGCAAATGCAGGTGTACTTGAGGAGAGGACGACCACCACGATTAGCAGGTGAGAGGTGTATAGTGTGTGTGTGGTGGTGTGTACATCATGTTTGCTTTTGTGTACATCATGCTCAATTCCACATCATTTCTTGTATTCATACATCACCCCACAAACACACACACTCCCCCCATGTAAAAGGCACCCGCACTCAAAAAACACCAGCAACTCAAAAAGCCCCGCTGGTGTATTCATCAGAGGATCAAGCAGATGAGAATGGCGTGCATGCCCATGTGGCTATTGAGGGTGTGCAGGTGCGATGGAAGGTGCTGCGGAAGGTTCTGCAAGATACAGCTGCGGCTGCTGGTGATGGTGCTGCTGGTGATGGTGATGGTGCTGCTGGTGATGGTGATGGTGCTGCTGGGGAACAAGGGGTTGGTCAAAGTAATGGTCAATGTATTGGTCAACCACCATCACCTGCTGCTGTGGAGGGTGCTGTGACACTTGAGGGAGAAGTACCTCAACAGTCAACGCTACGGTCAACGCAATGGTCAACGCAATGGTCAGCGCCAGAGGGAGACATGGAGACTGCTGCCTCAACCGACCCTCCCTCCATCCCACCTGTACCTCCTACCAACAACAACACTCATGATGACAACAACAATACGAGTACCAACAACAATACGAGTACCAACAACAATACGAGTACCAACAACAATACGAGTACCAACAACAATACGAGTACCAACAACAATACGAGTACCAACAACAATACGAGTACCAACACTGCTACAACTACCCCTCCTCACCATCCACCTGTACCTAGAGCATTGTGGGGCGCTGCACAACAGGTGGCCTTACAGTATGTGGTGCAGTGCTTGCAGCATGCACTGCAAAAACCAATAGAGCGCAAGAGCAACACAATGGTGTGTTTGTGTGCATGTGGGTGTGTTTGTTTGCATGTGTATGATGGATGGACATGTATATGGTGTGCATATACACACATTCCTATACACACATCCCCCATGTACATACACCCCCCATGTACACACATCCCCCATGTACACATCCAACCTACGCTCCCCCTACATCACACACACCCCTCGATACATACTCCCTACATCACGCCCCACATCACACACCTCACCCCTGCACATCACACACCTCACCCCGGCACATCACACACCTTGCACTACACACCCCACCCCCCTCCACCCACAGCCTGCTTTCACGTGTGGGGTGAGCTACATCCTCCCTAGTGAGAGTAAACAACAGGGGTGCTGTAGTGAAGACATGCCACCCCTCCCCCCCCTCACCATACAACCCAACAACCTGACATGTGTAGAGCCTGTACCTGGCGATGTTGAGCGTATGGTGGATGTGTTTGTCAATGAGGTATGTGTGTGTGTGTAGGTGTGTGTGTGTGTGTGTGTGTGTGTGTGTGTGTAACATGTGCTCTGCACACAAAATTACACACACCTTGTGTGATGCACAACAAGATACACATGTGTCTGCATGACACAACACACACACACGCACACACACACACACACTCAGGCTACCTGTGCTGCATCAATGTCCATCACACATGGTGATGCAGCAGTAAAACAGTGGCTACTGCATGGACACACACGCTGGTGTACACATGATGATTCACATGATGATTCACCATTACACACAGCAACACGCACGACAACACACACGGCACACGACACACCACAACACACATCAGTCCATGCACATGATGATGGCAAACAAAATGATGGCAAGGGAGATGATGACATGAGCGGTGATGATGAAATGCAAGGGGATGATGAGGAGCGAGGTGGGGATGAAATTCAAGGGGATGATGAGGGCGCCGTGCAGGATGAAGGAAATGTCAACATGCACCAAGACCATACACATGACACAACACATGACACAACACAACCCCATGCACAAGACAATACAGCAGCAGAAGGGGGGGACCCACCAGCCACACAAGGGGCCCCACCACCGGGTGTGTCGCTGTGTGAAATTCAAGGGGCAGCAGAAGTACAAGCCCTGATAAAGGGACACACGTTTGTGTGTTTACATTATTATGTGCGTGTTCGTGAGGATGGTGGTGTGGATGTTCAACCATGTGCCATGCCAACAAACACAGGGTATGTTTATTTTTTGCTGTGTTGGTGTTTTAAGGGGTAGTGGGTGCCATGTACACTCCTCTTTGCATTCTTATACATGTCTTCATTATGTATATGTACATGACTGTTCACATTATATTTGTATGTGCACTACATGTGTATGTATGTATGTATGTATGTATGTATGTATGTATGTATGTATGTATGTATGT
>VFQP010001014.1_pt1 | contig 58985 bp, 49 predicted proteins | sample 3512351 | NCBI WGS metagenome assembly VFQP01 (sample SAMN10412372, study PRJNA504923) | tailings metagenome | isolation source: Relicate 1 Philex TSF1 revegetated site | place: Philippines: Tuba, Benguet | collected 2017-08-29 | reverse complement strand
CGCAGTTGGCGCTGCTGTGCCAAAGCGGTTGCGCCGCTTGGAAACTGGTCGGGGAAAGAGGATTCGATTAAATATCTGTAATTACCTAAGAAAATAAGGCATATTCCACTTCACAGGACCTGCACAGGTATGGATAACCGGGCCTCACAGCCGCTAACCTGCACAGATTCTGCACAGTGGAGCATGGCGTGGCGTTTATCATCGACAAGGAGGAACTCAAGCCCGGCCTGATCATCTTCAGGCGCGGCGACGTGGCGCACCGCAATTTCTATTGCCGCGTCAGGTTGCTCAAGGAAGATCGCTACAAGACGATTTCGTTACGCACCACGGATCGGCAGACCGCGCGTGATCAGGCGTTCGACCACGATGCGGAAATTCGATTCAAACTGAAGCACGACGTGCCGGTCTTCAATCGGCCCTTCCGTGAAGTGGCGGAGGAATATATCGCCACCATTGAACGCAGGGCCAACAATGGTGTCGTATCGGCGCATCGGGCGAAGTGCCTCAAAAACTGGGTTCGGCGCGCGCTCGATGATTACGTCGGCAGCACTCAGGTCCATCTGATCGGCCAGGACCGCTGGGCGCAATACCCAACGTGGCGGCGCGAAAACGGCAAAGGCCGTCACCGCGCGCAGATAAGCGATTCGACCATCGCGAGCGAGATGGGTGCGTTCAACGCCGTCATGAATTACGCGATCAGCAAACGCTATGTGCCTGCCAGCCATCGCTTCGAGGGCAAGCCAAAGCTGAAAACCATGCGCCGCGACGCGTTCACCGCCGAGGAATATCGCAAGCTTCACAGCGTCGGGCGCAAATGGATCAAGGAGGCGACGACGCCTCAAGGTAATTGGTATCGCACCATGTGCTACAATTTCATCCTCATCATGTGCAATACCGGGATGCGCCCGCCCGAAGCCAAGAACCTGCGGTGGAAAGATGTCGCGCCGGCCAAAGACCGGGACGGGCGCGACATTGCGGTTCTGTTCGTTCAGGGCAAAGGCAAGTCACGCAATCTCGTCGCCCCCAAAAGCGTTGGCGATTATCTTGAGCGGGTGCGCGAACTCTCCAAGGCGACCAAGCCCGACGATCATGTTTTCACCATTATCAACGGCAAGCCCGCCAAATATCTCTATAGCGACACTGTTCAGGCGCTGCTGGAGGAAGCAGGGCTACGCGACGGGCCGAACGGCACCCCGCGATCGACCTATTGCTTCCGGCACACTTATGCGACGTTCCGCCTTAGCGACGGTGTCGATGTCTATATTCTTGCCGAGCAGATGGGCACGTCGGTCAAGATGATCGAAGATCACTATGGCCATGTGAACACGATCAAACATGCCGATCGCGTGCTGATGGGCATGACCGGCTGGGAATTGATCCGCGAGCCCGGCGACGACAGCGTTGCCGCCGCCAAAGCAGCCAAGGCGGCTGCGGCGCGAGACAGAGCTGGTCGATCCGGCCCCATGAAGCGAGCCCGCGCAAGCTGAACCACGCGGTCAAACCTTCACTGGCGTTTCCCGCATCGAACCTTGCCGCCGAGTTCGGTGGCCGATGGCCAAGGGCAACGCCTCTCCGGCTTTTGCGACGCGCCGCTGGCGCTTTGGTTCGCAAAAACGGCAAAGCGAGCAAGGGAAGCAGGCGTGCAGAGCCTCAAACGCCCCCTTGTTAGCGTCTTCCCGCGGACGTCACCCCTTCGCCGTGGCGATTGGAAAGGGGTGGCGGCAAGGGCCGCAGCATCCCGTCCGGGATGCCGCCATCGCCGCAAAGGAACGCCGCGCAGCGTCAGCACTTCTGAAGCTAGTGGCAGCCTAATGCCGAGCGGCGCTTGACAGCCCTGATCGACTCACTATCTTCACTTCACGCAGTGAGAAATATGATGATTCGCTTCTCAATCTTTGAAATCGCGTCCAGCCGGGTGACGCTCGCAGGCAGCGCTATGGGGCGCCAAATGCTCGCCAGCCTCATCGGCGAGACCAAGCCGGTGACCGAGCCCACGATTGCCTATCTCGATTTCGCCGGGATCGATATCGCCACCGGCTCCTTCCTGCGCGAAGCCGTGCTCGGATTTCGCGACTTCGGACGCAATGCCATTGGTATGCTTTATCCGGTCGTGGCAAACGCAAACGCGACGATCGAAGAAGAACTTTCGGTATATTTGAAGGATCGCAACGATGCGATTTGGGCATGTGAGCTGAGCGAGGCCGGGAAGGCATCGCAGCCGCATATTCTCGGCGAGCTGGATGCCGCGCAGCTCTCCACGATGAAGCTCATTGCCGAGCATCATCGATTATCGGCCCCGGAACTCGCCAAGCTCCGGCCCGACGAAGGAATTGGTGCCACTGCTTGGAATAACCGTCTCGCTACGCTGTCTGCGAAAGGCATTTTGATGGAATTCAAGACCGGCAAGGCTAAGTTGTTCGCCCCAGTGATGGAGGCGATCTGATGGGCGTCGACTTCATCCGTGAGCAGTCCGGCAAGCCGTGGCGCAAGCGTTGGGACAAGGGACTGGACCGGTTCAAATCGCCAAACCTGTTCGACGTTCAATTCACCGACCAACAATGCACTGTCACAGCCGACCTGGAAGGCAAGCCTGCCTTGAAGGTTGGCGACCAGCTGGTTGTTCAATGCACCGGGCATACCGTCATCGTGTGCAGCGGGCATCGCCAAGTGGGAGCTATTCAAAGCCTAACGCCGACCATGCGAGCAGCCATCGACGGTTGCGGCGGCGTCGCCCTCGGCACGGTCGAGCGCGTCGGTCTGTTCGGCAACAACGCGGAGTTGAGCATCCGATGACAGATTACGCCGACCAGCAATTCTCGCGACGCGCTTCCAACACGCAAGCGCTTTGGGACAACGCCGAGACGGCCTCCGAGTCGCTTGGCTGCTGGACCTGCGTGGATCGTGAAAGGTGCGGGGGCGCGCATAAGGATTCGAGCTTTTACGACTGCAGCGATTATTGTCGTTGTGCCGACAAGGCGTCTTGCGATCTGGTTTGTCGGGGAAATCCCGCTGCGTTCGTCGCTCGCGTTCGCGAAATCTGCGGCTTCGATTTGACGACCGCGCGCCGTGCGCCAGCGGTGCCTATCGATCCGCTGCCAAGCATGGTGCCGCTGATCGAACACGCCTCTAAGAGGGAGGCGCGACTTAATTTCCCGATCGTTGCGATATCGCTCTATTCGCTGATCGACTTTGGAAAAGCCGCGCTGAAGTTCTCTGACCGCGAAGCACTCGCCGCAGCGTTTCGAATCCCGCCGCAGGCGCGCCTAGTGGTTTCAGGCGTTGCCCGCGATAACGAGATTGAACGCTACTGGGAATTGCCGAACCGCGCTGAGCTGCTGGCCCAGCTCCATTCTCTTGGCATCGCGCTCATTACGCCGCCCAATTTCAGCGTGCTGACCGATGTGCCGCGCACCGATAATTTGCACGCAATGAAACGCATCATGCTGGCTTGGGTTGAAATGGCTGAAGCTGGACTACCTACGGCGATTCACGTCAATGCCCGAACCGAGCGCGATTATCAGCGCTGGAGGGAGGTCATTGCCGCGCGACCGGAAATCCAATCGATCGCTGTGGAATTTGCCACCGGTGCCGGACGCGGGACCAGGATCGACTGGCATGTTGCGAGACTTCGCCAACTTGCCGCTGACGTAAATCGTCCGCTCCGGTTGATCATGCGTGGTGGGACGCGGGTGCTGGAGCTGCTCAGGCAATCGTTCGACGCCGTTACGGTGGTCGACACCGACGCTTTCCACAAAACCCGATGCCGCAAGCAGGCGTATTTCAGTGAATCGGGCAAGCTCAGCTGGAGGAATCACCCCACCGCTTCCGGCGAATTGCTCGATGCCTTGCTTCAACACAATGTCGTTACCGTGCACAGTCACCATAGCTATCTGGAACGCTTACAAAAAGATCGCAGGTTGGTCCGTTCAGGGGGCAGCGCCATTACTGCAATAAACGGTAATGGACAGACCGTTCAGCGGGGAGACTTGGGCCAGGACCGACGCGCCCTCGGCGGAGTTGCGACCGGGCCGAAGGGTCAGCGAATGATCGCCGCTGCGAAACCGCAGCTCGGCGTTGTGGCCAACAAGCGTGCGAAATAGCTGATTGAAGCCTTGGCCGCGTCCTGCTTCCGACGGAAATCGCGAAACGCCGTCCGTTTCGCCAGACGCAGCGCAGCTCCCGCGTCGGTTAGGTTTGAGTAGGCGGCGTTCTGTCGTAGGCTCGAAAGAACGCCTATTCCTCGATCCGCCACGACAAACTCAAAGGAGTTTGACGTCGTGGCGTATGCAACCACGCCGGTTTCAGGTGCTTTGCTATGCTCATAGACATTATCCTGGATCTCGACGAGGGCCCCCAACAACCCTGAAACGAGATTGGCATTCAGCCCTTGGGCCTTGGCAGCGTTCTCCGCATGAGTCGTCCATTGGTCCCATTCAGTCCCCGCAGCAGTAACCGGGTTGATCGCCGAAAGCGGGAAGGCACCCGCGCGGTCGTTAAAGCCGCTGCCGAAGGAAGCCCGTATCTCCAGCGCCCGGACGAGGCTTCGGGCGAACGAACTGTTTATCGAGACGGCAGAATATTGATCGGCAAAGGACAGACTTGCGAGTGCAATCTCTACCGAAGGACCAATTCGGCCTGTTTTTTCGATTACAATCGACCCGCGGTCGGCCAACCGCCCTTGAGTGGCTTCACGCAAGAGATCATCAGCTGCGGCAAAATCAGCGCTGACCGGGTCCATCTATGTCCCGATTTCCGTTTCAGGCACGGACGCAATGGTGAGTGCAAATTTCATAGATGTTTTCTGACTCCTTCGTCTGGTCAGCCGAATATCTGCCACGGTTTTCATTTCAGGAAAATCGAATTGCGACTTGACGATGATTGAAGTTCGAGAGTGTTTTGCGCTGCCCTTCGGGCGGCCCGCTCTATCCGCTGCGCGGACCGGGCCTGTAGTCCCGGCCCATTCGGGTGACGATCGGGAGCGCGTTGTGTTGAGCGGGGCTGATGACGCACTCAGTCCCGCCCGCCCAGGTGCGGGCTCCTGCGGGTGCGGCGTTTCGATGCGAAGGGCCCTGCGCGCACTCTGACTGCGGCGGACATGATTGCATACGCAGGCGATCGAAAGCCGACAGTCCCCGGCTTTCCGCCTGCTTTTGCAACTATGGCGACACCCGCCGCAGTTCAGGGTGCGAGTCTCTTTGTTTTGGCGATCTCGCTGGTCGCTCGGCGTCGTAGTGGCATGAGCAGTTTGCTGTGGACGGCGCGTGCCGCGCCGACGTTGTTTGTTCGGCCCCGGCGAGACGGGGTGGGCGACGCTCCCGTCTAGGCACGGCGCGGCCAGGTGCAACCCCTTCGGGGTCCTCCACTCCGTTTCGGCCGTCTCCGATCTTCAGTCAGCACGTGCAATTCAGCCATGCCGGTGCGCCTGTCCGCGCCGCGCCTCTCTGGTCGCTTTTCGCCGCCCACCCCGCCTCTCCGGGGCCATGCGCGGTTTTGGGCAGTGCGAGGAGGCAGCGATGGGTTTGGACCGGAACCACCGGAAAGACGGCAAGGGCAGTATGGCGGCGCGCTGCGCCGCGCTCGCGGATGAACCCCGCGCATCGCTCTATGACGAAGTGACCGCCAAGATCATCGGCCAGCTTGAGGCCGGAGTGTTCCCGTGGGTTCAGCCGTGGAGTTCGGCGGCAGCCTGTCCCGGCCTGCCGCGCAATGCGGTTTCAGGTCGGCCCTATTCGGGGATCAATGTCTTGATCCTGTGGGGCGCGGTGATCGAGGGCGGCTATCCATCGCAGGACTGGCTGACTTTCCGGCAGGCGCTGGCGGCGGGCGGCTGTGTCCGCAAGGGCGAGCGCGGCCAGACGGTGTTCTATGCCGACAAGTTCGTGCCAAAGGAGGAGCGCGAGCAGGGTCACACCGAAGGCGATGCACCCCGCGCCATTCCTTTCCTCAAACGCTTTGTGGTGTTCAACGCCGCGCAGTGCGACGGATTGCCCGAACGGCTGACCGCCGCGCCCGCGCCGCTGCCGGAGCGCGAGCAGCACGAACAGGCCGAGGCGCTGATTGCGGCGACCGGCGCGGATTTCCGCATCGGAGGGCCGGAGGCGTTCTATTCGCCCCCGCACGATTTCGTCCAGGTGCCGCCGCAGCCCGCGTTTGCCCAACAGATCGACTATTACCGGACGGCCTTGCACGAACTTGGCCATTGGACCGGCCACTGTTCGCGGCTGGACCGCGACCAGTCGGGCGGGTTCGGAAGCGCGGCTTACGCCCGCGAAGAGCTTTGCGCCGAAATGGCCTCGGCGTTCCTGTGCGCCGCGCTCGGCATCGTCCCGACCGTGCGCCATGCCGATTACCTCGGTTCGTGGCTGACCGTGCTCCGCGCCGACAACCGCGCGATCTTCAAGGCCGCGAGCGGGGCCAGCAAGGCGGCGGACTTCCTCTTGGCTTTTACCGACGCGGTGCAGCTGGAGGCTGCGGCATGAGCGAGGACGCACCTCGCTTCGAGACCGAAGCCACGGCCATCGGGCTGCAAACCTTGGTGACCGGGGTTGCCCCGATCACGCCGGGGCAGCGGCTGGCGCTGCGCGCCAACGCACCGATGGAGCCCAAGAAGCCGCAGCGCCCCGCCGATCATGGTCTGTTCGACACCAACGCCCGCAATCAGATCGAGATGTTTTGAAAGAGGCCGACATGGACTTGCTGACCCCCGAACTGCGCCAGCGCCTCTTGGCCAATGCCGCCGCGCATCACCAAGCGATGCAGCACGGCTTGCGCGAACCCGACCCCGCGCCCGTGGTCAAATTCTTCAACCCCTGCGGCGCGGCGACATGGTTGTTCAGCGAACTCGACAGCGATGGCGATACGCTGTTCGGACTGTGCGATATGGGGTTCGGCTGCCCCGAACTCGGTTCGGCCAGCCTTGCCGAGATCGCCAGCGTGACCGTCGCGTTCGGCTTGAAGATCGAGCGCGATTTGCACTTCGCCGCGATCCACCCGCTCTCGGTCTATGCCGAAGCCGCCCGCCAGCATGGCGGGATTGTCGAGAACGACACCACTCTTGCCGAAGCCGCGCAGCGGCTGGCGCGCGAGCGCAACCAGCTTCAGCCGTCCCAACCCCCTGCCGGACGGCAGAAGGCCCGCACCGGATTGTCCGGCGCGGGTTCCCCCGGCCCCGCCTCCACTGCCCCCCAAGATGCCCCTGAGGCGGGGCCACCCTCTATGATGGAGTAACGACAATGCAGATCGACCAAATTCCCCTCGACCGTCTCTCGGTGAGCAAGGCCAATATGCGGCAAGGCAAGAAGCCGCCCGATGTGACGGACATTCTCCCTTCGGTGATCCGGCGCGGAGTAATCTCGCCGCTGTTCGTCCGACCCAACTGTCAGGATGGTCATTTCGAGATCGTTGCGGGCAAGCGCCGCTATTTCGCCAGCCTCGAGGCGGCGAAGCAGGGCCAGGAAGAAGTGACCTTGCCGTGCATCGTGCTGGCCGATGGCGACGATGCCGATGCGCTCGAAGTGTCGATGATCGAGAACATGCTTCGGCAAGCCCCCGACCCGGTGACCCAGTGGGAAAGCTACACCCGGCTGGTCAAGGAAGGGCGGACGGTCGAGTCCATCGCCACCACCTTCGCGCTGACCGAGTTGCAGGTGAAGCGCATCCTTGCGCTTGGCAACCTGCTCCCCCGTATCCGCGAAGCCTACCGCGCCGAGGAGATCGACGCCGAAACGATCCGCCATCTGACCCTTGCCACCAAGGCGCAGCAAAAGGCGTGGCTGGCGCTGTTCGAGGGCGAAGATTCCTATGCCCCGCGCGGGAGCCAGTTGAAGGCGTGGCTGTTCGGCGGCGGCGCGATTTCGGTGAAGGCGGCGCTGTTCGACATGGCCGACTATCCCGGCCAGATCGTCACGAACCTGTTCGAGGAAGACGGCTACTTCGCCGACAGCGATGCCTTTTGGGCAGCGCAGCAGGCCGCAATCGAGGCGCGGAAGGCCGCTTACCTCGAAGACGGCTGGAGCGCGGTCGAGATCGTCCCGCCGCAAAGCCATTTCTCGACATGGGAATGCGAGAAAGCGCCCAAGCGCAAAGGCGGGCGGGTCTATATCGTCATCAACAATCGCGGCGAGGTCACCTTCCACGAGGGCTATGTCACGAGCAAGGAGGGCCAGCGCCTGCGGAAAGCTGAGGCCGAGGGCAAGGACGTTGCTTCCCTGCCCAAGATTGTGCGGCCCGAACTGACTTCGACGCTGACCAGCTATGTCGATTTGCACCGCCACGCGGCGGTGCGGAACGAACTCGCCAGCCATCCGAGTGTCGCGTTTCGCGTGATGGTCGCCCATGCCATTACCGGGTCGCCGCTGTGGAAAGTTGAGGTTCAAGACCAGCATACGCGAAGCGATGCGGTCAAAGAGTCCATCGAGACCAGCGTCGCCGAAGCCAAGTTCGACGAGCGCCGCCGCGCGGTGATCGCCTGTCTTGGCCTCGATCCCGAACGGGCCACGCTCGCTAACTGCACTTTCTCGCGCAGCGCCATCGGCCCTTTGGTCGAGCGATTGCTGGAACTGCCCGACGCAGTGGTCATGGAAGTGGCGGCAGTGGTCATGGCCGAGACACTGGCGAGTGGCAGCGACTTGATCGAGACGCTTGGCATCCACCTCTCGGTCGATATGGCCTTCTACTGGACGGCGGACACGGCGTTTTACGAACTACTCCGCGACCGCGAGGTTGCCACCGCCATTCTCGCCGAAGTCGGCGGCGAAGCCGTCGCAGCCGCCAACGCCAAGGAAAAGGGAAAGACCATCAAGGGCGTGATCGCCGATTTCCTCACCGGCGAAGGTGGACGGCCCAAGCGCGAGGCTTGGGTGCCGCGCTGGATGGTGTTCCCCCCTTCGGCTTATACCGGGCGCGGCGGCGTAGCGACCGTCAAGGCGGCGGAGCGCGCCCGCTGGATCGCCGAGCAGGAGCGGCCCGAAGAGCCGGACCCTGTTGGTCCGGTCAGCGCCGCCGCGCTGCCCGACGCGGCGGAGGCAGCCGAGGCCGTCGCTGCCGAACCCGAGCGGCTTGCCGCATGATGGATGGGCGGGCGGTGCCAAGCCGCCCGTTCGAACGCCACCACAAAGCCCCGCCCGGCGGAGCCGGGCGGGGCGGTTGCGGGTCTGCCGCCACCAAGGCGGCGGAGCGCAGGGCCAGATCGGTCGGCAGCCATCGTCACCCCTGAAAACGTCGGCGTAGATCGGTGCGGAGCGAGAGTCTGGTTGCCCGAAGCCGCAGCGGAGTCTTCCGCCAGCCTTGGTCCAGACCGCCCAGTTCAGCGGGGTGGTCCGGAACCCGGTGCGGCGGGGCATTCTCATCAGGTCGATCGCCATCGGCAGAGAAGCGTCCTGTTCAGCATTCTCACCGCATCAATTCGAGCTTTGTCACTCGTGCGGACAGTTGGGTGCGCGACCGGTTCGCCAAACTTCCCTTTCGCCTGATTGCCCAAAGCCCGCGCCCATCCACGTCCTCGTCAATGGCTTTGGTTGGCAGAGGACGGCTGCGCCTCTTGCCCCTTGCTGCAACGGCGCAGACCGAACTTTCTTCCCCTGGGCTGCGCCCATTCCTCGCGAAACAAGAAACCCCGGTCTGCGCCGTCCTCCACTTCGTTGCGGCCTTTCAGGTGCAGCGGTGCAAGCCCCTGCCTTTCACCAGCCATCGAGAACGCGAATGAGCGCGGGTTCGACCAACACGAAAGGAATTGAATCATGGCAAACATCGGCACATTCACCAAGACCGCCAAGGGCTACACCGGCGAGATCGTCACGATGAGCTTGCAGAAGAAGAACGTCACCATCGTCGCCGAGGAAGCGACCGATAACGAAAACGCCCCGTCGCACCGGGTTTTCGTGGGCCGCGCCGAAATCGGGGCGGGCTGGACCAAGACCAGCAAGGAAGGCCGCGACTACCTCTCGGTCAAGCTCGACGACCCCAGCTTCGCCGCCCCGATCTACGCCAACCTGTTCGACGACGAAGACGGCAAGACGTTCAACCTGATCTGGACGCGCGCCCGCACCACGAGCGGCAACTGACCTTCGCACCCGCGCCCCGCCCGGCTCCGCCGGGCGGGGCTTCGCGATGCTTGTTTCTTGCTTGCGACCGCCTCACCTGCGACTTGGCGGGAATGACTGACTTGAACCTTTCTGCTTGGCCCCGAGCCGCCAACAAGCAGACGAGCTATCCTAAGTTGGCTGGCGTTTACGCGCTGTTCCTTCACGAAGGTGCGACCATTCCAGGAGTGCGACCGGGCGAGTCCGGATTGGTTTATGTCGGATTGGGCCAAGGCGAGCGCGGACTGGCGGCTCGGTGTCACTTCAAAGGCAAGACTGCCGGTCATTCCCCTCGACGCAGCCTTGCGGCGTTGCTTTCCGATCAATTGGGCCTGCGACCGATCTTCATACGCAAACAATCGGGATCCACGACTTTCAAGCTCGACACGGAATCGGAGCAGGTCCTCGATCAATGGATGGAAGTCAGCCTCAGGGTGGCATTCCAACTCAACGACAATCCGAGCGAACATGAGCGCGAGTTGATCAGGCGTTGGGAACCGCCGCTCAACTGCGACAAGAAAATCTGCCCTTTGAACGCGCAACAGTTGTTCGTTCTGGATCGCCGCGACAGGTTCAAGGCGATGGCAGCGCAAATGGCTGGCAACGGTTAGAGTGACCTTTCAAGATTGCACCGGCGCGGAACCCAAAGATTGTGTCCGCTCCCCGTGCAGGGAAATTTGCGCACTGGACACCAGTGCCAGCGTCTGCACCGGCTGCGGTCGCACCATCGCCGAGATCGCCGAATGGGGACTCGCGACCGCCAGCCGCCAGCACGACATCGTGCGGCGATCTTCGGCCCGGCTGCGGAACATGGGTTCGCAGCTCACCAACGACTCCGAACCCCCGAGCGCATCCGAAGTCCCTTAATCTTCGATCCAAAAACACGCTTCGGATGCGCTTGTCTTAGGGGGTTTGTCTGTTTTGTCTTGAATGCAGGATATGCCTAGCGGCGCGTGCTGTCTTACATTTCCGGTGTTTCACCGGGCATGATGGATGGCGACAAACCCCCGATCGACAACCGCGATGCTAAGTGTGCGCGTCGAAATCGAGGCGCTCGCGGCGCTCGACACCATCGCGGTCGGTCGGGGCGGGCGCAGCGTCCTGGTGCGGCAGATGATCGACCGGGCGCTTCTCGAGAATGCCAGCCGCCCCGTCATCGAACGTCCCGACGGTGAATCTCGCAACCGCATTTCGCTGCGCTTCACCGATGTCGAGATCGCCGTGATCGAGGCCCGGGCGGCGCAGCGTTCGACCGATCGCGCCGGGTGGATCAAGGCGCTGGTGCGTCGGCACATCGGTTTGAAGGGCCGCGTCGATGACGGGCTGCTGGCCGAACTCGCGCCGATCAGGATGCAGTTGCTCCGCATCGGCCGCAATCTCAATCAGGCGATGAAGGCGGCCAACACCGCAATGCTCGAAGCCGGCGACAAGCAGATCGAACCCGAGCTGCACCGGATCATTGAGATGCGGATGGAGATTTCCGAGCAGGTCGCTGCGGTGGGCGACGCCATGCGCGGCGATGCAAGCTATTGGGCGGTAGCGGACTGATGAACCTGGAATCCGCCTTGTGGGAAGCGAGCCGACCGGCCTTCCGGGTGCGCTATATCCATGATCCCAACGGCCCGCCGCAGATCCCGCTCTACGCCAGTTATGGGATTGCCAGCGGCAAAACGGCGCGGGCCAAGCTGGCGCGGATCGTGCGGCGCGCGCCCGAGGTGGTGGTCAAGGTCACGGGCCGCCAGCGCGGCGGCAGCCATGTCAAAGCCCATCTCGACTATATCGGGCGCAAGGGCAGGTTGGGCATCGAGACCCGCGACGGCGAGGTGCTGACCAGCAAGGAGGACATCGCCGAGCGCGCCGCCGAGTGGAGCGATACGCTGCAATGGCGCTCGCGTCCCACGGTCTCGTCTGTGTCGCTGATCTTCTCAATGCCCGCGGGCACCGATCCCGACAAGGTGCTGGGCGCCGTCCGCGCGCTGGCCCATGCTGAGCTGAGCGACAATCACGATTATGTCCTGGCGCTGCACACCGATACACCCCGCCCGCATGTGCATCTGACCGTGCAGGCCGAAGGGCTGGATCGGACCAGGTTCAATCCGCGCCCGGTTCAGCTCAATCGTTTTCGTGAACGATTTGCTCGCGAATTGCGAGAACGCGGCGTCGCCGCCGAAGCCACCCCGAGGCGCGCGCGCGGTAAGGGCGTCGCCGGATCGAGCATGGCGCTGGTCAAGCTCCGCGCGCGCCTGGCAATCGGCGCAAGCCGCATGATGACCGATGCCGACCGGCGCACGAACGAGCAGGCGATAGAGGTCGCGCGAGACCGAGCCACACTGCCGCCCTTTGTCGCCAATGGCAAAGCCCGCTGGCAGACAATTCGCCGCGCTTACGAGCGAGCAGCGGCTGCGCTGGACAGCACGGGGTTAGCCGACGACCGAGCGCTTGCGGGCGACGTTCGCGGGTTTGTCGAATCGCATCCCGACATAAATGTCACCCCTGAAATCTTTGCGGCGCGCTATTCGCGCAAACTGGCCGCAGCACGGTCAAAGCCCGGACAGCCGGTCCCGGAGCCAGCGCCGCGCGACCGCAGAAGATGAGGGGGTGGGCAGTTGAGGTCTTTTGCAACAGGCACCCGGCTACTGCGGGATAGTAAATGCAGGTTGCGGCTTTTACCCACCCGGTGGGGCGTCCTGCGTGCTAGGATGATCGGTCGCCGCCACGCCCGACCGCCAGCGATCATATGCCAGCAGCAATCCTGCGACCTCGCCGGGCGCAAAGCCAATCGTCACGCTTTCGCCATTGCGATCCTTGAGACGCATAAGCCAGGGTTCTCGCGATCCTTGCTCGTGACCTTCGGCAATCTTGCGGATATCCGCCTCCGGTATTTCGAACACGATGCGAGTGAGTTGGGTGCATTGACCCGTTTGATCGGTAGCAGGACACTGGTCGAGCCAGTGTTCAACGACGACCGGTTGTACCTTCCGAATCGCGCCATCGACAAGGTAGTGGACATGGCTCACATCCTTGCGTGCACGGGCATAGGCAATGTCGTGCCAGACTTGCCACGATCCCTGTCCGGTTTCTCGCGCGATGATCGCGCGCAGATGGCCGTCGTCTACCTGGGCTCCCCGAGCTGGTCCCTCGCGTAAACCGGCCCTTTGTGTCGAGAAGACCACAGTCTCCTCTAGCGGGTCATCGACGATTCTCGTCCGGGCCGCAATTTCATCTGGCATGGCGCGCGCGAGCGAACTGGGAAGCGTCAACGACTGTTCAGCCTGCGCAGGCAAGGCGGGGACCAAGCAAGCTGTGATGGTAGCGAAGAAGACAATTCGTTTCATGAACCAATTCTTCCCTTATCAATAGCCCGTCAACTAGAAGCGCGCTGAAATGGCGATATTGCCGATGTGATGAATCTGGTCTCTTCCTGGCCGAACCACCCACTGGTTGAGATATCCGGGCTCAATGGTGATCGCCGAATTCAAGGGAATTGCGAGCCCGACCGAGTTGCGCCAGCGGTCGAGTCCGCTGTTTTGCCCCCAGCTGGTATCGTCGAGCGATACGAATACCTCGCTCCACGCCACGGCGCGGACCTTCCCCTTGAGGGGTGTCGTAACGCGCAACTGTTGACGCATTCGCCAACCCATATCGCTGGCACCTTCCACCCACCTCTGCTCAAGCCGGGACCGTCCAGTAAGTGTCACGTTCTGGCCGTCACCTGCCAGACGATACGACAATTGCTGCCAGGCACGATGTTCGTCGAACTTGGCTGGACCGACCGGGTCCGTGCGAACATAGGCATAGCCGACGGTAGCAGTCGTGCTCTTGTCCAGCTTGAAGCCGATGCCTGGACGCAGCACAACCTGGCCCGCGCGACTTACATCATCGGTCCACCGCACATTGGCATCGAACGACAAGACGACGCTCTCGCCAGCATCGACAGTGGCATTGACCGAACTCCAAACCTGCGCGTCCTCATCGGCAGCATGTGCGGGGAAGGCTAGCAAGAGCAAGCCGAAAACTATCGGATATGATCGTATCACGATATGCTCCCCGCCAACCCGTTAGAAACGGTAGCCAAGGCCGACGCTGACGACCCAGGGATCCAGCTTGTGCTTGGTTTCGAGCAGGGTAGTGGTCGCAGACCGGAAGCTGGCGGTTGTGCCGACGAAATAGCGCTTCGCATCGACGCTCAGGCCTAGGCCGCGCTCATTGAGCGCGACGTCTACACCTGCTTGCAGTGCGACCCCGAGTCCGTCGGACAGGTCTGCCCTGGTTGCGCCAAGCGCCCTTGCACTGTCATCGGCCTTTTCGCCGAAGATGAAGAAGTAGGCGGGGCCAGCGCCGACATAGGGTTTGAAGGCGGAGCCGGAATTGAAGTGATACTTCGCTGTGACGGTCGCTGGCAAAATGATGGCGTTCGAAATCAGTTTTGCGCCAGCGATGCCGCCTTGGCCCGTCACATTGTGTGGAGTGACGCAACAGATGGTTTCGACTGAAATGCTGTCGTTTAGAAAATACTCGACTGCGAGAGTGGGGATCACCCTGTCACTGGCCTTGGTCTGCGACTGAGCGGGAAGCCCAATTCGATCCGACACTACCTCGTCGATCTTGCCGTCGGGCAGGACCGCCGTCCCAAGCAGTTTGATCTGGATGCGGCCGTCCGAAGGCTGCGCGAAGGCTGTGGCCGGAACGCTTGCGAGGAATGCAGCAACCGCGAGCTTGAAAGACAATTTGTTCATGAATCACCTTGGGAAATGAATTGTATTGACGTGTGAATGCATCCGCCCGGCGCCCCAGCGATTGGCCGCCAGCTTCGAGTGTTTCTTGCCGGGCTGCGGTCGCGGTATTCAACCAGCGACCGCTCACGGCCGACCGCTAGTTTTGGTAAGGCAGCGACGAATGGTGCAGCACGATGCGCAACTTGCCGTGCCCATCGCGGACATAGCCCCATGTCTTATCGACCTTGGTGACATTGCCCTTGGCGTCGGTAATGCTGACATTGCCCATCGAGATCGCCGAGTTGCCCGTGATCAGGATGCCGGCATTCTCGATCTTGTAGCTGCGCCATCCTTTCAGCGCGAAGCCGGTGTCGCCCGGATAGTTCCTGTCGCCGCCAACGAAGTAGGCAAGCGCCCCTTCGCGAGTGGTCCGAAACGTCGTCGGCGCGGCGGCGAGCGTCGGTTTGAACAGGACCGGACCCATATCGTAGCCATAAGCCGTGTCCAGCACCGTGCCTGCAAGCCGCTTGGCCGCCGCTTGGCCGTTACGGTCATATTCGGTTGCAATCGCGACAAGGGCATCGCCCCATGCACGTTGCGCCGCTTCAACCTCCGCCACAGTAATCGGGGCGTAGACAGCGACGGTTGCGGCTGTCCCGCTTGCCTGAGCATGGCCGGCGGCAAGCACAGGCGATGCGACCGCAGTCAATGGCAGAATGGCGGCGGCAAGTAACGTAAACTTGGTGCGATAATTTCTCATAAGATCGGCTCCAGTCATTGAATAACAATTAAAGTGTGCGGGCGGGCGATCTTCGATGAAGACAACCAGTCACAACACTCTGCCTCGTCGAAATAGCTCTGGGGTGCATTCGTCACAATCGACCGCGCGGCCTAGGCCAGATGGCCTATGCAGCGGCAAGGTAAGCAGCTAGACTTGTTTCATGCGAAATGTGCTTCCGGTCCTGCCACATGACATCGAGACAGTCGCTGAATTGCGGGAACTCTATCGTGCGTCGGAGGCCCGCGCAGCGCGTCTGCGGTTGCTTTCGGCAAGCGGTCGCGAGCTCGCGGAGGCGCACCCGAACCGGATTGACAGAATTCTGCAAAGTTGTGCCGACCGCTTGGCATATTTCGTTGGGCGACGACACGCGACGGTCAGTTACCTAACTGGTGCTGGCGGCATTCAGATCCCGGCTCCGGGACAGGACGGACGGCACGTCGGGAGTGTCGAAATCGAGGGGTTGGCCTCGCTGGAACACGTCGTTGACGACGAAGACCGTGAGACAGTCCGAATGCACCTCGAATTGATGGGCGCGACTATAGATCGGATCTGTAGAGAGCGTGAACGGGCTCAATTGCTTGCCACGTTGCAGGAACGCGAACAGCGGCTGGAAGTCCTGGTGGGTCGGCTTTTTTCGGCGCAAGAGGAGGAACGTCGCCGAGTTGCACATGACCTGCATGACGGTGTGGCGCAGACTGTCACGGCGCTTGTCCGGCAGCTCGAAGGCGTGTCATCGGCCCCCAGTTGCGACCTTCCCGCTGCGGATCGGCTCGCACTTGCGGGCATTGCGCGCGGCCTTCTCGATGAGTTGCGCGGCGTGATTGCCGGTCTGCGGCCTACCATTCTTGACGATCTCGGCCTTGAAGCAAGCCTGCGGTTTATCGCGGAGGGGCTTGAGGCAGATGGATATACGACAGAAGTTCGCATTTCGAGCGACGTCGAGCGCTGGCCGCCCAATATCGAGACGGCGCTTTTTCGAGTGACCCAAGAAGCGATTTACAACATTCGCAAGCACGCTGGCGGGCATTGCCGGGTTGAAATTGACCTGCGCGCGGACCGTGACAATGGGGTCCGCTTTCTCCGTATCCGCGATTTCGGTCGTGGCTGTGGGTTTCCACTGCCCAGTAGTTGCGACATGCCTGTGGGTTCGCGCATCGGGATTGACGGAATGCGCGAGCGAATGACCGCCATCGGCGGGAGTCTCGATTGGCAGGCGGAAAAAGATGGTGGTGTCACTGTCGCGGCGCGGCTTCCGGTAACGCTCTGAACATGCAGGTGCCGCGCATACTTGTCGTTGACGATCACCAGCTCGCGCGCGAGGGTCTCGCTGCGGTGCTTTCCAAGGCGGGCTTCGAAGTCGTTGGTGACGCGGCCAGCGGCGAGGAAGCGATCGAACTTGCCAAGCGGCTCGTGCCCGATGTCGTACTCATGGACGTCCGCCTCGGCCCCGGTATCGATGGCCTGGAGGCGACCCGTCGCGTACTCGCGCTCGGTCTTCCAATCCGCGTCCTGATGCTGACGCTGCATGACATGCCTTCATATGTGCGCGAGGCCGTTGCTGCCGGTGCAACGGGCTATGTGCTCAAGGAAGCGGCCATCGACGACCTGCGCGCTGCGATCAATCAGGTGTTCATCGGGCAGACGGCCATACCGATAGCCTTGCTCAGTGGTGCGCTACAGGATGACGTGGAAACGGCTCCGAATGTGGAGGCAATTGCCTCCTTAACGCAGCGCGAACTCAGTGTGCTCGATTTGGTCACCCGGGGCATGACCAACAAGGAAATAGCGCGCAGACTCGCGATCAGCCCATCGACGGTCAAGGTGCATGTCGAGCGCATCATCGCAAAGCTGGGGGTGGCTGACCGCACACAGGCGGCGGTCGTCGCTACAGAGGGGCGAGCCGGAGCCATGCTGGCATGAGCATGTCCGGACCCGCCCGTTTCGTTGCCCGGTTCTGGACCGACCGTCCATTGGCTTTCAAGGGGCTGGTCGTTGTCGCATTGCCGCTGACGATCCTGCTGGGCGCATTGATCTCGCTGTATCTCGCGAGCAATGCCGAAGTTCAAGCCGAGGACGATGTTCGCCGCGCGTTTGCCATCCAGCGCGACACTTACCAAGTCCATGCGCTGCTTGCCGAAGCCGCCGCAGGCGCGCGCGGTTATGTCCTCACCGGCCAGGACCGCTTTCTTGAACCCTATCGCAAGGCCGAAGCCGACTTGCCGTTGACCATGAACCGTCTGGATGAGGCGATTCTCGACGCTGAGGTCCGTGCGAGTTTCGAGCGGATCAGGGAGCTTGCCGTCAGGAAACGGGCGGGTCTGCGCACGATTGTCGAACTGGCAGGCAATCCGGCGGAGCGAGGCGGCAATGCAGGAGCGATCGAAGAAGCACTTGTTTCAAACAAGGTCGTTCTCGACGGTATGCGGCTCCAAATCGAGAAGATTCAACTGCGGGAAAACGTACTTCTCGATCAGCGACGGGCGCGCGTCGATGAAGTTCGGGGCCGCTTTCTTTTGCTTACCGCTGTCAGTGCGATTGTGGGCCTGCTTGGCAGCCTCGCAGCGGTCTATCTTTTTTCCACCGGTATCGTCCGCCGTGTCCGCACACTGGAAGACAATGCCGAACGCCTCGCCTGCGGTGAGGCGCTATCAAGCCCCCCCGACGATGCCGACGAAATTGGCAGGCTGGCCCAACGCCTCGCCAGAGCGAGCGACTTGCTGCGGGGAAGGGAGAAAGCCCTGCGCGAAAGCGAGGAGCGTTTCCGCCTCGTCATCGAAGAGGTGCAGGACTACGGCATTTTTGCCCTGGATACCGAGGGGATCGTCGCGAGCTGGAATCTCGGTGCAGAACGCATCAAAGGCTGGCAGTCCGAGGAGATACTCGGCCATCATTTCAGCCGCTTCTACCCAGAGGAGACGCGGGCGAACTTGCCAGCGCAAATGCTGTCGAGGGCACGCGAATCCGGGTCGGCCGAAGACGAGGGCTGGCGCGTCCGAAAGGACGGTTCCCGTTTTTGGGCCAATGTGGTGATAACCGCGTTGCACGACGAGGATGGCAACCTTCGCGGCTTTGCAAAGGTAACCCGCGACATGACCGAGCGCCGCCGCGCTGAGGAGACGCTGCACTTTGCCCGGGAAGAAGCCATCGCGGCTAACCTTGCCAAGAGCGAGTTTCTCTCGCGCACCAGCCATGAGCTGCGAACCCCAATGAGCGCCATCCTTGGCTTTGGGCAATTGCTGGAACTCGACGAAGAGCAGTTCTCGCCGCGCCATCGCGCCGCGGTTCAACAGATCATGAAAGCGGGACGCCACCTGCTTTCCCTCATCAACGACGTGCTGGACATCACCAGCATTGAAGCCGGTGGAGCCGAGCTCGCGCTTGAACAGGTGGAGCTGAACGAAATTCTCGAAGAAGTGCATGCCCTGGCCGCACCGCTTGTCGCCGCTGCCGGCCTGAGCTTCTCGTTGGAGGCCCCGAACACTGTCTTGCTCGCCTGGGCCGACCGCCGCCGCGTTGTCCAGATCATTCTCAACCTGGTCGGGAATGCCGCCAAGTACAACCGCACTGGCACTCTCGTCCGCCTGTCATGTCTGCAAGCGGGGCGAGAAATCCGCGTAGAGGTCGAAGACGATGGCGAAGGCATCGATCCAGCAGACATTCCACGCCTTTTCACGCCATTCGATAGGCTGGGCCAGCAGGCCAAGGCCAGGGTTGAAGGAACCGGTTTGGGTCTTGCGCTATCCAAACGCCTTGTCGAATCGATGGGCGGGCAAATCGGCCATGATGCGCTGGGTCGTGGCACACGCTTCTGGTTCACCCTCCCTGCAAAACAGCGTGTCGCTGCCCGTCGCGGGCGACCGCGCGTTGAAAGAAATGAAGCAGCATGACCTCCAGCCTGATCGAAACCAAAGAGATACTGTCCCGTCGCATTCTGGCGATAGACGACGAGGAAGCCAACGTGCTCCTGCTGGCAAGCGTGCTGGAGCGTGAGGGTTACCATGACATTCACTGCGTAACGGACCCTACAAGTGCAATGGATGCGTTCGTCACGCTCGCACCCGATCTCGTTCTGCTCGACTTGATGATGCCCGAAGTTGACGGCTTTCAGCTATTGGAAGCCATCAAGCGACATGATCGCCCCGACGAGTTCCGTCCCGTTCTCATCCTTACAGCCGATACGACCCTGCAGGCGCGCAGGCGCGCGCTCGCCCTTGGGGCCAAGGATTTTGTCTCGAAACCGTTCGACGTCATCGAGGTGGCGCTGCGGATTTCCAATCTGCTCGAGACGCGGATACTCTACGAACGGTTGCGAGCAAGATGATTCTAATCGGCAACTCTACGCTCGTCTCGCGTTAGCCGGCCACGGCTGAGTTCTGCCAAGCTCTGGCGCATAAGGGGCTGCTTCACGTCTGGCCTGAAGCGATCGCACGCTGCCCGCGCCCGTTCGCTGGTGCCGTTCGTAAATCGATACCGGTTCGCCGAGGCAAACACCGCTCCGATTCTCGTGAGTCGAGACCAAACCCATACTCCGTTACGTTTTTCGTCCAGACAATAGACCCTTCGTGCCGCCGCCTTCGAACGTGAAAGCGATGTCCGGCCAATCGTGGCGCCAACGGCCAGCGACGATCCGCTCACCCGGACGTGCGGCATCGTCGAGCAGGATCATGGCACCCGGGGTCAGCCGCTCGAACAGGCAGTCCGCCATCCCGCGGACCAGCGGATGCACCGCCCAGGGCGGGCCGTCGATGATCAGAAGGTCGATCGTGTCGGGAACCCTGTCCATCCGATACCATAGTCCAGGCCAACGCGGCGTCCGTTGGGTCAATGGCGCAAGGTGAAAATGGGCTTCAAGATTGTGTTCGGCCAGCCAGCCGCGCGTTTCATCGACAAAGGGCCCATGCTGGTCGTAGCTGTGCAGCAGCCCGCCGCCATGAAGCGCAAGTGCCTTGGCAAGAACCAGGGACGTTGCGCCCGAGCCGAGCTCTACAACATTGGCTGGGCGCAATTCCTCAACCGCATCGACAATCCGGTGCAGGTAAAATGTATCCGCCTTCCAGCTGCCAAGATGCGGAAGCCCGCTGCCGAAGGAAGCCCGTATCTCCAGCGCCCGGACGAGGCTTCGGGCGAACGAACTGTTTATCGAGACGGCAGAATATTGATCGGCAAAGGACAGACTTGCGAGTGCAATCTCTACCGAAGGACCAATTCGGCCTGTTTTTTCGATTACAATCGACCCGCGGTCGGCCAACCGCCCTTGAGTGGCTTCACGCAAGAGATCATCAGCTGCGGCAAAATCAGCGCTGACCGGGTCCATCTATGTCCCGATTTCCGTTTCAGGCACGGACGCAATGGTGAGTGCAAATTTCATAGATGTTTTCTGACTCCTTCGTCTGGTCAGCCGAATATCTGCCACGGTTTTCATTTCAGGAAAATCGAATTGCGACTTGACGATGATTGAAGTTCGAGAGTGTTTTGCGCTGCCCTTCGGGCGGCCCGCTCTATCCGCTGCGCGGACCGGGCCTGTAGTCCCGGCCCATTCGGGTGACGATCGGGAGCGCGTTGTGTTGAGCGGGGCTGATGACGCACTCAGTCCCGCCCGCCCAGGTGCGGGCTCCTGCGGGTGCGGCGTTTCGATGCGAAGGGCCCTGCGCGCACTCTGACTGCGGCGGACATGATTGCATACGCAGGCGATCGAAAGCCGACAGTCCCCGGCTTTCCGCCTGCTTTTGCAACTATGGCGACACCCGCCGCAGTTCAGGGTGCGAGTCTCTTTGTTTTGGCGATCTCGCTGGTCGCTCGGCGTCGTAGTGGCATGAGCAGTTTGCTGTGGACGGCGCGTGCCGCGCCGACGTTGTTTGTTCGGCCCCGGCGAGACGGGGTGGGCGACGCTCCCGTCTAGGCACGGCGCGGCCAGGTGCAACCCCTTCGGGGTCCTCCACTCCGTTTCGGCCGTCTCCGATCTTCAGTCAGCACGTGCAATTCAGCCATGCCGGTGCGCCTGTCCGCGCCGCGCCTCTCTGGTCGCTTTTCGCCGCCCACCCCGCCTCTCCGGGGCCATGCGCGGTTTTGGGCAGTGCGAGGAGGCAGCGATGGGTTTGGACCGGAACCACCGGAAAGACGGCAAGGGCAGTATGGCGGCGCGCTGCGCCGCGCTCGCGGATGAACCCCGCGCATCGCTCTATGACGAAGTGACCGCCAAGATCATCGGCCAGCTTGAGGCCGGAGTGTTCCCGTGGGTTCAGCCGTGGAGTTCGGCGGCAGCCTGTCCCGGCCTGCCGCGCAATGCGGTTTCAGGTCGGCCCTATTCGGGGATCAATGTCTTGATCCTGTGGGGCGCGGTGATCGAGGGCGGCTATCCATCGCAGGACTGGCTGACTTTCCGGCAGGCGCTGGCGGCGGGCGGCTGTGTCCGCAAGGGCGAGCGCGGCCAGACGGTGTTCTATGCCGACAAGTTCGTGCCAAAGGAGGAGCGCGAGCAGGGTCACACCGAAGGCGATGCACCCCGCGCCATTCCTTTCCTCAAACGCTTTGTGGTGTTCAACGCCGCGCAGTGCGACGGATTGCCCGAACGGCTGACCGCCGCGCCCGCGCCGCTGCCGGAGCGCGAGCAGCACGAACAGGCCGAGGCGCTGATTGCGGCGACCGGCGCGGATTTCCGCATCGGAGGGCCGGAGGCGTTCTATTCGCCCCCGCACGATTTCGTCCAGGTGCCGCCGCAGCCCGCGTTTGCCCAACAGATCGACTATTACCGGACGGCCTTGCACGAACTTGGCCATTGGACCGGCCACTGTTCGCGGCTGGACCGCGACCAGTCGGGCGGGTTCGGAAGCGCGGCTTACGCCCGCGAAGAGCTTTGCGCCGAAATGGCCTCGGCGTTCCTGTGCGCCGCGCTCGGCATCGTCCCGACCGTGCGCCATGCCGATTACCTCGGTTCGTGGCTGACCGTGCTCCGCGCCGACAACCGCGCGATCTTCAAGGCCGCGAGCGGGGCCAGCAAGGCGGCGGACTTCCTCTTGGCTTTTACCGACGCGGTGCAGCTGGAGGCTGCGGCATGAGCGAGGACGCACCTCGCTTCGAGACCGAAGCCACGGCCATCGGGCTGCAAACCTTGGTGACCGGGGTTGCCCCGATCACGCCGGGGCAGCGGCTGGCGCTGCGCGCCAACGCACCGATGGAGCCCAAGAAGCCGCAGCGCCCCGCCGATCATGGTCTGTTCGACACCAACGCCCGCAATCAGATCGAGATGTTTTGAAAGAGGCCGACATGGACTTGCTGACCCCCGAACTGCGCCAGCGCCTCTTGGCCAATGCCGCCGCGCATCACCAAGCGATGCAGCACGGCTTGCGCGAACCCGACCCCGCGCCCGTGGTCAAATTCTTCAACCCCTGCGGCGCGGCGACATGGTTGTTCAGCGAACTCGACAGCGATGGCGATACGCTGTTCGGACTGTGCGATATGGGGTTCGGCTGCCCCGAACTCGGTTCGGCCAGCCTTGCCGAGATCGCCAGCGTGACCGTCGCGTTCGGCTTGAAGATCGAGCGCGATTTGCACTTCGCCGCGATCCACCCGCTCTCGGTCTATGCCGAAGCCGCCCGCCAGCATGGCGGGATTGTCGAGAACGACACCACTCTTGCCGAAGCCGCGCAGCGGCTGGCGCGCGAGCGCAACCAGCTTCAGCCGTCCCAACCCCCTGCCGGACGGCAGAAGGCCCGCACCGGATTGTCCGGCGCGGGTTCCCCCGGCCCCGCCTCCACTGCCCCCCAAGATGCCCCTGAGGCGGGGCCACCCTCTATGATGGAGTAACGACAATGCAGATCGACCAAATTCCCCTCGACCGTCTCTCGGTGAGCAAGGCCAATATGCGGCAAGGCAAGAAGCCGCCCGATGTGACGGACATTCTCCCTTCGGTGATCCGGCGCGGAGTAATCTCGCCGCTGTTCGTCCGACCCAACTGTCAGGATGGTCATTTCGAGATCGTTGCGGGCAAGCGCCGCTATTTCGCCAGCCTCGAGGCGGCGAAGCAGGGCCAGGAAGAAGTGACCTTGCCGTGCATCGTGCTGGCCGATGGCGACGATGCCGATGCGCTCGAAGTGTCGATGATCGAGAACATGCTTCGGCAAGCCCCCGACCCGGTGACCCAGTGGGAAAGCTACACCCGGCTGGTCAAGGAAGGGCGGACGGTCGAGTCCATCGCCACCACCTTCGCGCTGACCGAGTTGCAGGTGAAGCGCATCCTTGCGCTTGGCAACCTGCTCCCCCGTATCCGCGAAGCCTACCGCGCCGAGGAGATCGACGCCGAAACGATCCGCCATCTGACCCTTGCCACCAAGGCGCAGCAAAAGGCGTGGCTGGCGCTGTTCGAGGGCGAAGATTCCTATGCCCCGCGCGGGAGCCAGTTGAAGGCGTGGCTGTTCGGCGGCGGCGCGATTTCGGTGAAGGCGGCGCTGTTCGACATGGCCGACTATCCCGGCCAGATCGTCACGAACCTGTTCGAGGAAGACGGCTACTTCGCCGACAGCGATGCCTTTTGGGCAGCGCAGCAGGCCGCAATCGAGGCGCGGAAGGCCGCTTACCTCGAAGACGGCTGGAGCGCGGTCGAGATCGTCCCGCCGCAAAGCCATTTCTCGACATGGGAATGCGAGAAAGCGCCCAAGCGCAAAGGCGGGCGGGTCTATATCGTCATCAACAATCGCGGCGAGGTCACCTTCCACGAGGGCTATGTCACGAGCAAGGAGGGCCAGCGCCTGCGGAAAGCTGAGGCCGAGGGCAAGGACGTTGCTTCCCTGCCCAAGATTGTGCGGCCCGAACTGACTTCGACGCTGACCAGCTATGTCGATTTGCACCGCCACGCGGCGGTGCGGAACGAACTCGCCAGCCATCCGAGTGTCGCGTTTCGCGTGATGGTCGCCCATGCCATTACCGGGTCGCCGCTGTGGAAAGTTGAGGTTCAAGACCAGCATACGCGAAGCGATGCGGTCAAAGAGTCCATCGAGACCAGCGTCGCCGAAGCCAAGTTCGACGAGCGCCGCCGCGCGGTGATCGCCTGTCTTGGCCTCGATCCCGAACGGGCCACGCTCGCTAACTGCACTTTCTCGCGCAGCGCCATCGGCCCTTTGGTCGAGCGATTGCTGGAACTGCCCGACGCAGTGGTCATGGAAGTGGCGGCAGTGGTCATGGCCGAGACACTGGCGAGTGGCAGCGACTTGATCGAGACGCTTGGCATCCACCTCTCGGTCGATATGGCCTTCTACTGGACGGCGGACACGGCGTTTTACGAACTACTCCGCGACCGCGAGGTTGCCACCGCCATTCTCGCCGAAGTCGGCGGCGAAGCCGTCGCAGCCGCCAACGCCAAGGAAAAGGGAAAGACCATCAAGGGCGTGATCGCCGATTTCCTCACCGGCGAAGGTGGACGGCCCAAGCGCGAGGCTTGGGTGCCGCGCTGGATGGTGTTCCCCCCTTCGGCTTATACCGGGCGCGGCGGCGTAGCGACCGTCAAGGCGGCGGAGCGCGCCCGCTGGATCGCCGAGCAGGAGCGGCCCGAAGAGCCGGACCCTGTTGGTCCGGTCAGCGCCGCCGCGCTGCCCGACGCGGCGGAGGCAGCCGAGGCCGTCGCTGCCGAACCCGAGCGGCTTGCCGCATGATGGATGGGCGGGCGGTGCCAAGCCGCCCGTTCGAACGCCACCACAAAGCCCCGCCCGGCGGAGCCGGGCGGGGCGGTTGCGGGTCTGCCGCCACCAAGGCGGCGGAGCGCAGGGCCAGATCGGTCGGCAGCCATCGTCACCCCTGAAAACGTCGGCGTAGATCGGTGCGGAGCGAGAGTCTGGTTGCCCGAAGCCGCAGCGGAGTCTTCCGCCAGCCTTGGTCCAGACCGCCCAGTTCAGCGGGGTGGTCCGGAACCCGGTGCGGCGGGGCATTCTCATCAGGTCGATCGCCATCGGCAGAGAAGCGTCCTGTTCAGCATTCTCACCGCATCAATTCGAGCTTTGTCACTCGTGCGGACAGTTGGGTGCGCGACCGGTTCGCCAAACTTCCCTTTCGCCTGATTGCCCAAAGCCCGCGCCCATCCACGTCCTCGTCAATGGCTTTGGTTGGCAGAGGACGGCTGCGCCTCTTGCCCCTTGCTGCAACGGCGCAGACCGAACTTTCTTCCCCTGGGCTGCGCCCATTCCTCGCGAAACAAGAAACCCCGGTCTGCGCCGTCCTCCACTTCGTTGCGGCCTTTCAGGTGCAGCGGTGCAAGCCCCTGCCTTTCACCAGCCATCGAGAACGCGAATGAGCGCGGGTTCGACCAACACGAAAGGAATTGAATCATGGCAAACATCGGCACATTCACCAAGACCGCCAAGGGCTACACCGGCGAGATCGTCACGATGAGCTTGCAGAAGAAGAACGTCACCATCGTCGCCGAGGAAGCGACCGATAACGAAAACGCCCCGTCGCACCGGGTTTTCGTGGGCCGCGCCGAAATCGGGGCGGGCTGGACCAAGACCAGCAAGGAAGGCCGCGACTACCTCTCGGTCAAGCTCGACGACCCCAGCTTCGCCGCCCCGATCTACGCCAACCTGTTCGACGACGAAGACGGCAAGACGTTCAACCTGATCTGGACGCGCGCCCGCACCACGAGCGGCAACTGACCTTCGCACCCGCGCCCCGCCCGGCTCCGCCGGGCGGGGCTTCGCGATGCTTGTTTCTTGCTTGCGACCGCCTCACCTGCGACTTGGCGGGAATGACTGACTTGAACCTTTCTGCTTGGCCCCGAGCCGCCAACAAGCAGACGAGCTATCCTAAGTTGGCTGGCGTTTACGCGCTGTTCCTTCACGAAGGTGCGACCATTCCAGGAGTGCGACCGGGCGAGTCCGGATTGGTTTATGTCGGATTGGGCCAAGGCGAGCGCGGACTGGCGGCTCGGTGTCACTTCAAAGGCAAGACTGCCGGTCATTCCCCTCGACGCAGCCTTGCGGCGTTGCTTTCCGATCAATTGGGCCTGCGACCGATCTTCATACGCAAACAATCGGGATCCACGACTTTCAAGCTCGACACGGAATCGGAGCAGGTCCTCGATCAATGGATGGAAGTCAGCCTCAGGGTGGCATTCCAACTCAACGACAATCCGAGCGAACATGAGCGCGAGTTGATCAGGCGTTGGGAACCGCCGCTCAACTGCGACAAGAAAATCTGCCCTTTGAACGCGCAACAGTTGTTCGTTCTGGATCGCCGCGACAGGTTCAAGGCGATGGCAGCGCAAATGGCTGGCAACGGTTAGAGTGACCTTTCAAGATTGCACCGGCGCGGAACCCAAAGATTGTGTCCGCTCCCCGTGCAGGGAAATTTGCGCACTGGACACCAGTGCCAGCGTCTGCACCGGCTGCGGTCGCACCATCGCCGAGATCGCCGAATGGGGACTCGCGACCGCCAGCCGCCAGCACGACATCGTGCGGCGATCTTCGGCCCGGCTGCGGAACATGGGTTCGCAGCTCACCAACGACTCCGAACCCCCGAGCGCATCCGAAGTCCCTTAATCTTCGATCCAAAAACACGCTTCGGATGCGCTTGTCTTAGGGGGTTTGTCTGTTTTGTCTTGAATGCAGGATATGCCTAGCGGCGCGTGCTGTCTTACATTTCCGGTGTTTCACCGGGCATGATGGATGGCGACAAACCCCCGATCGACAACCGCGATGCTAAGTGTGCGCGTCGAAATCGAGGCGCTCGCGGCGCTCGACACCATCGCGGTCGGTCGGGGCGGGCGCAGCGTCCTGGTGCGGCAGATGATCGACCGGGCGCTTCTCGAGAATGCCAGCCGCCCCGTCATCGAACGTCCCGACGGTGAATCTCGCAACCGCATTTCGCTGCGCTTCACCGATGTCGAGATCGCCGTGATCGAGGCCCGGGCGGCGCAGCGTTCGACCGATCGCGCCGGGTGGATCAAGGCGCTGGTGCGTCGGCACATCGGTTTGAAGGGCCGCGTCGATGACGGGCTGCTGGCCGAACTCGCGCCGATCAGGATGCAGTTGCTCCGCATCGGCCGCAATCTCAATCAGGCGATGAAGGCGGCCAACACCGCAATGCTCGAAGCCGGCGACAAGCAGATCGAACCCGAGCTGCACCGGATCATTGAGATGCGGATGGAGATTTCCGAGCAGGTCGCTGCGGTGGGCGACGCCATGCGCGGCGATGCAAGCTATTGGGCGGTAGCGGACTGATGAACCTGGAATCCGCCTTGTGGGAAGCGAGCCGACCGGCCTTCCGGGTGCGCTATATCCATGATCCCAACGGCCCGCCGCAGATCCCGCTCTACGCCAGTTATGGGATTGCCAGCGGCAAAACGGCGCGGGCCAAGCTGGCGCGGATCGTGCGGCGCGCGCCCGAGGTGGTGGTCAAGGTCACGGGCCGCCAGCGCGGCGGCAGCCATGTCAAAGCCCATCTCGACTATATCGGGCGCAAGGGCAGGTTGGGCATCGAGACCCGCGACGGCGAGGTGCTGACCAGCAAGGAGGACATCGCCGAGCGCGCCGCCGAGTGGAGCGATACGCTGCAATGGCGCTCGCGTCCCACGGTCTCGTCTGTGTCGCTGATCTTCTCAATGCCCGCGGGCACCGATCCCGACAAGGTGCTGGGCGCCGTCCGCGCGCTGGCCCATGCTGAGCTGAGCGACAATCACGATTATGTCCTGGCGCTGCACACCGATACACCCCGCCCGCATGTGCATCTGACCGTGCAGGCCGAAGGGCTGGATCGGACCAGGTTCAATCCGCGCCCGGTTCAGCTCAATCGTTTTCGTGAACGATTTGCTCGCGAATTGCGAGAACGCGGCGTCGCCGCCGAAGCCACCCCGAGGCGCGCGCGCGGTAAGGGCGTCGCCGGATCGAGCATGGCGCTGGTCAAGCTCCGCGCGCGCCTGGCAATCGGCGCAAGCCGCATGATGACCGATGCCGACCGGCGCACGAACGAGCAGGCGATAGAGGTCGCGCGAGACCGAGCCACACTGCCGCCCTTTGTCGCCAATGGCAAAGCCCGCTGGCAGACAATTCGCCGCGCTTACGAGCGAGCAGCGGCTGCGCTGGACAGCACGGGGTTAGCCGACGACCGAGCGCTTGCGGGCGACGTTCGCGGGTTTGTCGAATCGCATCCCGACATAAATGTCACCCCTGAAATCTTTGCGGCGCGCTATTCGCGCAAACTGGCCGCAGCACGGTCAAAGCCCGGACAGCCGGTCCCGGAGCCAGCGCCGCGCGACCGCAGAAGATGAGGGGGTGGGCAGTTGAGGTCTTTTGCAACAGGCACCCGGCTACTGCGGGATAGTAAATGCAGGTTGCGGCTTTTACCCACCCGGTGGGGCGTCCTGCGTGCTAGGATGATCGGTCGCCGCCACGCCCGACCGCCAGCGATCATATGCCAGCAGCAATCCTGCGACCTCGCCGGGCGCAAAGCCAATCGTCACGCTTTCGCCATTGCGATCCTTGAGACGCATAAGCCAGGGTTCTCGCGATCCTTGCTCGTGACCTTCGGCAATCTTGCGGATATCCGCCTCCGGTATTTCGAACACGATGCGAGTGAGTTGGGTGCATTGACCCGTTTGATCGGTAGCAGGACACTGGTCGAGCCAGTGTTCAACGACGACCGGTTGTACCTTCCGAATCGCGCCATCGACAAGGTAGTGGACATGGCTCACATCCTTGCGTGCACGGGCATAGGCAATGTCGTGCCAGACTTGCCACGATCCCTGTCCGGTTTCTCGCGCGATGATCGCGCGCAGATGGCCGTCGTCTACCTGGGCTCCCCGAGCTGGTCCCTCGCGTAAACCGGCCCTTTGTGTCGAGAAGACCACAGTCTCCTCTAGCGGGTCATCGACGATTCTCGTCCGGGCCGCAATTTCATCTGGCATGGCGCGCGCGAGCGAACTGGGAAGCGTCAACGACTGTTCAGCCTGCGCAGGCAAGGCGGGGACCAAGCAAGCTGTGATGGTAGCGAAGAAGACAATTCGTTTCATGAACCAATTCTTCCCTTATCAATAGCCCGTCAACTAGAAGCGCGCTGAAATGGCGATATTGCCGATGTGATGAATCTGGTCTCTTCCTGGCCGAACCACCCACTGGTTGAGATATCCGGGCTCAATGGTGATCGCCGAATTCAAGGGAATTGCGAGCCCGACCGAGTTGCGCCAGCGGTCGAGTCCGCTGTTTTGCCCCCAGCTGGTATCGTCGAGCGATACGAATACCTCGCTCCACGCCACGGCGCGGACCTTCCCCTTGAGGGGTGTCGTAACGCGCAACTGTTGACGCATTCGCCAACCCATATCGCTGGCACCTTCCACCCACCTCTGCTCAAGCCGGGACCGTCCAGTAAGTGTCACGTTCTGGCCGTCACCTGCCAGACGATACGACAATTGCTGCCAGGCACGATGTTCGTCGAACTTGGCTGGACCGACCGGGTCCGTGCGAACATAGGCATAGCCGACGGTAGCAGTCGTGCTCTTGTCCAGCTTGAAGCCGATGCCTGGACGCAGCACAACCTGGCCCGCGCGACTTACATCATCGGTCCACCGCACATTGGCATCGAACGACAAGACGACGCTCTCGCCAGCATCGACAGTGGCATTGACCGAACTCCAAACCTGCGCGTCCTCATCGGCAGCATGTGCGGGGAAGGCTAGCAAGAGCAAGCCGAAAACTATCGGATATGATCGTATCACGATATGCTCCCCGCCAACCCGTTAGAAACGGTAGCCAAGGCCGACGCTGACGACCCAGGGATCCAGCTTGTGCTTGGTTTCGAGCAGGGTAGTGGTCGCAGACCGGAAGCTGGCGGTTGTGCCGACGAAATAGCGCTTCGCATCGACGCTCAGGCCTAGGCCGCGCTCATTGAGCGCGACGTCTACACCTGCTTGCAGTGCGACCCCGAGTCCGTCGGACAGGTCTGCCCTGGTTGCGCCAAGCGCCCTTGCACTGTCATCGGCCTTTTCGCCGAAGATGAAGAAGTAGGCGGGGCCAGCGCCGACATAGGGTTTGAAGGCGGAGCCGGAATTGAAGTGATACTTCGCTGTGACGGTCGCTGGCAAAATGATGGCGTTCGAAATCAGTTTTGCGCCAGCGATGCCGCCTTGGCCCGTCACATTGTGTGGAGTGACGCAACAGATGGTTTCGACTGAAATGCTGTCGTTTAGAAAATACTCGACTGCGAGAGTGGGGATCACCCTGTCACTGGCCTTGGTCTGCGACTGAGCGGGAAGCCCAATTCGATCCGACACTACCTCGTCGATCTTGCCGTCGGGCAGGACCGCCGTCCCAAGCAGTTTGATCTGGATGCGGCCGTCCGAAGGCTGCGCGAAGGCTGTGGCCGGAACGCTTGCGAGGAATGCAGCAACCGCGAGCTTGAAAGACAATTTGTTCATGAATCACCTTGGGAAATGAATTGTATTGACGTGTGAATGCATCCGCCCGGCGCCCCAGCGATTGGCCGCCAGCTTCGAGTGTTTCTTGCCGGGCTGCGGTCGCGGTATTCAACCAGCGACCGCTCACGGCCGACCGCTAGTTTTGGTAAGGCAGCGACGAATGGTGCAGCACGATGCGCAACTTGCCGTGCCCATCGCGGACATAGCCCCATGTCTTATCGACCTTGGTGACATTGCCCTTGGCGTCGGTAATGCTGACATTGCCCATCGAGATCGCCGAGTTGCCCGTGATCAGGATGCCGGCATTCTCGATCTTGTAGCTGCGCCATCCTTTCAGCGCGAAGCCGGTGTCGCCCGGATAGTTCCTGTCGCCGCCAACGAAGTAGGCAAGCGCCCCTTCGCGAGTGGTCCGAAACGTCGTCGGCGCGGCGGCGAGCGTCGGTTTGAACAGGACCGGACCCATATCGTAGCCATAAGCCGTGTCCAGCACCGTGCCTGCAAGCCGCTTGGCCGCCGCTTGGCCGTTACGGTCATATTCGGTTGCAATCGCGACAAGGGCATCGCCCCATGCACGTTGCGCCGCTTCAACCTCCGCCACAGTAATCGGGGCGTAGACAGCGACGGTTGCGGCTGTCCCGCTTGCCTGAGCATGGCCGGCGGCAAGCACAGGCGATGCGACCGCAGTCAATGGCAGAATGGCGGCGGCAAGTAACGTAAACTTGGTGCGATAATTTCTCATAAGATCGGCTCCAGTCATTGAATAACAATTAAAGTGTGCGGGCGGGCGATCTTCGATGAAGACAACCAGTCACAACACTCTGCCTCGTCGAAATAGCTCTGGGGTGCATTCGTCACAATCGACCGCGCGGCCTAGGCCAGATGGCCTATGCAGCGGCAAGGTAAGCAGCTAGACTTGTTTCATGCGAAATGTGCTTCCGGTCCTGCCACATGACATCGAGACAGTCGCTGAATTGCGGGAACTCTATCGTGCGTCGGAGGCCCGCGCAGCGCGTCTGCGGTTGCTTTCGGCAAGCGGTCGCGAGCTCGCGGAGGCGCACCCGAACCGGATTGACAGAATTCTGCAAAGTTGTGCCGACCGCTTGGCATATTTCGTTGGGCGACGACACGCGACGGTCAGTTACCTAACTGGTGCTGGCGGCATTCAGATCCCGGCTCCGGGACAGGACGGACGGCACGTCGGGAGTGTCGAAATCGAGGGGTTGGCCTCGCTGGAACACGTCGTTGACGACGAAGACCGTGAGACAGTCCGAATGCACCTCGAATTGATGGGCGCGACTATAGATCGGATCTGTAGAGAGCGTGAACGGGCTCAATTGCTTGCCACGTTGCAGGAACGCGAACAGCGGCTGGAAGTCCTGGTGGGTCGGCTTTTTTCGGCGCAAGAGGAGGAACGTCGCCGAGTTGCACATGACCTGCATGACGGTGTGGCGCAGACTGTCACGGCGCTTGTCCGGCAGCTCGAAGGCGTGTCATCGGCCCCCAGTTGCGACCTTCCCGCTGCGGATCGGCTCGCACTTGCGGGCATTGCGCGCGGCCTTCTCGATGAGTTGCGCGGCGTGATTGCCGGTCTGCGGCCTACCATTCTTGACGATCTCGGCCTTGAAGCAAGCCTGCGGTTTATCGCGGAGGGGCTTGAGGCAGATGGATATACGACAGAAGTTCGCATTTCGAGCGACGTCGAGCGCTGGCCGCCCAATATCGAGACGGCGCTTTTTCGAGTGACCCAAGAAGCGATTTACAACATTCGCAAGCACGCTGGCGGGCATTGCCGGGTTGAAATTGACCTGCGCGCGGACCGTGACAATGGGGTCCGCTTTCTCCGTATCCGCGATTTCGGTCGTGGCTGTGGGTTTCCACTGCCCAGTAGTTGCGACATGCCTGTGGGTTCGCGCATCGGGATTGACGGAATGCGCGAGCGAATGACCGCCATCGGCGGGAGTCTCGATTGGCAGGCGGAAAAAGATGGTGGTGTCACTGTCGCGGCGCGGCTTCCGGTAACGCTCTGAACATGCAGGTGCCGCGCATACTTGTCGTTGACGATCACCAGCTCGCGCGCGAGGGTCTCGCTGCGGTGCTTTCCAAGGCGGGCTTCGAAGTCGTTGGTGACGCGGCCAGCGGCGAGGAAGCGATCGAACTTGCCAAGCGGCTCGTGCCCGATGTCGTACTCATGGACGTCCGCCTCGGCCCCGGTATCGATGGCCTGGAGGCGACCCGTCGCGTACTCGCGCTCGGTCTTCCAATCCGCGTCCTGATGCTGACGCTGCATGACATGCCTTCATATGTGCGCGAGGCCGTTGCTGCCGGTGCAACGGGCTATGTGCTCAAGGAAGCGGCCATCGACGACCTGCGCGCTGCGATCAATCAGGTGTTCATCGGGCAGACGGCCATACCGATAGCCTTGCTCAGTGGTGCGCTACAGGATGACGTGGAAACGGCTCCGAATGTGGAGGCAATTGCCTCCTTAACGCAGCGCGAACTCAGTGTGCTCGATTTGGTCACCCGGGGCATGACCAACAAGGAAATAGCGCGCAGACTCGCGATCAGCCCATCGACGGTCAAGGTGCATGTCGAGCGCATCATCGCAAAGCTGGGGGTGGCTGACCGCACACAGGCGGCGGTCGTCGCTACAGAGGGGCGAGCCGGAGCCATGCTGGCATGAGCATGTCCGGACCCGCCCGTTTCGTTGCCCGGTTCTGGACCGACCGTCCATTGGCTTTCAAGGGGCTGGTCGTTGTCGCATTGCCGCTGACGATCCTGCTGGGCGCATTGATCTCGCTGTATCTCGCGAGCAATGCCGAAGTTCAAGCCGAGGACGATGTTCGCCGCGCGTTTGCCATCCAGCGCGACACTTACCAAGTCCATGCGCTGCTTGCCGAAGCCGCCGCAGGCGCGCGCGGTTATGTCCTCACCGGCCAGGACCGCTTTCTTGAACCCTATCGCAAGGCCGAAGCCGACTTGCCGTTGACCATGAACCGTCTGGATGAGGCGATTCTCGACGCTGAGGTCCGTGCGAGTTTCGAGCGGATCAGGGAGCTTGCCGTCAGGAAACGGGCGGGTCTGCGCACGATTGTCGAACTGGCAGGCAATCCGGCGGAGCGAGGCGGCAATGCAGGAGCGATCGAAGAAGCACTTGTTTCAAACAAGGTCGTTCTCGACGGTATGCGGCTCCAAATCGAGAAGATTCAACTGCGGGAAAACGTACTTCTCGATCAGCGACGGGCGCGCGTCGATGAAGTTCGGGGCCGCTTTCTTTTGCTTACCGCTGTCAGTGCGATTGTGGGCCTGCTTGGCAGCCTCGCAGCGGTCTATCTTTTTTCCACCGGTATCGTCCGCCGTGTCCGCACACTGGAAGACAATGCCGAACGCCTCGCCTGCGGTGAGGCGCTATCAAGCCCCCCCGACGATGCCGACGAAATTGGCAGGCTGGCCCAACGCCTCGCCAGAGCGAGCGACTTGCTGCGGGGAAGGGAGAAAGCCCTGCGCGAAAGCGAGGAGCGTTTCCGCCTCGTCATCGAAGAGGTGCAGGACTACGGCATTTTTGCCCTGGATACCGAGGGGATCGTCGCGAGCTGGAATCTCGGTGCAGAACGCATCAAAGGCTGGCAGTCCGAGGAGATACTCGGCCATCATTTCAGCCGCTTCTACCCAGAGGAGACGCGGGCGAACTTGCCAGCGCAAATGCTGTCGAGGGCACGCGAATCCGGGTCGGCCGAAGACGAGGGCTGGCGCGTCCGAAAGGACGGTTCCCGTTTTTGGGCCAATGTGGTGATAACCGCGTTGCACGACGAGGATGGCAACCTTCGCGGCTTTGCAAAGGTAACCCGCGACATGACCGAGCGCCGCCGCGCTGAGGAGACGCTGCACTTTGCCCGGGAAGAAGCCATCGCGGCTAACCTTGCCAAGAGCGAGTTTCTCTCGCGCACCAGCCATGAGCTGCGAACCCCAATGAGCGCCATCCTTGGCTTTGGGCAATTGCTGGAACTCGACGAAGAGCAGTTCTCGCCGCGCCATCGCGCCGCGGTTCAACAGATCATGAAAGCGGGACGCCACCTGCTTTCCCTCATCAACGACGTGCTGGACATCACCAGCATTGAAGCCGGTGGAGCCGAGCTCGCGCTTGAACAGGTGGAGCTGAACGAAATTCTCGAAGAAGTGCATGCCCTGGCCGCACCGCTTGTCGCCGCTGCCGGCCTGAGCTTCTCGTTGGAGGCCCCGAACACTGTCTTGCTCGCCTGGGCCGACCGCCGCCGCGTTGTCCAGATCATTCTCAACCTGGTCGGGAATGCCGCCAAGTACAACCGCACTGGCACTCTCGTCCGCCTGTCATGTCTGCAAGCGGGGCGAGAAATCCGCGTAGAGGTCGAAGACGATGGCGAAGGCATCGATCCAGCAGACATTCCACGCCTTTTCACGCCATTCGATAGGCTGGGCCAGCAGGCCAAGGCCAGGGTTGAAGGAACCGGTTTGGGTCTTGCGCTATCCAAACGCCTTGTCGAATCGATGGGCGGGCAAATCGGCCATGATGCGCTGGGTCGTGGCACACGCTTCTGGTTCACCCTCCCTGCAAAACAGCGTGTCGCTGCCCGTCGCGGGCGACCGCGCGTTGAAAGAAATGAAGCAGCATGACCTCCAGCCTGATCGAAACCAAAGAGATACTGTCCCGTCGCATTCTGGCGATAGACGACGAGGAAGCCAACGTGCTCCTGCTGGCAAGCGTGCTGGAGCGTGAGGGTTACCATGACATTCACTGCGTAACGGACCCTACAAGTGCAATGGATGCGTTCGTCACGCTCGCACCCGATCTCGTTCTGCTCGACTTGATGATGCCCGAAGTTGACGGCTTTCAGCTATTGGAAGCCATCAAGCGACATGATCGCCCCGACGAGTTCCGTCCCGTTCTCATCCTTACAGCCGATACGACCCTGCAGGCGCGCAGGCGCGCGCTCGCCCTTGGGGCCAAGGATTTTGTCTCGAAACCGTTCGACGTCATCGAGGTGGCGCTGCGGATTTCCAATCTGCTCGAGACGCGGATACTCTACGAACGGTTGCGAGCAAGATGATTCTAATCGGCAACTCTACGCTCGTCTCGCGTTAGCCGGCCACGGCTGAGTTCTGCCAAGCTCTGGCGCATAAGGGGCTGCTTCACGTCTGGCCTGAAGCGATCGCACGCTGCCCGCGCCCGTTCGCTGGTGCCGTTCGTAAATCGATACCGGTTCGCCGAGGCAAACACCGCTCCGATTCTCGTGAGTCGAGACCAAACCCATACTCCGTTACGTTTTTCGTCCAGACAATAGACCCTTCGTGCCGCCGCCTTCGAACGTGAAAGCGATGTCCGGCCAATCGTGGCGCCAACGGCCAGCGACGATCCGCTCACCCGGACGTGCGGCATCGTCGAGCAGGATCATGGCACCCGGGGTCAGCCGCTCGAACAGGCAGTCCGCCATCCCGCGGACCAGCGGATGCACCGCCCAGGGCGGGCCGTCGATGATCAGAAGGTCGATCGTGTCGGGAACCCTGTCCATCCGATACCATAGTCCAGGCCAACGCGGCGTCCGTTGGGTCAATGGCGCAAGGTGAAAATGGGCTTCAAGATTGTGTTCGGCCAGCCAGCCGCGCGTTTCATCGACAAAGGGCCCATGCTGGTCGTAGCTGTGCAGCAGCCCGCCGCCATGAAGCGCAAGTGCCTTGGCAAGAACCAGGGACGTTGCGCCCGAGCCGAGCTCTACAACATTGGCTGGGCGCAATTCCTCAACCGCATCGACAATCCGGTGCAGGTAAAATGTATCCGCCTTCCAGCTGCCAAGATGCGGAAGCGCATCGCTCGCAAGATGCACCCTTTTCAAGAGCGACTGCTTCTCTGCAATCGTCCCCCCATAAAGACTTCTCAGCAGCCAGGGCCATTGGATGGCCCCAAACAGGATTGTACTCAGTCTTTCTTTCAAAGATGGTTGCGAAATCTGATCTTCAGTTTGTCTCAGGGGCAATAAGGCAGTGGAGTATTTTGTAGTCATTCCGATTCCCGATTTTCGGCCCTGTTGGCGAGCATTGGTTTCCACACAGGCTATTGATTAACGCGGGCGACCTGAGCTGCCCGCTGCAAAACGACGCATTTGGCTGTCAGGATGCGCCGGGTTTCGACGAATGCCCTAGGACGCACCTCTCCCACTTAGACACCGATTTATGACGGGCGTAGGTCAACGCCGCTGGCCCATGAACTGAAGAAGGAAGCTGAACATGTTGACGAAATCGAGATAAAGCGACAGCGCGCCCATGATCACGGTCTTGCCCATCATGTCGCTGCCTGCCACTTCGAAATACAGGCGCTTGATCCGCTGAGTATCATAGGCGGTGAGGCCGGCGAACAGCAACACGCCGATGAAGCTGATCGCCATCTGCATCGCGGTCGACTGTAAGAAGATGTTGATGATCATTGCGACCAGCAAGCCGACCACGCCCATGATCAGGAAGGTGCCCAGGCCGGACAGATCCTTCTTGGTGGTGTAACCGAACAGGCTGAGCCCTGCGAAGGCCGCAGCTGCCGCGAAGAAGGTGGTGGCGATCGAGGTTCCGGTGTAAACGAGGAAGATCGATGCCATCGACAAACCCATCACCGTCGCGAACGCCCAGAAGAGCAGTTGCGCGGTGCCGGTCGAAAGCCGGTTGATGCCGAAACTCAGCACCAGGACGAACGCCAGGGGCGCTAACATGATCACATATTTGAGTATCCCTGGACCGCCCAGAATCTGCGCCGCCATCCCGCTGTTTGCAAACAGCAGGGCAACGATACCGGTCAGCAAGACGCCGGACGCCATGTAATTGTAGACCGACAGCATGTAGGATCGAAGTCCTTCATGATAGACGGCGCTTTCCTGCCCGACACCAGTCGTTCCAAGTTGCGGGCTGATGGTCGCTCTGGGATCGAATCCGTTTGCCACTACTTTCTCCAATGCCTCAAAAATTGCCCGCACCTGAGCTTAACACCGCGTTTCGCAGCGTGCGCCTTTCGGCAGGGATTGATCTGCTCAGCATAGGTTGAATTCACTCGATAAGATACGCCGTGCATGATAGGCATAGCCTATCGCGTTGCGGAGCCTTGCCCATGCCAACACTGCGTCAACTGGAATATCTCGTCGCCGTGGCTGACTTCAAAAATTTCCGCCGGGCGGCGGACTCCTGCCACGTCTCGCAACCCACTCTCAGCCAGCAATTGCGAGCGCTGGAGGATCGACTCGGGGTCGTTTTGATCGAACGGAGAACCTCGACGGCTGAATTGACCCCGATAGGCCGCGAGATCACCGCACGGGCCAGACGATTGGTGATTGATGTGCAGGACATTCGCGATCTCGCGCGGCGCACCGGCGAAAATCTCGCGGGAACACTCCGTTTCGGCGTGACGCCGACACTGGGGCCCTATCTGATGCCGCCGATCATTGCCGCGCTTCATCGGGAACAGCCAGACCTCAGGCTTCATATCAGGGAGGGTATTCCGGAAGAACAGGCGCTCGCGCTTTCGCACGGCGCGCTCGACATGCTCCTTGGCCCCTTACCGATTGAAGGCAGCGATCTTGAAATCGAACCTTTGTTTCGCGAACGGTTGTTCCTGGTCGCACCGCCCGATCATCCGCTTGCTACGCGTTCGCAGCTCAGCCTTGCGGACCTGAGAGGTGCACAAGTTCTAAGCGTATCGAAGGCTCACCACTTGCATCGCCAAGTGTCCGGAATATGCGCTGAACTCGGCATGGAATTGTTGCGTGATTATGAAGGCACAAGCCTGGACAGCGTTCATCAGATGGCGGGTTCGGGGCTTGGAATGGCGATTCTCCCAGAGCTATACATCCGATCGGATGTCGGAGGCCGTGCAGGGATAGACGTACTGGAGTTTCCCGAATGGAAATTCACGCGAAGCATCGGTGCGGCGTGGCGTTCTGGTGCCGCCTATAGCGGCGTATATCGGATGATAGCTGGACGCATCCAGGATGAGGCTCGCGCCCTTCTTGGCTGAACCGCTTACCGGCCTCAGGTCGCGTCGATAGTTTTTGACTATTGAAAGAGTCTATAAATCCGATTGGTGGACTATCGCCGGAGAGCCTAAAATGGCTTCGCGGACCAAGTTCCTCTGGCGGCTGTTTTGCCCCGACGGTCGTGATGCCGGGCCGCATCGAGCCAACCCAATGCAGTCCATACCCCAGTGGGGCTGCATTGTGGTTGGTTCGTTTGACAAACCATCCATCCATTCATCGATTGGAGAGAGACAATGAACGCGCTAAGTTACCGACTGCTCATGCTCTATAGCAAGCTGGACGCGGAGGTGCGTCGCGAGCAAAAACGTCGCTTCCCCGACGTTTGGCGGCTGTTGCGGCTGAAAAAGCTCAGGCTTGCGATCAAGGATCGCATGGCTCGGCTTGCATTCAGCCGCCCGCTCAAGGCTGTATAGGCGATGCAGAGTTCACAAGCCGTTGCCGACTACCGTGCACCGCTTGCGAGTCTGGGCTGACTGTGCCCAACCGTCAAGGCGACCGTGTGGCGGAATCTCTTTATGTCCGCCACCGCGACCAGGCAGGAACATTGCCGCAACCCGCCTATTTAGTGATAGATAATAGCTATCATTATTCTACTGTAAATTCGATTTGAGCAATCGGCTGGAATCGACCATCTCCTAGTCCATAAAGGAGAACCGAAATGAATCGCTACCTCGAACGATTGCGGCAGGAACATCGCCGCCTCAACCGCATCATCGATAATTGCCGCGACGGTGCCCGGCAGAACGAGATGAAGCTGCTCAAACGCCTCCGGCTCAGGATCAAGGACCGGATCGCCCGACTGCAGCGCAATACGGGATCAGTCACGCCTTGAACGTGCGTGCTGAAGGGGCGGCGTGTCTTCCCCCCTCCCCCCAAAAGAATGGATGCGCCGCCCCGACTAATTCTACCTACCAGGTTTCTAATTCAGGAGTATAAGATGACGCATATTGAAGAAATGGCTTGCCCGGCTTGCAGGGTTGCGCTGGTCATGAGCGACCGACAGGGGATCGAAATCGACTATTGTCCAAAATGCCGCGGCATCTGGCTCGACCGGGGCGAACTCGACAAGATCATCGAACGCTCCCAAACGGCTTCTTCCGGTCCGGCCAATGCGCCTGTCGCGCATCAACGCCAGGACGGGAATTATCACGGCAAGCGGCGGAAGTCCTTTCTACAGGAGCTGTTCGATTGATCTCGCCAGCATACCCTAGCACCCGCGCGCCTCACAAATCTGATCGGGGCTGTTGATGATGGAGTTTCTGACCGCCGACTGGCTCAACACGCCGGTCTGGATATGGCTTGCGTTCCTCGCGATCGTCGTCACGCTGCTGGTCGTTGACCTCGGCATACTGCATCGCGAGCAGCGCGAAATAGAGGTCAAGGAATCTCTCACCCTGTCCGCGATTTACATCGCGCTCGGCCTCGGCTTCGGCGGTTGGGTCTGGTGGTACATGGGCGAGACGGCGGGCATCCAGTATGTCACCGGATTCGTCATCGAAAAGAGCCTCGCGATGGACAATGTGTTCGTCATCGCGATGATCTTCACTTATTTTTCGGTGCCGCGCATCTATCAGCATCGCGTGCTCTTCTGGGGCATTCTTGGCGTGATCGTGCTGCGCGCGATCATGATCGGCCTTGGCGCAACCATCGTCAGCCAGTATAGCTGGGTGCTCTATATTTTCGCGGTGTTTCTGATCCTCACCGGCATCCAGATGTGGCGGAATGCCGAAGCGGAATATGACGTCGCGGCCAACCCTGTGCTTAAATGGGTGCGCAAGCGGTTCAACGTCACCGACCAGCTTCACGGCGAGAAATTCTGGGTCCGGCAGGACGACCCGAAAACCGGCAAGCTCGCCTGGTACATGACGCCATTGTTCCTCGCGCTGATCATGATCGAGATCGTCGACCTCGTCTTCGCGGTTGATAGCGTGCCTGCGATCTTCGCGATAACCACCGATCCGTTCATCGTCTACACGTCGAACATCTTTGCGATCCTCGGTCTGCGCGCGCTCTACTTTGCGCTCGCCGCGCTCGTCCACCGCTTCAAATACCTGAAGTACGCGCTGGCGGTGCTGCTGGTGTTCATCGGCTCGAAGATCTTCGTCGCCGACCTGCTCGGCATCGGCAAAATCCCGCCGCCGGTATCGCTCGGCATCACCTTCGCGATCCTCGCCGCCGGTATCGGCTGGTCGTTGTGGAAGACGCGAGCCCTTGACCAAGTTGCATCGGACAGGACGATAAGTTGATGATGGAATTTCTGACCGCCGACTGGCTCAACACGCCAGTCTGGTTCTGGCTTGCCTTCATCGGCATTGTCATCGCGCTCACCGCGTTCGATCTGGGGGTTCTTCACAAGGAAGACCGCGAGATGGGGATTGCCGAAAGCCTAAAGCTTTCGGCCTTTTATATCAGCATTGCCCTGCTTTTCGGCATCTGGGTCTATTTCCAGAAGACCGCCGCTTTCGGAGAAGCAATTGGCACCGATCTGACAATGAAATATTATACTGGCTTTTTCATAGAAAAAGCGCTGTCGATCGACAATATATTTGTCATCGGATTGATCTTCACCACCTTCGGAATCCCCCGAAAATATCAGTATCGCGCGCTGCTCTGGGGCATTATCGGCGTTATTGTGCTGCGTGGCATCATGATCGCGCTCGGTGCGGCACTGGTGGAGCAGTTCTACTGGGTGCTCTATATCTTTGCGGTGTTCCTGATCGCAACCGGCGTCAAGATGCTGTTCGCAAGCGATACGCCAATGGATGTCGCGAACAATCCGGCGGTCAAATTCATCTCCCGCATCATGCGGGTGACGCCGGAACTGCACCAGCAGCGATTCTTCGTGCGTGTGCCCGACAGCAAGACCGGCAAGCTGACGCTTGCCGCCACGCCTCTGTTGCTCGCGCTGGTCGTGATCAACATCGTCGATCTGGTTTTCGCGGTGGACAGTGTGCCAGCGATCTTTGCGATCACCACCGACACCTTCATCGTCTATACCTCGAACATCATGGCGATCCTCGGTTTGCGCGCGCTCTATTTCGCACTCGCGGCGATGGTTCACCGCTTCCACTATTTGAAATATGCGCTGGCGATGGTGCTGGTGTTCATCGGCTCGAAGATCTTCATCGCCGATTTTCTGCTCGGTGGGGACAAATTCCCGGCCAGCCTGAGCCTCGGCGTCACCTTCGCCCTGATCGGCGCGGGCATCGGCTGGTCGCTTTGGAAAACACGCGGCCATTCCTAGGCGGAAAGCTCCTGAATTCCTGCGCACGATCGAGAGACGAATTCAATTTGCAAGAGAGATACCAACATGACCAATAGTTCCATATTGCTGTTTGCATCGGACACTGAGGCCAGTCCCGGACATGGCGCCGCCGGTTTTGCGGTCGGCGCGGCGGCTGCGCTTGGTGCGCATCTCGATATCCTGGTGCCGTTTCTCGACGTGCTTTCTCCGAACAGCTGGGAAGGACGTTCGGACGAGCAGATCAAAGCGGACTCTGCCGCCCAGCGGCAAAAGGCGGTCGATCGGGCCGACGCGATCGCTGCAAGCGCAGACAAGGCCAAGGTTACGGCTTCGACTACCGTCGATTGGGCGCATGCCTTCGGCCTGATCCCTTATGTCGGCGATCAGACCAAGCTCCATGACTTGCTGGTCACGGGCGTCGATCACAGCGTTTATCTTAGCGAGCGCAAGATTGCGGAACATGCGCTGTTCGATTCGGGCCGTCCGGTTGTGATCGTACCGGCTCTGTATGCGGGCGGCTTTGCTTGCAGCAAGGTCGTCGTTGCGTGGGATCACAGCCGGACGGCCGCACGCGCTCTGCACGACGCGCTCCCGTTCCTGCGTCTTGCACGAGAGATCAGGCTCGTCGCCGTAGGCGGTGAAAAGCGCTTTCAGGTCAATCCCAACCCGGCGACGGTCGAGGCCGCCATGGCCAAAAAGGGCCTCGCCGCGCAATTCGAGCAAATCGAACTCGGCAAGCGGACCATCGGCGAGGCCCTCCAGAACCATGCGCTCGATCAGGGTACCGACCTTCTTGTCATGGGCGGCTATGGCCATTCGCGGTTGCGCGATTTCATCCTGGGCGGTGCCACGCGAGAGATATTTGATGACCCAAAACTGCCCATCCTCCTGTCGCACTGATCGGTCCTTAAGCAGTGGCTGGTCCGGACGGGGACGGCCATATTCAACGGCTTTGACCAAATTCGTTGCCAGACCTCAGACCTCATTCCGTGATAGCTGGCGAACAGCACTCCTGCTTTTTCCGATGTTGATCGCATCGCCCGCTTACGCGGCGGACGAAGACATGCAGATATGGACCGGCATGACAGCAAGCATCGATATCGACGACACGGTGTTCATTACCCTTGAAGGGCAACTGCGCTGGACGGATAACGCCAGTCGTCTCGGTCAGGTAGTCGTGCGTCCAGGCGTCGGTTACCGTCTGGGGGAAAATACAACCATTGGTGCGGGCTATGCCTATTCCGGAGCCGATCCGGTCGGTCCCGCCCAAACCAATGAACATCGTCTGTGGCAGCAGGCAACTTATCGCCTTGCCGGCGATGGCCGAGGCCTGACGCTCACCGGTCGCACACGGATCGAGCAGCGATGGATGGAGGGCGCGAGCGACATGGGTTGGCGCTTTCGCCAGCAGTTGCGCGCGACGGCACCGGTTAGCGGACGCGTCCGCGCGGTTGTGTCGAGCGAGCTCTTCATCGCGCCTGATGATACAAGTTGGGGCCAGGTTGCCGGGCTGGACCGCTGGCGCAATTCGGTGGGCTTGGCCGTTCCGTTGGGTCGGTCGATCACGCTTGAGCCCGCCTATCTGAACCAGCGGGTTTTCCGCCCCGGGCCGGACAGGGTAAACCACATTGCCAACTTCACTCTGTCGGCGCGGTTTTGAACACTGCAGCCCGCAAATGCGGAATACTTAAGGAGGAAAGATGGCCAGCGAAGCCGCCATCGGGGTTCTGACGTCACCGATTATCCTGTTTTTCCTGCTAGGCGCTTTGGCGGGACTGGCCCGCTCAGATCTGTCGGTGCCCGAACCGATCGGCAAGGCGATGGCGCTCTATTTGATGGCCGCAATCGGCCTGAAGGGCGGAGTCCAGGTCGCCGAAGCAGGGTTTTCCGACGGGCTTCTTCATGCGCTGGCCGCCGGGATTGTCCTCAGCCTGGCGCTTCCATTTCTCGCCTATGCCGTATTGAGAGCGGTCGGGCGGTTGAACCGGATCAACGCTTCGGCGGTTGCCGCGCACTACGGATCGGTCAGCGTCGTCACCTTCGTCACGGCATCGGAAGTTCTGACAGCGGCCGCCATCCCGCCAGCAGGCTATATGGTGGCAGTGATGGCGGTGATGGAAACGCCTGCGATCATCGTAGGGCTTTGGCTGGCGCGCGGCGCGATCGACAAAAGCAAGCCTCGCCACAAGGTCGATCTCTGGCACGAAACCTTCCTCAATGGCTCGGTCGTGCTGTTGATGGGCAGCTTCCTGATCGGGCTTGCCGCCGGAAAATCGGGAGTGGTGTCAATCTCTCCATTCTTCGAGGCAGGCTTTCAGGGCGTGCTTTGCCTGTTTCTCCTCGATATGGGGCTGATCGCCGCCCGGCGATTGCGCGAGACCCGGAACCTGACATGGCTGATGGTGGCGTTGGGCGTTTTCATGCCCGCTGTTCACGGCATCATCGGCACCGTTCTCGGCTCCGCAATCGGCCTCGATATCGGTTCGGCGGCCGCGCTCGGCGTGCTTGCGGCAAGCGCCTCTTACATCGCCGTGCCTGCGGTCATGCGTGTCTCGCTGCCCGAGGCCGACCCGGGAATTTCGCTCGGGATGGTGCTCGCGGTGACGTTTCCCTTTAACGTCACCCTCGGCATTCCCCTATGTATCGCCATTGCAACCAGGATGGGCTCATGATCGCAGATATCGTCCAGCGCCGCAGGATCGAGGTTTTGACCGACCGGCCGCTCGCGCCGCTTATAATCGAAGCAGCCGGCAAAGCGGGCATTCGCGGCTATAGCCTGCTGCCGGTCTCTGGTGGAGCTGGGTGGAACGGAACGTGGAGCGACGACGAGATCAGCGGCGCGCAGGCGAAACTGATTTTCCTGACCGTCGCCTCGCAAGACAAGGCGGACCGTTTGGTCGATCATCTGGCACCCTTGCTCGAAAGCCACGGGTTGGTGCTGTTCATCACTACCGTCGATGTCGTTCGCGGGTCGAAGTTCTAGCGGAATTGGTCCGCTGCGTTGCATCCATCTCTCAGATTGGTTTCACCGCGTCCTGCCATCCCGGCTCAATGCCTGATCCTGTGTAATTTCGCGCACCCGCTGCGCTTGTTGGTTGCGGATTTGGATAGCTGCAATCCGGTCGCCGTTGGCGATGCGGCGCGCAACCTCCTGGCGACGGGCCTCGATTTCTTTCGATGCCTTGACCGGATCGTCGGGGTATTTCGCGCGGGTGATTGCAATCGTCTGTGCAACCAGGCTTTGCGCGCGGCGCAAGTCGGGATCGCTAGCATTTTGCTCGTGGCTCTGGCTCAGAAAACGCTCGGATAGTGCTTTGAGTGTGACGACCTCATCGACTGGTTGTCGCGATTTGTTCGTGGCGCTTTTGGCTTCGCGGCGTTTCTCGCGTTCGGCGAGCCGCGCTTGCAGGCGGTCGGCTTCGGCCCGGATCAGTTTCGGCGGCGTGTAATTTTCGACCGTCAGGCCTTGTGCGGCGGCGGCGAGAAATGCGGCCTTCTTGAAGGTATCGCCGCCGTTGATCCGGATCGAACTCCAGCCATTTACCCTGGCGATCCGCATCACATCTGGCAGTGCGTCGATTCGACTGGTCTTGAGCCGGTCGGGTTCAAGACGGGCGAACGGTCTCTTGTCGTCCGACGTCCGATAGAGCTTGTCGCCGACGCGCAGAAATTTTCCGGTCAGGTCATCGGTGAGGGTTGGCGTCTCGGATCTGCGCCTCGGCTTGGCAGATGCATCTTTGGCACCGTCCGGTTTCGACCTTGGGGCGCGGTCTCGCCCACCGTTGGCATCGCCTTCGCGCTTGTCAGCCATTCTCGTCGCCTTCCTCAATGAGCCCCGACACCTCGCCATCCTGATCCAGTGTCAGCATGTCGGCGAAGAAACTTGGACAATCTTCAGTCATGATATCGTCCTGCGAAACCGGCCGCGTGAAGTGTCCTGCCGCCTCATCGTCAGTCATGTCGTGGAACGGTGTCGGAGACGCTGCGGCGATTGTTTGCTTGGGCAAGGCTGGCACTTCTGGAGGCGGGAGTGCGCGCCGTTTGAAGAAGCGGCTGCGGAACCAGGCGATCTTGGTGCCGATGATCGGCGGGATGCCGCCGCGCAGCAGGATCAGTTTGCCGGGCGGGAATTGCATCAATTCTTGCGGCAGCAGCAGTGCGCGGCGCTGCTCGGAGATGGATTTCGAGCGATTGGCGAGCCAGCCGTTGATCGTGAGGGACTTGGTTACGCTAGCCTGGCCGACGTAACCGATACGTTCGGACAGGTCGTTGGCGACGCGCAGCTCCTTGGGGGTGAACGCTACTTCCACGCCGCAGTTGGCGACGATTTCATCGGCGACATGCTCGCCGTAAACCCCGCGAAGCTGCGAGCGCGACTGGATGACAGGGAGCAGCCTGATCCCATAGCCCGCGACATAGGAGAATGCGCTGGCGATGACCGAGGCGCGGCCGAGCCGGGCAAATTCATCAAGGATGACCAGCACCGGAGTTGGCTTGGTCTCGTCGGGCAGTTCGCGGACATTGAGGTCGATGAGCTGCTGGAACAGCAGATTGTAAAGCGGTGCGATGCGGTCGAGTTCGTCGGGTGACACGCCGAGATAGATCGACATGGTGCGGGAGCGAAGCTGGCGAAGATCGAAGTCGCTGGCGGACGTGGCGGCATCGACCAAGGGGTTGAGCCACAGACCCAGGACGTTGGTGATCGTCTTTTTGATGTCGGCAAAGCTGTTGTCCGAACCGCCGGCAAAGTCGGAGAGCGCCATCCGGCAGCCGGGCGACAGGTTCAATCTCGGATTTGCCAATTCCTTCTTGAAGAAGCTGCGCGCATCGCTTGTGGTCAGATGGCGGTAGATCGCGCCCATGGTCAGCGGTTCATCGCTGGTTTCGGCAAGCCAGGCCCCGACACCGGCGAAGCCTGTTCGCGCGCCATTGGCCCAGAAGGCTTCGCCATGATCGGGCGCGACGAACAGCATCGTCGCGATCTTTTGCAGCTCGATGAGCACATCGTCCGGGTCGCTGCGGTCGATATAGGCCAGCGGATTGTAGCGCGCGGTGCGGCCCTCGCGGTCGGTCGGGTTGAACAGAAAAACCTGCTGGCCGTAGTGGGCGCGGAAGCCCGCGCTCGCGTCGTAATTCTCGCGTTTCACATCGAGAACGACGACCGAGCCTTGCCAGGTCAGCAGGTTCGGGATGACGATCCCTGCGCCTTTGCCCGAGCGGGTCGGCGCTTCGACAATGACATGCTCGCTTCCGCCAAAGGTCAGGAAGCGCCCGCCCTTGCGGCCAAGGACGATACCCTCATGCGCCCGGAAGCCATGCCGCCGGATTTCGCGCTCACGGGCAAATCGCGCTGCACCGTGGAGCGGCGCACCGCGCGCCCAGAGCGCGTAGATCAATCCGCTAAGTACGGTCAGCCCGCCGACCAATCCGCCCGCCATCGCGCGAACCACCAGCGGATCGCCGCGATAATACCAGACGAAAGCAGGCATCTTGATCGGGTCATAGGCCGAGACCGGCAGTCCGAGGATCAGCCAGCCGATCATGCTGGCCACGGCAAGTGCGATCAGTGCCCCAAGCGGCACGCCGATCAGCAATCGTGCCGCCCCGCCGTCAGGCGGCGTGCCTGCCTTCAGGGTCATAATAAATCTCCGTCACCCGGAATTCGCCATCGGTCTTCTTGGTCTGCACTACGACATCGACGAGCATCTTCAGGAGCGCACGAATGTCGTCGCGCGCCAGATCGGAGCCGCCTTCGCTCTCCTTGACCAGCAAGGTCAGTTGCTCGAACGCCAGTTCGGCGGAATCGGCATGGATCGTGGTGATCGAACCGGGATGGCCCGAATTGACGTTGCGCAGATAGAAGAACGCGGTCCCGTCGCGCAGCTCCTGGAGTAGAATGCGATCGGGGCGCATCCGAAGCGCGCTTTCGAGCAAATGCTTGGCGGTGACGTTGGCGGTGCCTTGGCCATCTTTGGCATAGAGCATGTGGACGACGTTCTTTTGCGGCACGACCAGTTCGCGGGTATCCTCGATCGTCAGTAGCCGTTCTTCGGGCGGGATGAGCTGGATCAGCCCCTTTGACAATGTGGTCTTGCCCGAGCCGGTTGCCCCCGAGATCAGGATATTGAGCCGCGCTTTCACCGCCCGGTCGAAGAATTCGACATGACGGCCTTCGCGGAGCAGCGCGAGCAGTTCCAGTTCCTGCGCACTGACCTGCTTTTCGGCAATTCGTGTCTCGCGGAACAGCCCCGCTGCCTCGAAATCGGCGAGCGTCATTGTCACGCTCGACGGCTTGCGCACGGTGATCGAGACGGTTTCGTCGGGAACGATCGGCGGCACGACGATTTGCACGCGTTCGCCGGTGGGGAAGATGGTCGAGACAATCGGATTTTCGCGGGTGACGTCCTGCGACGTGTAGGCAGCAGCAGCGGTGGCGAGTGCCATCAGAGTTTTGAAATCGAGCGAGGGCTCGGCCGCCCAGGTCCAGCCGCCGCGCCGTTCGATGCCAACTTCGCCCGGGATATTGATGACCAGTTCGGTGACGCTCGCGTCATCGAGATATTTGCGCAATGGTGCCGTCACGCTGGTGAGAACAGCGGTGTTTTTGCCCGGTGCGGCCATTATCGCAGCGCAAGACCATAGACGGTCGAGAAGTCGAAATCCTGCGCGACAGTGATCCCGACGTCCTCGCCCTGGTTCTTGCGCAGCACCGGCCTGATCTCGGCATTTTGCTGCAAGATCGTGGACGAGGCATCGGACGGGACGCGGGTGGTGTTCGAGCCGTTGTCACCAACGGCTTCCGCCCCGACCACCGACGCATCCTCGACCAGACTGAACAACAGCGCCGTGCCAAAGCGTTGCCAGAAGAAATTGTTGACCCGCCCGTCCATACCGCCGCGCCCAAGCGCATCGGTCGCAGGGGATGCGACATCGATGGCGATCCCGCGCGGCGTGACCGCGCGCGTCCACAGCACGAACAGCCGGTATTGCCCGCGATTGAGCCCGCCCTGATACTCGCCGACGATCCTTGTGCCTTTTTCCAGCAGCACGACGCGGCCATTGTCCGAATAGACATTGCGCGGCACGATGCAGCTCACATAGCCGGGCTGGCTTGAATCCATGGCCGATTGCAGCACGCAAGGGATGAAGCTCCCAGCCGTGATCAGAAAATTGCGGTCGGGCAGATTGCGGGCCTGGGCCTGGCCAATAGCCGAAGCGCGGCGCAGCGTGTCAAGATTGGTGGGCGCGCGCTGCGCTACTTTCCCTGTGCTGGTGGCAGGCTCAGCACCGGCATAACGTGTCCCACCACGCGCACTGTCCCGTTCGCCGCCATAGGCAATCAGCGAAGAGCGACGCGATGCTTCACGCAGCACCTCGGCTTGCGACGGCTGACGCGGTTGCGGAGCTGCCTGCGCCTGCGGCGGCCCAACTGGAGTCGGAGGTTGAGGGCTGATCGCAGGGACGACCGGCTGGCCGACCGGAATGGGCGCATTGGGATCGGTGGCTGCTCCGGCGAGCGTCGGCGCGATGACCGTTGCCGGGTCATATTGCGCCGGTTCGAGCGCGGCCCTGGGTTTGGCAGGCGGCAGTTCGGTATTACCGGTGAGGCCGGTTCCGAGGACCAGCACGGTGAACATCACCGCGCCCGCAGCGGCGGCAAAGCCGATCATTTTCTTGGGGTCCATCGCAGTGCCCGGCATCGCGGGCATTTTGCTGGCGCGTTCCCCAGCGGGGGCGCGGTCGATCTCATCGGGATCGGGGGTGTGATCGACGGTAGCCAGATCGGCAGCTGGACCGCTTTGCGATTTTCCGCTCATTGTTCGATCTCCCCGTTGCCCTGGCTGGTGGTGCGCTCGACCACGCTCGATGCGGTGCCGGTCTTGGGATCGCGTCCGTAAAAGTCGGGCGCTTCGTTATAGATGCAGAGCACCTGCCGACCGCGCCGCAGCCGCAGCTCGGCAAAGACGCCATGGATCACGACGAATTCATCGCGAACATCGAACGGGACGATGCTTTCGCTGCCGTCGGGATTGACCGCGAAGAAGGCCGGAAGCTCGCGCTGGTTGGGGAAGCGCAGCGCGGTGAATTGGCCGTTGTCGGTTATCTCCGAGGGCTGGAGCGCCGATGAACCTTGCACGCTGTAGGCGATATTCCGCTTGCCTTCGAGCACGCCGAGATCGAGCGCCGAACGGATCGCGCCCGATTGGAGCGCGACGGCACGAGTGTAAGCGGCCTGCGTTGCCGCCGCTTGCGCGGCGGCGGCCTCTTCTTGCGGATAGCGGAACACAACCTTGAAGAAGGTATCGGGTGAGCGCGCACCGATATTGCCGCGCCGCGCCGACAGCTCGAATGTATAGGTCCGGCTTCCCGTGTTCGACCGGGTGATCACAATCAGATTGGTCGATCCGGCCAGTTCGCGCGGCTTGATGAACAGCGAATTTTCGGCAGGCGCCACTTCCCATGACACCGTATCGCCTAGCGCGACGTGTTCGACGCGTTCACCGGGCGAAAACACAATCTGCGTTGCCGAGCGGAACACCCCGACGATGCGGAAGACCTGGCCCTCGCTATAGATCGCTTCGCGGATGCGGTTATCTTGAACGGTAGGTTGCGGGGTTTCGCTGGCGAGCGCGGGGCTGGTCGCGATCAGCAGCGCGATGGCGGCGATGGCATGTTTCGGTCTCATTGTGTCACCTCCAGGTCGGCGCGGTAGCTTTGCACCTCCAGCCCCAAGGGGTTTTTGAACCGCTGCTGCTCGGTCGTCGGCGTGTCGGTGGTGTCATAGGTGACGGTCGCGATCGCCGGGGTGTCGGTTGACGAGGTTCCGCGTTGCAACGTCTTGGTGAAGCGCACCTGCGCGACATTCTTCGATACGAAAGTCACCGATTTGATCGCGACGAACACTGTATCGAGATCGGTGAACACCGCTTGCGGCGATTTGGGATTGTCCTTGCTGTAGAACGCCGTCCAGCGCGCCTGCTCGTCGCGCGAGGACATCGCCAGCACGCCTTCGAAGAATTCCTGGCGCGCTTGCGGAATCCAGCCCTCGCGGTTGCGGACGTAATCGGCGAGGAAATATTTGGCGACCGCCTCATTGTAGGTGATCTGCCTGTCGCCGCTCATCGAAGCGGTGATCTCGCTGGCACCAGTCGCCTTGTCGACCGTGATCACATAGGGCGCGACGGTCTTGAGCGGGGTCAGCATTGCGACGGCGACGACACCGGTGATCGCAAGGCCGCCGGCAATGGCAGCAACCATCCAGGCCAGTCGCTTTGAACGCTGCGCCGCGATCAGCCGCTCCTGATCCCAGCTCGCGGCTTCCGCGAAATAGGCTTTGAGATCCTGCCTGTCGGTGACGCCACCGGCCATGACGCTCAGCAGCTCCGGAACCGGCTTGGCGGACTGGCGTTGCCGATCGGCGGGACACGGCGTTCGGGCGCGGCGTTGGGCGCTGCCGGTTGTGGTGAGGGGGCTGCACGGCCGGGAAACACCTCGACGCCGTTGCGTTCCCGTTCCGCACTGTTTGGCTGGCCTTGAACCTGGCCCGCTTGCGTCGATGTCCCGGCATTGGGATCGACCGATGGCAAGATCGTGCCGTGCGGGTTGGCGGGGCGACGGTTCTTGCCGCTGCATTTGGGAAGATTGGGCGATTTGGGGCCAGCCACGGCGAAGTCTGCCGGTGCCATCAAGGCGAGGGCGGCGAGAATGCCGATAATTGTCCGTCGCATATGCTCTACTCCTTAGGTTGTTCCACGGCTGACCGAACCCGAGGTCCGAATCCTAGCAATGCCGCGCGCGAAGCCGCGTTCGATCACGCGGCTGGTGGCCTGCGCGCCGCTCGCCCCGCGTCCGATGACGAACCCGCCCGCTGCGGTGATTGCGGAGGCAAACTGGTTGGCGAGCGCGGGGCCGCCGCCGCCGAGCGAGGCGGCGAGCATCGGGATTTGCAGGAAGAAGAAGAAACCGAGCGCGTAGAAGGCCAGCGCCTTGATCGCCGCCATGCCGATTTCGTCATTCTCCGAAATGGTGGCGATGATCGTTTCGCCGGTCTGGGTGAGGAACAATGTCAGCACCAGCGCAAAGACGATCAGCATCAGATAGTTGATGCAGGCGCCGAGCCAGGCGAAGAAATAGCCGCGGGTGGATTCAAACAGCAGCCCGGCCACAAACAGCGGCCCGACCACCGAGAGCAGCGCTAGCGCGAACAGCCCGAAGGCGCTGATCACGAAGCCGATCGCGCAGCACAGCAGCGTGGCAATGAGCACCATCACCACGAGGAATCCGGCGAAGACCGCATAGCCGATGTCGGGCAGCGTCCCCTGGGTTTGCTGATAATTGGCAGCGATCTTGCGCATCGTGTTGGCTGTTTCGAACCCGGTGCCAGCGAGCTTGTCGTAGAATCCGCCAAGCCCGCCGACATCCGCGCCGCCCAGCGCGCTGGCGAATTGTCCCGGCAGCCCGCCGAGCGCGAATATGCCGATTTGGGTTCCGTAAAGCGAGGTGACCGCGAAATAGAGGAACGCGAGCTGGCAGCCGCGATAGGCATATTCGCGGAACGGGTATTGCACCGCGCCGCGCATGATCGCGTAGCCGAGCAGCGAGACGTAAATCACGATCCCGATGCGGAGTGCGGGCGAGACAATTCCGATCACCGCCGCATATTTGCCGACGATCCCGCCCAAGGCGGTATTGAGCGCCTCGAACATCGTCGTGAAAACATGATCGCTGAAATCCATCGCGCGGCTCGCCTCAGTTGCCGATCTGGCGCTGCGATTTGGCGAAGGCCGCCGCGCGGCAGTTGGCCGCAATGACCGACGGTTCCTGTCCCGCAGGTGCCGCCGATCCCGCCCAGGCCCGGCAGGTCCTTTGCATCGGCTCGATTTCTTCCGGGTGCGCTGCGTAATACTGCCAAGTGTGCAGCGGCATGTCGGCGGGGGGTGCGACAGTTGATTTATTTGGGCCGCACCCCGCAACCAGCATCGCGGCCAGCATGGCAGCGACGCGCAGCATCATTGACCCCGGTAATAGCGGCTGGCTTCATCGAGCTTGCGGGCAAGGGCCGCCTGTCCCGCTGCCGCCCTTGCGCGTTCCTGCGCCTCTTGCTGCAGAGCGATGGCTTGCAACCGGAGCTGATCGTTCTGCATCGCGGCGGATTCAAGCTGCAACCGGGCAGTGAGGTCAGCGACTTCCTTCGCCGTGCTGGCCGTGGTCAACCGGGAGCGGAGTTGATCCAGACCTTCGCTGCGCGAGGTCACCGCCGATCCGATATTCTCGGCAAGTCCGGCCTGAATGCCAATATTGCGGGCATTGAGATCGAACCCGGCACGCGATTGGTCCGATCCGGCCGCGCCGAGCTGTTCGAGCAAGTCGCGATAGACCGCATGGGCCCGCGCGCGGCCCGCACCGACGACATCGAGATTGCCGGTGCCAAAGCCTTCAAGCGATCCGCTCGACGTGTCGAGTTCGCGCAGCGCGTCGCGCTTCAACTGCTGCGCGAGCTGCGGAATGTCGGTGAGCTTGTTCAGATCCTGATAGAGCTTCTGCGCTTCCTCGATCTGCTGCCGGCCTTGCGCGACCACTTGGATCGCTTGGCGCACCGCGTTGATCTGCTGGACCAGGCTGGCGCTGTCATGGACGGCGATGCCTTGCGCGAATGCGGGCAAGGGGGCTGCCAGCAGCAGCGCCGCGCTCAATGCTTTGATCGTCTTTTTCATCGTCTTGCCTTTCTCTCTCAGTGGAGCTCTTGTTGATGTCAGCTGGGGCGCCTCCGTTGATGGAAGAGCGGGAGCCAGACCGCAGGGTCGCTGCCCACCTCGGCGATGATGTCATCGACCACCGCAGTGGTTTCGGCGCGGCCCGACAGCACTGCGAGCGCGTCATCGAGCCCCGACAGGTCGAGTTCGACCACCACGCTGTCATGGCCCTGCTTGACCAGAAACTTGTGGCTTTCGGGGGCGAGGTCTTCGCGCACCAGCTTGAATTCAGCTTCGCTGAGCGCGAAGCCATCGACATAATCGCGCCGCGCGCCGAACGGGTTGGGCAGCATGATCTTGGTGGCGACCTGTTCGAGGATCGAATGGCTGATGTCGCTCTTCAGCGCATCGGCGGGCGATTGCGTGGCGAACACTAGCAGCGCATTGCGCTTGCGATAGGTCTTGAGGCCGTCCTGCGCGAAGCGGCGGAACGCATCGTCGCCGAGCGCCTTCCAGAATTCGTCGATGCAGATGACCATCCGCTCGCCGGTCAGCAGCCGGTCGATCCGGTGGAACAGATAGAGCATGACCGGCGTGCGGATGTCTGCATTGTCGAGAAAGTCGGTCATGTCGAAGCCGATGAACCGGGCGTCGAGCGTCATCTCATCGGAGGGATTGTCGAACACCCAACCGAGCGAGCCTTCCGCCGTCCATTTTTCCAGACGCGCGCCGACGCCGCTGGCGTCCTTCATCCCGAGCATCGAGCGCAGGGCGCTCAGCGAGCGATCGGCGACGGGCAATTTCACTACGGCGGCTATGCCGTCTTCGATCAGCCGCTCCTCCTGGACCGAGATCGGCTTGCCGTCCGCGCGGACGAGCTGGCGGATGAACAGCGACAGGAACGTCCTGTCTTCGGCGCGATCGGCGAGAGCCTTGAGAGGCGAGAAGCCGGTGGCGACGCCGTTGTGGAGGGCGAGATATGTCCCGCCGCTTGCCTGCACAAAGATCTGCGCGCCGCGATCCTTGTCGATGAAAATCTGCCGCGCGCCGGTCTTTTCGGCCTGTGCCATCAAGAAGTTCAAGAGCACGGTCTTGCCGCCGCCCGACGGGCCGATGATCAGCGTATGGCCAAGATCGCCCTTGTGAAAATTGAAGAAATAGGGGCTGCGCGCGTTGGTCTTGAGCAGCGCCACGGCATCGCCCCAATGGTTGCCGCTCGCCTGTCCCGCAGGAAACGTGTGGAAGGGCGAGAAGGCCGCGAAATTGAGCGAGGTGATCGGCGCTGGCCGCGCCCGCCATGCGAAATTGCCGACGAGCTGCGACCAGTAAGCGGCTTCGAGCGCCGCGCCTTCGCGCGCCGCGACCATCCCGGTATCGGCAAGCGCCGCGCGTGCGACCGCCATATGGTCGCGGAGCGCCTTCATGGAATGGGCATAGACCGCGAGCGTGAAGTGATGATCGCCCAAGACGAAGCGGTTCGACATCAAATCGTCGCCCGCATCGATCAGCGCGTCGGCCTGGCTGACGGCGCGGTCGCCGGCATTTTCCATCTGCGTCATCCGCAACCGGAATTTCTCGGTTGCCGCCGCGCGCCCGAGAAAGGTGAAGCTCTGCGTCAGCACGAATCCGAAATCGACCGACAGCAGCGCCTCGAACTGGCGCGGCGTGGTTTGTGCGGGATATTCGCGGATGCCGAAAATGCCGCCGAAGGCCGACGCATCGGCATCGCGGACCTCGATGGTTTCCGCGCCGAAGATCGTGCGCGAGCGGTAGAGCGCGCCGCCAAGATGGCCGCGCACGACCGGCACGCGGCGGTGACGGCCGGTCATCACCATGTCGGCCACTTCCATAGTCTCGGAGAACATCAGCCCGCGATGCTCGTAGATCGCGCAGCGGCGCGGTTCGCACCGCGCCATCAACTTCTCGAAGTCGCGCGCCTTGTCATCGAGCAGCTCGACCAGGGAGTCGTCGATCTCCAAACCCTTAGATGCGCCTTGGGCAACGCCCTTGGTGACTTTGCGCTTGAACAGCTGGATGATCTTGTCGCCGCCAGTTGCAGCCGGGCGAATGACGAGCGTGACGAAGAAGCGGTTGATGAACATCCGCTCGCGATTGATCCGCCCGAAATAGAAGCGGTCGAGATCGGCGGCGAAGGCGGAATTGAATGTGCCGCCGGGATATTGATCGACCCGAATCCGGATCAGGTGCGTCCAGATCGACAGTCGTTCATCGTGCAGGTTGCGAAGCAATCCGTTGAGCTTGGTGTGCCAGTCGTTGAGGTCACGCACATCGGCGGTCTCGAACGCGCGGCCATTGAGCTCGAAGGTCAGCATGATGTCGCCGGAATCGAGCGCGATCATTTCGGCGTTCACATGGCGCGCGTAGGGCAGGAATTTTTCCGGTGTCGCCTCGCGCTGCGCCACTTTGAGTGGCACTGTGCTGCTGGAGGCGAGCAGCCTAGACATGGCGTCCGAAGCCCTTGCGCCGCAGGCCGCCTAGCGGCAGCGGCGAATAGCTGCTACCGCCCCAGAACGCCCGGTTGCGGTTGCCGAGCTTGGTCCGGCCCCACAGGAACAGCAGGCGGAACGCATTGACGTCGTGGCGCACGATCAGCCGCGACATCGAATAGCCGAACGCCACGACCAAGGCGGCATAGACCGGGCTGTTGCTCCAGATCAGCACCGAGGCGCTGGAAATCAGCAGCAAGACCGCCGCCTCGATCGGAATCCCCGCCCATAGCGCCGGGCGCGTCACCGCCAGAAACAGCGTATTCTTGGCCGGGATTTCGAGCTCGTCGTTCACCTGGCTTACCCCGCTATGGCCCCGACGATGGCATCGGCCGAGAAGACGATGGCGATGCCGATTATCACCGTGACAAGCACGGCGGTTGAGGCCCGGCCAGTGAACCACAGCAAGCCAGTGACGATGACCGCGATCACCGCCAGCGTCCGCAACAGCGTTGACGACAACAGGCTCCGCACATTGCTTGCGAAGCTCTCCAGATTTTGCGCATAGGCCGGGTCGGGGTTCGCGAACGAGACGGCCACCACGGCCAGCAGAGCCACGCTCCAGATGATCGCGCTTTGTCGCCTTGGCGGCAGACGGTTGAACTTTGCGGCACAGGCAGCGCGCCATTCGCCAATACCGCGCCCGGTTTTCAGGATGATGTTCATATAGCTGGCCTTTCGATTTCGGCGAGCATCTGCGTTTCGCGGTCATAGGCGGCGCGGTCGAAGACATTCCACCTTGGCGGCGGCGCAGGGCGGGGCCGCGCGACCGGTGTCGGCATTGGGGCATTTTCTGCCGTCAACGCCTGCCGGACATCGAAGCTCGCTGGCGTTGCTGTCACGACCGCCGGGATGACGTCAGCATACGGCACTGGCATATTCGCAACGCCAGCATTGCCGACGACCCTGGCGACATAGCCATTCCGGAATCCGCGCGTCTGGCTTCCCGTATTGTACATCGAGAGTGCGACCCGAAGGGCGGATTGCGGATCGCGGCCCGCGATCACCGAATTGTAGTTGGTCGTGAGCACCCGGCCCAGAGCCGCAACATTGGTGCAAGGGTCGAACACGGTTTCCCAGGTGAGACCCAGCCAGCGCATGTTGCGCGAGTTGATCTGGCCAAGCCCGAGGTCGACCGAATAGCCTGCCGCGACATAGCGCCGCGCGGTTGCCGCAGCATCAGCAGCATTGCTTTGACGCGCGGGCTGGCGCGCGCCGTTGACATTGAGCGCGAATGGCGCGCCGCTGCTTTCAGTCTGGATGATCGCCAGCACTGTTTCGGGTGCCACCGTCGGTGCGCATTGCGACGCCAGTGCAAGCAAGGCAGCCGCAGAATAGGCCATTATGCAGCGCCTCTCCGGGCGCGCGCAACCGATCCAAGATGTGACTTCGAGTTCATGCCGAACCGCTCCCAAATCTATGATTTCAAGCAGCAATACTCTGCTCGACTATTCATCCATTGGTAGCTGCAAGGGAATTTTCTCGGCTATGGGTTCAAGAAGGCATTTCAGGCGTTTCGACTTGCCAATCGCTAGCCGAAGTCACTTTTGACCTTTGATTCTGATCTTGCGGCCATTTGTACTCGCCGGTGGGTCCGGCTCGCCGTCAGCTGAAATCATGCTCCGATTTTAAGAAAGTAAGGCAAAATCGGACATTTGCCTTCACAATCTCAAGGCCTCGCCCGTGTCAACCAGATAGGGGCGAACCATGAATCGAAGCCGTTATGTAAACCGGGCAATCGACAAGACCGATCGCGTAATTGTCGCGGCACTATTCGAGAACGGTCGAATGACCTTCCGCGAAATTGGCGATATCATCAACATGTCGGGTCCAAGCGTGAAGGACCATTTCAACAAGTTGATGGACGCCGGGGCTATCCTGGGATTTACGGCGATCATCGATCCAAAGGTTTTTGGATTCATGGCTTCAGCAAATGTGCGATTCAGCGCCCTCCCGGGGGAAGGAAAGCGCTTGGAGCAAATGCTCAACGATAATCCTAACGTTGTCCAAGCGAACCGTGTCACCGGAGCAGACTGCTTCGTGGCAGACATCTTTGCCAGTGATGGGCAAGAGCTCCAAAACGTAGTCGATAGTTTCCGGGACTGCGCGTCAGCTGACATGGCCGTCGTTCTGTCATCGACCGTGGCAAGGCGACTTCCAAAACTTTGAAGCGATGCCGATAACCGGCAGCCTCAAGCGCCACCCAATCCGAAGTGAGGATCTTGATGATCTGCGTCGCGTCCAAGCGTTCCCATACGCTTGCGCTAAGTTCGAAGCATCCCGGCCAGCATTCAAAATCGAAAGACCCCGCAAGGACCGAATCTGATCGAATGTTGGCGTCGGAATCTGAGCGCTGGGGAACAAAAGTGGCCGCGGAAATTCCCGGCAATCCGAAAAAAGTTCTACACAGTTCCTGCACAGGTCAAATCTTGCCATTTTTTGTCATTTATATCAGTGACTTATTCGTCACCGATATAATGGTCGGGGAGACAGGATTCGAACCTGCGACATCCTGCTCCCAAAGCAGGCGCGC
>VFQP010000660.1_pt1 | contig 59016 bp, 49 predicted proteins | sample 3512351 | NCBI WGS metagenome assembly VFQP01 (sample SAMN10412372, study PRJNA504923) | tailings metagenome | isolation source: Relicate 1 Philex TSF1 revegetated site | place: Philippines: Tuba, Benguet | collected 2017-08-29 | reverse complement strand
TGCGGTGTTCACCATGTCTCCGAACGACTGTCCACTATGTCTCCGGTCCATACACACGGGGGGAGAGGGGCTCAACCGCAGCCAATGCTCTGCACGCAGCCTGCGGCCTGCACCCAGCGTGCGGGTCGCGCGCTCGCCTACACGCCACCGAGGAGGCTTGACCTGAAAGAGAGTGTCTACAAACAGCCGGCCTTCGCGAGGGGCGACATCTACGGGGGTTGAGGGGTCTGTCCTTGAGAGCTTCTCAGCCCCGCGTGGGGGGGCGGGTGTTCTCGAAGAAACATGGGGGCGTCATCCCCGCGCATGCGGGGATCCAGTGATCTGGCCGCTGCTGCAGGTCCGGTCTGGGCCCCCGCCTCCGCGGGGGCGACGAGCCAGGGGTCGCTAGACGCTGTTTGGGCCGGATTTTCACGCCGTGCTGCCGCGAAGGCGATCCAATACGATCAACCACTTACGATTCTGCTTCTTTAGAGTCAGCCTTGCCCATGCCGAGGTCGATGCCTTCTCAGGGGGCCGGGCGATGGATCCGCTAAGCACGCTGGGTTGCCTGAGCAGTTGACGCCGCCTTGCCGCCGCGCCGCGCAGTCTGCGCGCCACCCTCGCTGTCCGGCGCCTGCCCATGTCCTTCGTCCGACCCCTGTCTTCGATAAGCCTGCTGGCCGTGCTCGCGCTGCCGGCCTGGGATGCGCAGGCCCAGAACGATCGACGCGGCCCGCCGACCCTGAGCGTCGGCGTGATGGGCATCGTTCGCGATACGCCCTATCGCGAGGCCGACAACGACAGTCTGGTGGTGCCGGTGTTCCAGTACGAGGGCGAGCGCCTGTACTTCCGCGGCCTCAATCTCGGCTGGAAGCTAGACCCCACGGCGGACATCCAGATCGAGCTGATCGCGCGCGCCCGCCTCGACGGCTTCGAGGCCAAGGATTCACCGGTCTTCGCCGGCATGGCCGAGCGCGAGCGCTCGCTGGAGCTGGGCGCCTCGGCCAGCCGCACGTTGGGTCCGGGCCGCATCGAGTTCGCGGCCTTCACCGATGCGCTGGACCGCAGCGGCGGCCAGGAGCTCGACCTGATGTGGCGCGGCGATTTCGGCCAGGGCCCGTTCCGCGTGCAGCCGGAAGTCGGCCTGCGCTGGCAGAGCGAGGATCTGGTCGACTACTACTTCGGGGTGCGTGCAGACGAAGCCTCCGCCCTGCGCCCGGCCTACCGCGGCGATTCGGCGCTGGTGCCGCGGGTCGCGGTGAATGCGCTGGCGCCGCTCGGCGGGCAGTGGAGCGTGTTCGCGCGGCTGTCCTTCGACGATCTGCCCTCGGAGATCACCGACAGCCCGCTGGTCGATCGCGGCAGCGAGCGGCGGGCCTTCATCGGTCTGATCTACGGCTTCCGCTGAGAGCGTGTGAAAAGATCCAGACGCCGTAGCGAGGCGTCTCTGGGCGTTCGCGGCAAAGCGCGGTACGTGAATTCAATGAAGTCCGGAGAGGCAGTGACCGCGGAATTCGCGTAGCGCGCTGCCGCCGCGGGCGGCCAGAGGCGGCCGCAGTAGGCGGATGGTTCTCACAGGCTCTGAGGCCTCGCGCGCCTGCGCCGGCCCTCAGTGTCCGGCGTGCGTGTCCGCCGGCTTGCCGCTGCGGTCAGCGACTTCGAACTCCACAAGCACGGATTCATCGCCGTCGAAACGCAGGCTGACAGGAATCCTCTCGCCTTCGGCAAAGGCCGGCGCCGGGTTGAAGAACATCAGGTGCTCGGCGCCGGGCTTCAGGCTGATCTTCGCGCCTGCGGGGATCTCGATGCCGTCGGGCAGGCGGCGCATGCGCATGACGCCGTCGACCTCGGCCATGGTGTGGATCTCCATGCTCGACGCCCGCGGGCTGTCCGCGCCGAGCAGGCGGCGCGTCGTCTCGCCGGCATTGTGGATCTCGATGTAACCAGCGCCGACGCGCGCGCCCGGCGGCATCGGCCGCGCCCAGGCGCCGCTGAGGTGCAGGGTGCTGCTGTCGGCAGCGAGGACGGCAGGCGCCGGCAGCAGCGCGGCGAAGAGCAGGACGGAAGCGAGGGCGCGAAGCAGCATGGCGATCATCCGGATGGTGAGCGCGCGCAGACTAGCGCCGCCCGCGTGAATGGTCGATGCGACGGGATGTCGCAGGGGCGGGGGCCATCGGCGGACCTCGTCTGGATAGACCGGCGCGCCGGGCGCTGCCAGGGCGCTGCGCTGCCGCTTCGCAGCGGGCCCAGGCATGTCGGACTCGGGGTGGGTACCGCGTATCCCGGACATCCGCCGTCCGCACCGAGCCCCGCATGAACGCCCTGCCGCGCGCCCTGATCCGTCTGTCCGCCCTGCCGCTGGTCCTTGCCGCCTTCCTGCCCAGCACCACGCACGCCCAGTTCGATCCCGAGGGCGTGCAATACCTCAGCCCGTTCGGCGAGGCCAACAACGCGCTGGGCGCCGCGCTGGCCGTGCACGCCGATGGCAGCTATACGGTGGTGGGAACCGCGACCCAGCGCGGCGAAGTCGCCCCCGTGTACCTGCTGGCGCGTCGCTTCGCGGCCAATGGCAGCCCCGACCCGAGCTTCAACTTCAGCCTGCAGCACGGCGCCGCCATCAATCTCGGTTCGCGCAGCCTGCTGGCCCTGCCGGACGGCGGCGTGCTGCTGGCCTATACCCTTGCCAATCCGAACTCACCCGGCGACAGCTTCACCCGTGTGATCAAGCTGGACGCCGACGGCGAGCCCGCGCCCGGCTTCACGCCCTTCGTCTTCGATGCGACGCTCGGCGCCGACGAGGCCCACACGCTGGCCCTGCAGGCCGATGGCCGGATCCTGATGGCCGGCAGTCAGCCGTCGCTCAACGGCGGCGGTGAGCGGCTGGCGGTGGCACTGCGTCTGAACCCGAACGGCAGCCTCGATACCAGCTTCTCCTCCGACGGCTTCTTCCGTCAGCCCGGGCTGCCCAGCCCCAACCAGTTCCAGACCTTCCTGCCCGAGCCGGATTTCAGCGGCATCGGCCTGCTCGCCGACGGCCGCATCCAGCTGGTCGGCACGGCCAGCAACTTCACCAGTGGCCAGAGTGAGCTGCTGATGCGGCGCCTGCGCGCCGACGGCAGCGTCGATCCGGATTTCAACGGCGGTGCGCCGCGCCTGTATGCGCACCGTCGCGGCAACAACACCGGCCTGCGCACCGCCGGCAGCGCGGCCGATGTCTCGCCGGAGGGCGTGATCCTGGTCGGTGGCTTCAGCACCGCCGGGGGCAGCAATGCGCCCTATCTGTGGCAGTTCGATGCGAGCGGCCAGCTGATGGCGTCGGCCTCGGAAGAACTCGACGACTTCCATGTCGTCCGCGACGTGCAGCTGCTGCCGAATGCCGGTGCCGTCGCCGTGGGCAGCTATACCGACGCCAGCGTTACCGGCGCGCTGGTGGCGATCTACCCGCAGGGGATCGGCTTCAGCGGCGGCTTCTTTGGCCGCTTTGCGTCCAGCGCCCGCGACCACAGCCTGTCGGCGCTGGCCTATCTGCCGGACAGCGGGAAGCTGCTGGGCTTCGGCACCGGCGTGACCGAGGCCAGCGGACTGCTCTCCAACCGCTGGGTGCTGACCCTCGACAGCCTCCCCGCGCTGGACCTTCTGCCGACGCTGCCGCCGACCCTGCGCTTCGAGGGCGTGGCGCCGGGGGCCATGGTCGACAGCGGCGTGTTGAGCCTGCCGGGGGTCAGTGATTTCGTGCGCGTGCCGCTGCGCGTGCGCAGCGGCGGGCTCGAGGTCGGCGACAGCAGCGTGGAAAGTCCCGACGAGGCCAGCCCGCGCCTGCTCTGGGCCAACAGCAGCGGCAGTCCGGCCGGGCTCAGCCTGCGCCTGCGCCACACCGCAGCGCCGACGCTCGGCGTTGAAACAGTCACCCGGCTGACGCTGGGCGGCGTGGTCCGCTCGCACAACCACGCGCTGACGGTCGGCAGCACCGCGGAACTGCGGATGGAATCGCTGACCGGGCAGGGCAGTGCGATCTTTGCGGATGGCTTCGAGAACGTGGAATGAGAAGGGCGCCTTGCGGCGCCCTTCGTCATGAACATCAGGATCGTTCAGTCGATCAGACGTGGCTTGGGTTGGGCTTGTCGGCGTTGATGCCGAACTCCTTGATCGCCCGCGCCACGTCCTTGGCGTTCATCACGCCCTCCTCGGCCAGCGCGCAGATCGCCGCGTGGGCGATGTGGAAGCGGTCGACCTCGAAGAAGCGGCGCAGGTTGGCGCGGGTGTCCGAGCGGCCGAAGCCGTCGGTGCCGAGCACGGTGTAGCGCATCGGAACAAAGGCGCGGATCTGGTCGGCGAAGCCGCGCACGTAGTCGGTGGCGGCAATTGCCGGGCCGGCGCGGCCTTCCAGCAGCTGGGTCACGTAGGCCTTGCGCGGCGGCTTCTCCGGGTTCAGGCGGTTGTGACGCTCGGCGTCGAAGCCGTCGCGACGCAGCTCGGTGAAGCTCGGGCAGCTCCAGATGTCGGCCGACACGCCGAACTCCTTCTCCAGCAGCTCGGCCGCCGCCATCACCTCGCGCAGGATCGTGCCCGAACCCAGCAGCTGCACATGCGGCTTCTTGCTCTTGCTCTTGCTCTTCCCCGATTCCCCATTCCCGTTGCCCGATTCCCGCAGCAGATACATGCCGCGGATGATCCCGTCCTCCGCGCCGGCCGGCATGTCCGGGTGCGCGTAGTTCTCGTTCATCAGGGTCAGGTAGTAGTACTCGTCGACCTGCTCCTCGATCATCCGGCGCATGCCGTGCTGCAGGATCACCGCGACCTCGAAGCCGAAGGTCGGGTCATACGGACGGCAATTCGGAATCGCGCCGGCCAGCAGGTGGCTGTGGCCGTCCTCGTGCTGCAGGCCCTCGCCGTTCAGCGTGGTGCGGCCGGCGGTGGCACCGAGCAGGAAACCGCGCGAGCGCATGTCGGCGGCCTGCCAGGCGGAGTCGCCGATGCGCTGGAAGCCGAACATCGAGTAGTAGATGTAGAACGGCAGCATCTGCAGGTTGTTGGTGCTGTAGCTGGTGGCGGCCGCCATCCAGCTCGAGAACGCACCGGCCTCGGTGATGCCTTCCTCCAGCACCTGGCCGGCGGCGTCCTCGCGGTAGTACATCAGCTGGTCGGCGTCGACCGGCTTGTACTTCTGGCCGTGCGGCGCATAGATGCCGATCTGCCGGAACAGGCCCTCCATGCCGAAGGTGCGGGCCTCGTCGGCGACGATCGGCACGCAGCGCGGGCCGACCTGCTTGTCGCGCAGGATGATGTTGAAGGCCTGCACGAAGGCCATGGTGGTGCTGATCTCGCGGTCGCCGCTGGACTTCAGCAGGCGCTCGAACACGTTCAGCTCGGGAACCTTCAGCGACTCGCTGGCCTTGACCCGGCGCTGCGGCAGCGGACCGCCCAGGGCCTCACGACGCGCCTTCAGGTACTGCACCTCGGGCGAGTCGGGGCCCGGGTGGTAGAAGGGCACCTCGGCCAGCTTGTCGTCGGGCACCGGAATCTTGAAACGATCGCGGAAGGCGCGCACCGCCTCGTCATCGAGCTTCTTGGTCTGGTGGGTCGGGTTGAGTGATTCACCCGCCTTGCCCATGCCGTAGCCCTTGACCGTCTTGGCCAGGATCACGGTGGGCATGCCGGTGGTCTTCACCGCCGCGTCGTAGGCGGCGTAGACCTTGTGCGGATCGTGGCCACCGCGGTTCAGGCGCCAGATGTCCTCGTCGCTGAGGTTGGCGACCAGCGCCGCGGTTTCCGGGTGCTTGCCGAAGAAGTTGTCGCGCGTGTACTTGCCGCCGAAGGCCTTGCAGTTCTGGTACTCGCCGTCGACGGTTTCCATCATCAGCTGGCGCAGTTTGCCGGTGGTGTCGCGGGCCAGCAGCGGATCCCAGTAGCTGCCCCAGACCAGCTTGATCACGTTCCAGTTGGCGCCGCGGAAGCTGCCTTCCAGCTCCTGGATGATCTTGCCGTTGCCGCGCACCGGGCCGTCCAGGCGCTGCAGGTTGCAGTTGATGACGAAGATCAGGTTGTCGAGGCCCTCGCGCCCGGCCAGCGCGATCGCGCCCAGGCTCTCGGGCTCGTCGGTTTCGCCGTCGCCGAGGAAGCACCAGACCTTGCGGTCGGTCTTCGGCATCAGGCCGCGGCCTTCAAGGTATTTCCAGAAGCGCGCCTGGTAGATCGCGCTGATGGGACCGAGGCCCATCGACACGGTCGGCAGCTGCCAGAAGTCCGGCATCAGCCAGGGGTGCGGGTAGGAGCTGATGCCCTTGCCGTCGACTTCCATGCGGAAGTGGTCGAGCTGGCTCTCGCTGATCCGGCCTTCGAGGAAGGCGCGGGCATACACGCCCGGCGAGGAGTGGCCCTGCACGCCGATCAGGTCGCCGGGGTGGTCCGCACTCGGCGCGCGCCAGAAGTGGTTGAAGCCGACGTCGTAGAGCGTGGCCGAGGAGGCGAAGCTGGCGATGTGGCCGCCGAGCTCGCCCGGCTTGCGGTTGGCCCGCACCACCATGGCCATTGCGTTCCAGCGGATGATCGAGCGGATCCGCCACTCCAGCGCGGCGTCGCCGGGGCTCTTGGGCTCCAGGTGCGCGGGGATCGTGTTGACGTATTCGGTGGTCGGGCTGAAGGGCAGGTGGGTGCCGGCGCGGCGGGTCTGCTCGACCATGCGCTCCAGCAGGTAGTGGGCGCGGTCGCCGCCGTCGGCCGCGATCACCGCCGACAGCGCTTCCACCCATTCCTGGGTTTCGGTGGGGTCGAGGTCGGTGTCGATCAGGTCCTGCAGATCATTCATGGCGGCCCTCCGGAGGCTGCGGCTGTGCGCGGTGGTGTGCGATTGGTATGCGTGTGGTCTTTCGTGGCTGGGCAAGCCGCTCGACCCTCGTCGCGCGGGCGCGGACGAAACCGCTGCATGGTAACCGATGGCAGGGAGGCAGGACCCGTGTTGCAGAGCAGCATCAGCGTACGAATACGTATGGCATGGGCCGGCGCTGCGAACGCCCGGGTGGCCATCGCGGCGCCGCGCTCGCCGCGGAGTTCGATACCAATTGGCCCAGTGGTCTACACCTTTGGCCTGCGATCGAGCGAGGCGCCTCGCCGCACCGCCGCGCCTCTCCCTGTCCCATGCCCGGTCGCTCCGCGCACGCGCCGTCCCGCCCTGGCGGCCGCCCACGTTCGAGCGGTCCCATGGGGCCCGCGGGCCGACTCGGGTTCACAATCCCTTCGCGCTTTGCCATGCTCGGCCTCCAGGGGTCCACACCGCTGAAGCACGCGTTCGAATGACCATGCCGCAGGCCAGCCGCGCACCCTCCCAGTTCTCGCAGCGCGCGCTCGATGCGCGCGAGGGCTGCGCGGCCCTGCTGCTGCGACAGCTTGCCGGACCCTCCGATCTCCCCGACGAAGGCATCGAGGCCCTGCATCGGCTGCAAGGTCGCCAGCGCACCCTGGCCGCGGGTGAAGTCCTGTTCCAACTGGGCGAAAGCCAGAGCGCGCTGTACGTGTCGCGGCGCGGCAGCCTGAAGTCGGTGGCGATCAACGAAGAGGGCGACGAGCAGGTCATCGGCTTCCATCTGCCCGGTGAGCTGATCGGGCTCGACGCCCTGGGCAGCGGTCGCCATCGCTGTCTGGCGGTCGCGCTCGATGCCGGCGAGGTCTGCGAGCTCAACCTGGCCCAGCTGGAACAGGCCGCGCGCGAGGTGCCGGGCCTGCAGCATGGCCTGCTGCGTCTGCTGGGCCACACGGTCGAGTTCGACCAGGACCACCTCGCCATCCTGAGTCGCCCGCAGGCGATCGAGCGGCTGGCGATGTTCCTGGTCGACCTGAGCTTCCGGCTGCAGGCGCAGGGCATCGCGTCGCAGCGCTTCAACCTGCCGATGAGTCGCGCCGAGATCGCCAGCTATCTCGGGCTGGTCATCGAGACCGTCAGCCGCGGCTTCGGGCGCCTGCAGGAGGACGGCCTGATCCGCATCGCCGGCCGCAAGCTGCAGCTGCTCGACATGGGCGGGCTGTGCGCCCTCGCCCACTGCACCCATCGCTTGCCCGAAGCCACTGCGCGCCGGGCCTGAGCCCGGCCATTGGCGCGCCCCGGGGCTCGGGGCCGATCGACACCACGCGGGGTAGAGGCGCCTGCCGCCTGCGCGAAACTCCGCGCGTGCCGCTCTTCGTTCCGTTCTGCGTCGGACCGGGAAGAACCCGCTATCCCGGCTCGCGTTCGGCCAGCGCGCGTGCGCCGGAGAGGATCATCCGCACCATCAGGCTCAGCTCTTCGATCAGCTCGGCATCGCGTTCGCGCGGCGCATCGATGGCGGTGGCGCCCATCGCGAACACCAGGCGGGTAATGGCGCGGGCGACAGTGCGCGGCTGCTGCAGGCGCTTGCCCTGGGCGGTGTTGATGCGGACGAGATCCGAATGCAGCTCGTCCTCGAAGAAGCCCAGCTCGCGGTCGACCGCGGCCTTGAAGGCGTCGGTGCCGGCGGTGCCCTCGCGCAGCAGCACGTGCAGCAGGCGGTCGTCGGCGCGCACCTGCTCGATGAACACCTCGATCGAGCTGCGGACGATGCTGCTGGCGTCGCCGGCGCGCTTGCGCGCGTTGCCGACGATGCGTCGCAGGGCTTCGCCGCTGAGTTCGATCAGGGCCACGGCCAGCTCGTCGATGTCGCGGAAATGGCGATAGAAACTGTTGGGCGCGATGTCGGCCTCGCGCGCGACCTCGCGCAGGCTCAGCGTCGACACGCTGCGGTGCGGGCCGATCAGGCGCAGGGCGGCGGCGATCAGATCCTCGCGGGCGATGCTGGGCTTGCGCCCCGGCGTGTGGTCGGCCGGGCGTGACGCGGTAGGAGGCAAGACGCACTCCGGCTGGGGGCAGGCCGGCATCTTAGCCGGCGCAGTTTCCGCACATATATCTGCACACGCGTGCATATATGCGTATAGTGCGGCGCATGCCTGCCCAAACCCCTGCCATCCGCACGCCCGACACCGGCCACCGGCCGGCCTCGCGCCTGAACCCCCGTCGCTGGCTGCAGCCCGCGGTCTTCGACTTCTGGGCGCGGCACTTCAACCGGACCTGGTCGGCCGAACGCATCCTCGCCCGCGTGATCGAACGCCGTGCGGCATCGGCGCGCGCCACCACCCTGGTGCTGAAGCCCAACCGCCACTGGCCGGGCGCTGTCGCCGGCCAGCATCTGGATGTGATCGTCGAGATCGAGGGCGCGCGCCATCGCCGCAGCTACAGCCTGTCGGCGCCGCCGCGCGCGGATGGCTGCATCGAGATCACCGTGGCTGAAGTCGAAGGCGGCCTGGTCAGCCCGGTGCTGGCGCGGATGACGCAGGTGGGGGCAGTTCTGGAGCTGTCGGCGCCCTACGCCGGGCTGGCGCTGTCGCACATCCGCGCAGCGGACCGCGCGCAGACCAGCAGTGGCCGCATGGCTGCGGAACTGACACACCCCTCTCTCCTGGTGGGAGAGGGGGCGGGGGAGAGGGGGCGGACACACGACGCAGGCAGCCTACCCCTCTCGCCAACCCCTCTCCCGCAAGGGGAGAGGGGCCTGAACAACATGCGCACCCCGGCGCCCGCCCTGCTGCTTGCAGCCGGCAGCGGCATCACCCCGCTGCGTGCGCTGCTGGTCGATGCGCTGGCGAAGGGCGAAACGCGAGCGATCACTCTGCTGTACTGGGCGCAGACCCGCGAGGAGCTGTGCTTCCACGAGGAGCTGCTGCAGCTCGTGCAGGGGCATCCCACTCTGCGCGTCGAGTTCCTGCTGACCCGCGACTCCGCAGCGCCCGCTGCGCGCATCAACGCCACACAGCTGCAGGCGCTTGCGCCTGAGCTTTCCACCTGCGAAGTGCTGGCCTGCGGCCCCGACGGCTTCATCGCGCGAGCGCGAGAACTGTGCGCGTCCGCCCGCGGCTTCCAAGCCGAAGGTTTCACTGCAGCGGTGCCCGAGAAGTCAGACGGTGCGAGGGTCCGCGTGCAGCTCAAGCGCAGCGGGCTGGCACTCGACCTGCCCACCGACCGTCCGCTGCTGCAGGCCCTGGAAGAAGCCGGGCAGACGCCCGCCTTCGGCTGCCGCCGCGGCATCTGCAATACCTGCAGCTGCGATCGCATCGCGGGTGCTACGCGCGATCTGCAGAGCGGCGACCTCCGCGACGAACCCTCCACTCCCATCCGCCTGTGTGTGCACAGCGCGGCGCAAGGCCTGGTACTGGATCTGTGATGACCTACAACGACTCCGCGAACGAACCCACTGGCGGCCAGCCTTCGCCTGCTGCGGCCCACGTCGGCCCGCACGCATCGAATGGGCACGCGCAGCCTGCGGGTCCAGCGCCGCACGATCAGGCCGCAGAGGCCACCGCGCGTCGCTACTCATCGCACAGCCGCGTGCTCGACGCCGACCAGACCGCAGCCTTCGCCGCCGAACTCGACGCCCTGCGCGAGCGCACCCGCGCCCAGCTCGGTGAGGCCGACGCGCGGCACATCCGCCGCGTGTATGCGGCCGTGCGCTACACCGGCTTTGCCGGTCGCGCCCTGCTGGTGCTCGGCGCGATCGCCAGTGGCCTGTGGCTGCCGGCCCTGCTGTGGCCGGTCTGCGGCCTCGGCGTGCTGCTGCTGGCGCTGTCGAAGATCCTGGAGAACATGGAGCTGGCCCACAACGTGATGCACGGCCAGTACGACTGGCTGCGCGATCCGGTGCTCGACGGCCGCCGCTACGAGTGGGACATCGCCGGCACTTCCGACAACTGGCGCGACACACACAACTACCGCCACCACACCTACACCAATGTGCGCGGCATGGACGAGGACCTCGGCTATGGCCTGCTGCGGCTGTTCCCGGAGCAGCGCTGGAAGCCTTTCTACCTGTTCCAGCCCCTGATCGCCGTGGTCTTCGCCTTGCTGTTCGAGTGGGGCATCGCCGTGCAGAACCTCCACCTCGGCCGCTACTTCAAGGGCCGCATGAGCAAGGCCGAGCTGCGCGCCAAGTGGCAGCCGGCGGCGAAGAAGATGCGCCGGCAGATCGTCCGCGACTATCTGGTGTTGCCGCTGCTCGCCGGGCCCTTCTTCCTGCCGGTGCTGCTGGGCGCGATCGCGGCCAACCTGATCCGCAACGTCTGGACCTGGGTGGTGATCTTCTGCGGCCATTTCACCGCCGATGCCGTCACCTTCCCGAAAGACGTGCTGCGCCATGAATCGCGCGGCCAGTGGTACCTTCGCCAGCTGCACGGCAGCTCCAACCTGCGAGGCGGCCGCCTGCTGGACCTGATGACCGGCAACCTCAGCCACCAGATCGAGCACCACCTGTTCCCGGAGCTGCCGGCCAACCGCTACGCCGCACTCGCCGTCGAAGTGCGCGCGCTCTGCGACCGCTATGGCCAGCACTACAACACCGGCTCCATGCCCAGGCAGTTCAGCCAGGTACTGTGGCGCCTCCTGCGCCACGCGTTTCCCAGCCGCGCCCCGCGGCGCGAAGCCGAACAGCTCGCGACCGCCTGAGCCGCGCCGCGACCCCATAGGGTGGGCCCCGGCCCACCATGGCCTATACGCTCGACCCGGTCATGAATCGTGAAAGATCCGCTCGCCGCCACGACGCCGAGAGGATCGCCACCGCGAAATCGCAGCCTCAAACCCATAGGGTGGGCCCTGGCCCACCATGGTCTCCACCCTCGCCCCGGTCTAGCGTCACCTCACCCCGGCTTCACCACCATCAGCCAGAAGATCACCAGCACGCTGATGAAGGCTGGCCAGCCCAGCCAGAACCATGCCCGCATGGCGCGGTGGTAGGCCGGCGGAAGTTCAGCACCTGATGCGCTCGCTTCAAGCGCCAGATCCCGCGCCCGCAGCTGCAGCCACAGCACCGGCAGCCAGCAGGCGCCGACCACGAAGAACAGCACCACCGAGGCACGCCACCAGAAAGCCTCGATCGGCCAGCCGAGCTGCGCGGACAACAGCAGACCGGTCACCAGCTGAACGATGACGGCGGGTGCGGTGAAGCAGGCATCGGCGATCACCACGGTGCGCGCTGTCGAAGCGATCACCCGCGCATCGCCGCGCAGGTGCGCCACCCACAGGAAGAAGGCGATGCCGAGCCCGGTGCCGAACAGCAGCGTGGACGACAGGATGTGGATCCACTTCAGCCACAGATAGTCCATCGTCCTACCTCCGATCGCTCAGTACCCACAGCACCGCCAGCGCCGGCAGCAGCACGAGATTCTTGGCCAGCCCGCCGAGCGGGTCCAGCCACAGCGCCGGGACCAGCGCACCAAACACGAGCGTGTAGCCCAGCACCAGCAGCAGGGTCGAAGCCACCGCTGCACGCGGCCGCCAACCGCTCGCCAGCCACAGCGCGAGCGCGAGATCGACGCCACCGGCGAAGCGTGCCAGCGCCACCGGCTGCAGATGCGCGAGCAGAGACGCTGCGGACATCGCTTCGATCTCTGCGGCCAGCGTGGCGAAACCTGCCCAGGCCGAGATCAGACACAGCAGGATCACCGTCCAACGAAGTACGGGGGCCAACAGATACAGCTGCGCCTGCCAGCGGTCCTGCACCTGGCGGGGCGTCTGCGCCAGCACGGTGTCCAGATCGCGCGGCGCGGTGCCGAATGCTTCGAGCAAGCGCGCGTGTGCATCGGGCGCGCAGACATTGCCGCGCTTGAGCATGCGCCACATGGTCTGGCCCATCGGGCCGACACCGATGCGTTCGCCGACGGCCACCGCCGCGTCCACCACCCAGGTCGGTGTCGGCAGCGTGCGCATGCCGGGAACGCGCAGCCAGGCCCGCCAGAGCAGCAGGTACTCGCTCAACGCCATCGGCTGTTCGCAGCCCACTTCGAACACGCCGCGCTGCTCTCCGTCGAGCGCAGCGACCACCAGCGCGCCCAGGTCTTCCGCCGCCAGTGGCTGCATTCCCCATTCTCCGGCGCCCGGCAGCGGCACGGCCAAGGGCAGGGCCGAAAGCGCTCGCAGCAGCGAGGTGCCGCCGTAGGAGCCGCGCGCTGTGTAGACGATGGAAGGCCGCAGCACCACCGCGCGCAGCGGAAGATCCAGCAGCGCCGCATCGAAGCGGTGCTTGGAAGCGATGAACTCGCCATCGTCCGGATCGCCCAGCGCCGAGATCTGCACGAAATCATGCACGCCGTGATCGACGCAGGCCCGCGCCAGCGCCAAGGGGCCGGTGTGGTGGATCGCCTCGAAGGTCTGTGTTCGCGTCTCACGCAGAATGCCGGCGACGTTGACCACCGCATCCACACCGTCGAGCAGGGCGTGCCAGTAGGTGCTGGCCTGCGTCTGTGTGAAATCGCAGTGGCGTTCGTCCGCAGCGCTCGGCAGCGAACGCACACCACGGATCACCCGCCAGCCGCGGGCGCGCAGGGCGGCGATGATGAAGCCGGCGAGGAAGCCGTGGGCGCCGGTGATGAGGGCGGTGCGAGGTGCTCGTTGAGGGGCGTCCGTGGGCATCTGCGAGCTGCATGTCCGGTCAAGAATGCAATCGCAAGCCTAACGGTTGACCGAGCGCGGAGCACTTGGCTGGACATGAGCACTGCGCGCTACTCTGCGTGCCCTGTGCTCCCTGGCTCTCCTGAATGCCTCGACCGCGTTCCATTGCACTCGCGTTCTGCGCCGCACTGATTGCGATGGCATTGCTTTGGCGCACCGCTGACGAGGTACCAGAGGCCGCTTCCGATGCTCCGATTGAACCTGGCGCGTCATCGGGGGCAACAGCGGGTTCGGAGCGGGCAACCGATTCGCCGACCGGAGGCTCTTCGCGCCCTGCGGATTCGGGCGCGCTCCCGCCGCTGGCGTTGCCGCCATTGCCCATCGACACTTCGTTTGACGCGGTTTTGGCGGTGCTCGGGCAGCGCGCGGAGCGTGGAGATCTCGCGGCTGAGTGCGGCCTGGGGCTGCTGCTGACGCACTGCAAATTCCTTCTGAACCCCCCGCCGAAGGGCGCGCCGGACAGCCTGTGGCTGGATGGGCTGCAAGCTATAGCTCTGCACGAGACCGATGCCGTCGCCGATGAGCCCGAGGGGTGGCGGGACATGCAGGAAGAGGACAGGCGCGCATGCGCTGCATTATCCCCGCAGCTTCGACAGCACGCGCCCTGGCACTTCGTCGCGGCTGCCCGGCGTGGGCATCTGCCTTCGATGCGCAGGTTGGTCATGGGGCTTGGTGTGGACGAGGCCGCCCTGCTGCGCGATCCGGCCTTGTATCAGGTGTTCAGACAGGAGCGTGGCCAGACCCTGATCCGGCTCATCGAGCGGGGAGATCCCCGTGCAGCGATGGAGTGGGCGAGTGCCTTGGGCAGGGCACGAGAGTCCTCTTCCCTTGCCGCGGTCCTGCCCACTGACTGGCAGGCCCCGGGCGTGGCGCTTGCGCTGAACCGCCGAATCGATCGTGAGCTTGGGCTCCTCGGGGTGGCCGATCGCCCGCCATGGATCAGTGATGCCGACGAAGCGGCGGCGGAACGACTTTTCGCTCGCTACTTCGAGAGATCTGAACTGCTCCAGCAGGAGCGCGCGCGGCTCGATCCGGACCGGATGCCCAAGCCGCCGCGACAGGGACGCGATCTGGCGCGTCCTCCGCTGCGCGAATGCGATCTTGAGTAGGACTGAGGGTTGGCGAGAGTCGTCCATTGCTACGGCAGGAAGCGCGCGCTCCGGTCCGGAGGGGAGTGAATCCGTCACCACGGGACGGAGGACGGGTACGCAGCTGGTCCGCACCCCACAGCGACTTGGTTTTCGCGTTAACGCAGCCACCGCCACAAGGTGCTGCGCGAGATCCCCAATGCTTCCGCAACTGCATTGCGCGATCCCCCATGCCGTTCCAGCAGCGCGTGCAGCTCCGTGGCCGAGGGGCGACTCGACATTGCGTTTGCCGCGGCGTCGCCGAGCCGGCTCGACGCGAGTGCCGATGGAGCGAGCGCGGCCATCGATTCGCCAAGGCCCAACTCCGGCGCCAGCCGAATCAACACCGCCGCCTCGATCTCCACCACCGCCGGATCGACCTGCGCATGCAGCCGCTCCAGCAGGTTGCGCAGCTCGCGCACATTGCCGGGCCACGCGTAGGCGGACAGAAGGCCAATCGCTTCGGCGCTGAACTTCAGCTCGCGCTGGGCCAGGCCGCGGCGGCGCAGGCTGTCCTGCAGGCTGGTGATCAGCGCGGGCAGGTCATCTCGACGCTCCCGCAGCGGCGGCAGGCGCAGGCGCAGCACGTCGAGGCGGTAGAACAGGTCGGCGCGGAAGCGGCCTTCGGCGACGGCCGCGCGCAGGTCGACGTGGCTGGCGGCGACCACCCGCAGGTCGACGGACACTGGCGTGGACGCGCCGACGCGCAGCACCTCGCGTTCCTCCAGCACGCGCAAGAGGCGCGTCTGCAGGCCCAGCGGCATCTCGCCGATCTCGTCCAGGAACAGGCTGCCGCCGCTGGCGGCTTCGATCAGGCCGGCGCGGCCGCCTCTGCGCGCGCCGGTGAAAGCGCCTTCCTCGTGGCCGAACAGCTCGCCTTCGAGCAGGGACTCCGGCACCGCGCCGCAGTTGATCGCCACGAAGGCCCCACGCCGCCGCGGGCTGACGCCGTGCAGGGCCTGGGCGACCAGCTCCTTGCCGCTGCCGGTTTCGCCCTGGATCAGCACGGTCGCCGGGCTCATCGCGGCGCGGCGGATCTGCTCGCGCAGCTCGACCATCGCCGCGCTGGCGCCGACCAGGTCTTCCAGCGCATGCCGCGGCGCGCCGGGCTTCTTCGCGCGCGGGCTGGGCGCGTGCTCCTCCTGCGCGATCAGCGGCCGTGCAACGTCGAGCGCGCTCTCGAAGGCCTGGCGGATCGAGTCGGCCGAGTACATCAGCACGCCGGCCACGCCGGCCTGTTCGGCCAGCTCGGTGACGAGCCCGGTGCCGACGATCGCGCGCACGCCTTGGCTGACGAGATCGCCCACCGCCGAACGCGCTTCTTCCGCGGTAGTGAAACTGCGCTGGGCGATGTCGAGGCCGAAGTGGCGCTGGAATTCGGCGAACACCGGCAGATCGGTCTCATGGGTGATCACGCCGATGCGATCGGCGATGCGCCGCGCGCGCGACAACGCCTGCATCAGGTCGAAGCCGGAGGCGCGCACCAGCACCAGCGGACGGCTGATGCGGTTGCGCAGGTAGGCGCCATTGCTGCCGGCCGAGATCAGCACATCGACGCGCTCGCGCGGCAGCCGGGTGCGGATGTGCCGTACGGCGTCCTCGAAGCCGAGGTTCAGATTTTCGATGCGCGCGCGGCCGTCGAATTCGGGCGTGACCTCGCGCAGCAGCTGCGAGAGGCGCGAGACCGAGGCTGTCCAGATCACGGGCAGGCGGGCGCTGGCGGGGCTGTCGCTCATGTTTCATTGCCATGTTTCGCGGTGTCGCATTGAAACACAGTGCTGCGACGTTCAGGCGCTCTTCTGTTGCCCATGCTCAAAGGAATCAGTGGTTTGCAGATCTCCACGATGCATGCCGGCACTGGCACGGGTCTTGATGCAGCAGGCTCAAGCCCCGCGCGTTGCGACGTGCGTTCTGCCCCGATCCTTCGACCAGGAGTTCCCATGAGCCACGTTTCCGCCGGTGCCAAATTCCGCGCCGCCGTCGCCAGCGAGAAGCCGCTGCAGCTGCCGGGCGCGATCAATGCCAACCATGCCCTGCTGGCGAAGCGCGCCGGCTTCAAGGCGATCTATCTGTCGGGCGGCGGCGTGGCCGCGGGTTCGCTGGGCCTGCCCGATCTCGGCATCAGCACGCTGGATGACGTGCTCACCGACGTCCGCCGCATCACCGACGTCTGCGACCTGCCGCTGCTGGTCGACGTCGACACCGGCTTCGGGCCCTCGGCCTTCAACGTGGCGCGCACGGTGAAGTCGCTGATCAAGTTCGGCGCCGGTGCCATGCACATCGAAGACCAGGTCGGCGCCAAGCGCTGCGGCCATCGTCCGGGCAAGGAGATCGTCAGCCAGGCCGAGATGGTCGACCGCATCAAGGCCGCGGTGGATGCGCGCACCGATCCCGACTTCGTGATCATGGCGCGCACCGATGCGCTGGCGGTGGAAGGTTTGGACAAGGCCATCGAGCGCGCCGTGGCCTGCGTCGAGGCCGGCGCCGACATGATCTTTCCCGAGGCCATGACCGAGCTGGCGATGTACCGGCAGTTCGCCGCCGCGGTGAAGGTGCCGATCCTCGCCAACATCACCGAGTTCGGGTCGACCCCGCTGTTCACCGTCGACGAGCTGGCCGGCGCCGACGTCGGCATCGTGCTGTATCCGCTGTCGGCCTTCCGCGCCATGAACAAGGCCGCCGAGAACGTCTACACCGCGATCCGCCGCGACGGCACGCAGAAGAACGTGGTCGACACCATGCAGACGCGCATGGAGCTGTATGAAGCGATCGGCTACCACGCCTTCGAGCAGCGGCTCGACGCGCTGTTCGCCAAGGCGAAGCAGTGAGCTGATCCCAACGCCTGCGCGGCGAGCCTCCGCCGCAACGCAACCTCTTTCCCGTCAACGGAGCATGACCGTGACCGAATCCACTGCCCCCGCCACCCCCGGCTTCAAGCCCAAGAAGTCCGTCGCCCTGTCTGGCACCGCCGCCGGCAACACCGCGCTCTGCACCGTGGGCCGCAGCGGCAATGATCTGCACTACCGCGGCTACGACATTCTCGACGTCGCGCGCAGCTGCGAGTTCGAAGAGATCGCCCACCTGCTGGTGCACGGCAAGCTGCCGAACCGCGCCGAACTCAAGGCCTACAAGGCGAAGCTGCGGAGTCTGCGCGGCCTGCCGGCAGCGTTGAAGACGGCGCTGGAGCAGCTGCCGCCTTCGGCGCATCCGATGGACGTGATGCGCACCGGCGTGTCCGTGCTCGGCTGTCTGACGCCCGAGAAGGACGACCACAACCATCCCGACGCGCGCGGCATCGCCGACAAGCTGATGGCCTCGCTGGGTTCGATGCTGCTGTACTGGTACCACTACAGCCACAACGGCAAGCGCATCGAAGTCGAGACCGATGACGACTCGATTGGCGGCCACTTCCTGCACCTGCTGCACGGCGAGAAGCCCAAGCAGAGCTGGGTGGCGGCCATGCACACCTCGCTGGTGCTGTACGCCGAGCACGAGTTCAACGCCAGCACCTTCACCGGCCGCGTGATCGCTGGCACCGGCTCGGACATGTACAGCTGCATTGCCGGTGCGATCGGCGCGCTGCGCGGCCCCAAGCACGGCGGCGCCAACGAGGTCGCGTTCGAAGTGCAGAAGCGTTACGACACGCCGGACGAGGCCGAGGCCGACATCCGCGCCCGCGTCGAGCGCAAGGAAGTCATCATCGGCTTCGGCCACCCGGTGTACACCGTCTCCGACCCGCGCAATGTGGTGATCAAGCGCGTGGCCGAAGAGCTGTCGGAGGAGGCCGGCTCGATGAAGATGTACAACATCGCCGAGCGCCTGGAGACGGTGATGTGGGACATCAAGAAGATGTTCCCCAACCTCGACTGGTTCAGCGCGGTGAGCTACCACATGATGGGCGTGCCCACCGCCATGTTCACCCCGCTGTTCGTGATCGCCCGCACCAGCGGCTGGAGCGCGCACGTGATCGAGCAGCGCATCGACGGCAAGATCATCCGGCCCAGCGCGAACTACGTGGGGCCGGAGGATCTGAAGTTTGTGCCTATCGATCAGCGCGCGTGATGACAGCTGGGATTCGGGATCGGGGAGTGAGGTGGCTCGCTTGCGCGGCACTGCCGCGCGAGTCACCGAACGCCCGAGCGCTGTGCGCGACGTCGCGCGGGATTCGGGGTTTGTTCTGAGCGAACCCTCTCCATTTCGCTCGTGCCGCGAGGCTGCCCTGCTCGCGCTCTTGAGCCCCTCTCCCGGTGGGAGAGGGGTTGGGGAGAGGGTCCGGTCGAAGCGACCAACTTCTCCAAGCCGCGGCATTCCTGCTCGGAGTGTTCCGATGAGTTCCACCTGCACTGCAGACGTGCGTGAATCCGAGCCCCTGAGTCCAGTCTTCAGGCCTGCGCACGTTGGCGATCTCGGCGCACTGCTCGCCCTGATCGCAGACGACACCCTCGGCAAGAACCGCGAGCTCGACGCTGCCAACCCTGGCTACCTCAAGGCCTTCGAAGCGATCAGCGCAGACCCGAACCAGCAGCTTCTGGTGGCCGAGCTGGATGGCCGCACCATCGGCATGGCCCAGCTCAGCTTCATCCCCGGCCTGGGCCGCGGCGGTGCCTGGCGCTGCAACGTCGAAGCGGTACGCATCGCTTCCGATGTGCGTGGCCAAGGCTTCGGCGCGCAGCTGATGCGGGCCTGCGAGGCGCGTGCACGGGAGCGTGGCTGCAGCCTGCTGCAGCTGACTTCCGACGCGAGTCGCGTCGATGCGCATCGGTTCTATCGCGGCCTGGGCTATGTCGACAGCCACATTGGCTTCAAAAAGCAGGTGTCGTACTAGATGCCAAACCTGACGACCCTGCCATCTGCCTGTCCCTGCGGAGCGATCCCAGCCCGCTTTGGACGGCCGGTGGAAGTCCATGGCTGGAGCGCGCTGGCGAAGCGAAGGTGGACCCGGGGTGAGGAGCGTTACAGAGCGCACTTCCACAATCTCGCAGCCAGGTTTGCTCGGCTCCGCACAGCCCCTCACCCCCGACCCCTCTCCCGTGGGGAGAGGGGAGCAGAGCGTGAAGCTCCGGCGGCCTTGAGGCCGCACGATTTCCTCAGCTTCCCGGTCCGCCGGCTTCAACGAATCCCAAATCCCAAATCCCCAATCCCGGCTCTCAAATGAACACTCAGCACCGCAAACCGCTCCCCGGCACCGCTCTCGACTGGTTCGACGCCCGCGAGGCGGTCGATGCGATCCAGCCGGGCACCTGGGCGACCCTGTCCTACACCGCGCGCGTGCACGCCGAGAACATCGTGCGTCGCTGCGAGCCTTCGATCCTGCGCGAGTGCCTGGAGCAGATCGTCCATCGCAAGCGCGAGCGCGATTTCCCGTGGTTTCCGGCGCGGGTGGTCTGCCACGACATCCTCGGCCAGACCGCGCTGGTCGATCTCGCCGGCCTGCGCGACGCCATCGCGGATCAGGGCGGCGATCCCGCCAAGGTGAATCCGGTGGTGCCGGTGCAGCTCATCGTCGACCACTCGCTGGCGGTCGAGTGCGGCGGCTATGTGCCGGATGCCTTCGAGCGCAACCGCGCCATCGAGGACCGTCGCAACGAGGACCGCTTCCACTTCATCGACTGGACCAAGCGCGCCTTCCGAAACGTCGATGTGATTCCGCCGGGTAACGGCATCATGCACCAGATCAATCTGGAGAAGATGTCGCCGGTGATCTACGTCCAGGACGGCGTGGCCTTTCCTGACACCTGTGTCGGTACCGACAGCCACACCCCGCACGTGGATGCGCTGGGCGTGATCGCAGTCGGCGTCGGCGGGCTCGAAGCCGAGAACGTGATGTTGGGTCGCGCTTCGTGGATGCGCCTGCCGGAGATCGTCGGCGTCGAGCTGAGCGGCAAGCCGCAGCCGGGCATTACCGCCACCGACATCGTGCTGGCGCTGACCGAATTCCTGCGCAAATCGAAAGTGGTCGGCGCCTATCTTGAGTTCCGCGGTGAGGGGGCTTCGGCGCTGACGCTGGGCGACCGCGCGACGATCTCCAATATGGCGCCGGAGTACGGCGCGACCGCTGCGATGTTCTTCATCGACGGCCAGACGCTGGACTACCTGCGCCTGACCGGCCGCAGCGACGAGCAGGTCGCCCTGGTCGAGACCTATGCCAAGACCGCCGGCCTGTGGGCCGATGACCTCGCCACCGCCACCTACGAGCGCACCCTGCACTTCGATCTGTCGAGCGTGGTGCGCAACATGGCCGGGCCGTCCAACCCGCACGCGCGCGTGGCGACGGCCGATCTCGCCGCCAAGGGCATCGCGGTCAACCTGGACGCTGCGCGTGCGCAGGAAGCGCAGGGCCTGATGCCCGACGGCGCGGTGATCATCGCCGCCATCACCAGCTGCACCAACACCTCGAACCCGCGCAACGTCATCGCCGCGGCGCTGCTGGCGAAGAAGGCCAACGCGCTGGGCCTGTCACGCAAGCCCTGGGTGAAGAGCTCGCTGGCGCCGGGCTCGAAGGCGGTGGCGCTGTACCTCGAAGAAGCCGGGCTCAAGTCCGAGCTGGAGAAGCTCGGCTTCGGCATCGTGGCGTTTGCGTGCACCACCTGCAACGGCATGAGCGGCGCGCTCGATCCGGCCATCCAGCAGGAGATCATCGAGCGCGACCTGTATGCCACCGCCGTGCTCAGCGGCAACCGCAACTTCGATGGCCGCATCCATCCCTACGCCAAGCAGGCCTTCCTCGCCTCGCCGCCGTTGGTGGTGGCCTATGCGATCGCCGGCACCATCCGCTTCGACATCGAACGCGACGCGCTCGGCCATCGCGAGGACGGCACGCCGATCCTGCTGAAGGACCTGTGGCCAAGCGATGCCGAGATCGACGCGATCGTGAAGCAGGCGGTCAAGCCCGAGCAGTTCCGCGCCGTTTACGAGCCGATGTTCAAGCTGCAGGTGGAGAGCGGCGAGAAGGTCAGCCCGCTCTATGACTGGCGGCCGATGAGCACCTACATCCGCCGTCCGCCCTACTGGGAGGGCGCGCTGGCGAAGCCGCGCACACTCTCCGGACTGCGCCCGCTGGCGGTGCTGGGTGACAACATCACCACTGATCATCTGTCGCCGTCGAACGCGATCCTGCTCGACAGCGCGGCCGGCGAATACCTCGCCAAGATGGGCCTGCCGGAGGAGGACTTCAATTCCTACGCCACCCACCGCGGCGACCATTTGACCGCGCAGCGCGCCACCTTCGCCAACCCGACCCTGCAGAACGAGATGGTCCGCGATGCCGAGGGCAAGGTGCGCCGCGGCTCGCTGGCCCGCGTCGAGCCGGAGGGCCAGGTCATGCGCATGTGGGAGGCGATCGAGACTTACATGGAGCGCGGCCAGCCGCTGATCATCATCGCCGGCGCCGACTACGGCCAGGGCAGTTCGCGCGACTGGGCCGCCAAGGGCGTGCGCCTTGCCGGCGTCGAGGCCATCGTCGCCGAAGGCTTCGAGCGCATCCACCGCACCAACCTGATCGGCATGGGCGTGCTGCCCTGCGAGTTCGTGGCCGGCACCACGCGGCTGACGCTGGGCCTCGATGGCAGCGAAACCTACGACGTGATCGGCGAGCGCACGCCGGGGGCCACGCTGACCCTGGTGGTCCACCGCCGGAACGGCGAGCGCGTCGAGGTGCCGGTGCGCTGTCGTCTGGACACCGCGGAAGAGCTGTCGATCTACGAGGCGGGCGGCGTGCTGCAGCGGTTTGCGCAGGATTTTCTGGCGGGGGCGGGGTGAGCGAGGCGGATGCAGTTGTCGCGAGTTGAGCTTAGGTAGTGCTGGGATGCTGAGTGCATCTGGTCCGAGCTTGCGCTGCAAGCTCGACGTTTTCGCACTTTGCCCCCTCTCCCCCAACCCCTCTCCCTCAAGTGGAGAGGGGAGTGATGCGGCAGTTCGAAATGTTGCGGTGAATGCATGTGCGACGACTGGTCTGCTGGGGCGCGCCAAAGTTGGTTGTCGTCAAGAGCGTCGATGGGGTTTGGCGGGCGCAGTTTTTTCGTTGTGATGCCCGTCGTTGGCAACGCGGGCCAGTAATCTGAGCCCCTCCCCCCTGGAGGGGGAGGGGTTGGGGAGAGGGGGATGGAATCTCGCGACTTTGCTAAAAGCTTGCGCAACAACATGACGGATGCGGAGCACTTTCTCTGGCGCAGGCTCCGGGCGAACCGGCTCTGTGGTCGGAAGTTCAGACGCCAGCACCCTATCGGACCCTACATCGTCGACTTCGTACATCTGGGTGCGAAGCTCGTTGTCGAAGCGGATGGAGGTCAGCACGCCGACTCCGCGCCTGACCGAGTGCGCGATGGATGGCTCGCCGATCGCGGCTATCGGATGATGCGTTTCTGGAACGACCAGATCTTGCGGGAGCCTGAGGCAGTTCTGGAGCAGATCTTGAGCGTGCTGCAAGTGTCTTCCCCCTCTCCCCCGACCCCTCTCCCTCCAGGGGAGAGGGGCGCAACGCCTACACGAGTCGAGGATTGACCATGCCCCACCACCCCCACGCCCCCCAGCTCCGCATCCCCGCCACCTACTACCGCGGCGGCACCTCCAAAGGCGTGTTCTTCCGTCTGGAAGACCTGCCGGAATCGGCACAGGTGCCCGGCCGCGCGCGTGATCGGCTGTTCCAGCGGGTGATTGGCAGCCCCGACCCCTATGCCAAGCATACCGACGGCATGGGCGGGGCGACCTCGTCGACCAGCAAGTGCGTGATCCTGTCGAAGAGCGCCAGGCCCGAGCACGACGTCGACTACCTCTACGGCCAGGTCTCGATCGACAGCGACTTCGTCGACTGGTCGGGCAACTGCGGCAACCTCTCCACCGCCGCGGGTGCCTTCGCGCTGCAGGCGGGCTATGTCGATGCCGGTCGCGTGCCGGAGGACGGCATCTGCGTGGTGCGGATCTGGCAGGCCAATATCGGCAAGACGATTCTGGCGCATGTGCCGGTGACCAATGGGCAGGTGCAGGAGACCGGCGACTTCGAGCTGGACGGCGTGACCTTTCCGGCCGCCGAGATCGTGCTGGAGTTCATCGACCCGGCTGACGAGGGCGAAGGCGAGGGCGGCGGCGCGCTGTTCCCCACCGGCAATCTCGTGGACACCCTGGACGTGCCCCGCATCGGCCGGCTGCAGGCGACGATGATCACCGCCGGCATTCCGACCGTGTTCGTCCATGCCGCCGACATCGGCTGCAGCGGCAGTGAGCTGCAGGGCGAGATCAATGGCGATGCCGCAGCACTCGCACGCTTCGAGGCCATCCGCACGGCCGGTGCGCTGCGCATGGGTCTGATCAAGACGCCGGAAGAGGCCGCAAAGCGCCAGCACACGCCCAAGGTGGCCTTCGTCGCACCCGCCGCCGACTACCTCAGCTCCAGTGGCAAGACCGTGCGCGCCGACGAGATCGACCTGCGCGTGCGCGCGCTGTCGATGGGCAAGCTGCATCACGCGATGATGGGAACGGCCGCGGTCGCGATCGCCACTGCGGCTTCGATTCCCGGCACCGTGGTCAATGCCGCGGCCGGTGGCGGTGAGCGCAGCGTGGTGCGCTTCGGGCATCCGTCCGGCACCCTGCGCGTCGGCGCCGAGGCGCGCTGCGAGAACGGCGAGTGGAGCGTCACCAAGGCGATCATGAGCCGCAGCGCGCGCATCCTGATGGAAGGCTTTGTGCGGGTGCCTGCCGACAGCTTCTGAGTTCTCTCCCGTTCGAAACGCGACAGGCCCGGGCATGCCCGGGCCTGTCGCGTTCTGCGGCCGATCAGCGCTGCGTCAGACCTGGCGACGGATGCGGTCGGCGCGCCGCTTCGGGTCGGGATGCGTGCTCAGCCAGGACGGGTTGCCGCCCATCGCCGCCAGCTTGTCGAGCGCGCTGACCGCGGCCTTGCGGTCGTAGCGCTTGCGCGCCATGAACTCCAGGCCGTAGTCGTCGGCATCGCGCTCGTTGCCCTGCGAGTGCTGGGCGGTGATCACCGCCTCCAGCAGGCCGCCGAGCTGGCTCGACGCCAGCTGCGCGACATTGCCATTGCCGGACGAGGCCGCGGCGTCGCGGGCGGCGCTGGCGGCCAGCGCGGTCTGCATGCGCTTCTTCTGGTGATTGTGGGCGACGTGGCCGATCTCATGGCCGATCACGAAGCGGATCTCGTCGTCGGTGAAGGCGTCCATCAGGCCGCTGTAGAAGCGCACGCTGCCGTCGGGAGTGACGAAGGCATTGATGGTGTCCTCCAGGTGCACCTTGTAGTTCAGGCGCAGGCCGTTGTCTTCCTCAAGGCCGCGGGTGATGACGGCGAGGCGCTGGGCATAAGGGTTGTTGGCGGGTGCCACGCGCGCCTGGCTGTCGGCGTGGGCGGCCATCTGCGCGCCATAGGCGCGGATTTCCTCGTCGCTGAGGGTGGCGGCGGCCACGCCCTTGCGGGCGGCACCGAACAGGCCGCCGAGGTTGCGCTCGCTGGCGAGCGCAAGCCCGCTGGCGGAAACAAGGCCGATTCCCGTAATGAACTGTCTGCGATCCATGTGGCTGGCTCCATGCGGGCTCAGATCCCGCTGCGTGCTGTAAGAAAGGGCATCCCGGAAGTCCCGGCGGCATCCGTCCGCACGGGAGGCCGAATGATTCATGCGCACAACCAGAAACGCAAGCGCGCAGAGCAGTCCTGTAACGCGAAAGGCCCGGGCATGCCCGGGCCTTTCGTTCCTGCCGCACGAGCCCTCTGCAGGCCCGGGCGATCAGCGCTCCGGCTGCGCGCCGCGCGGCGCGCTGACGATCGACACCGTGTAGGCGCCTTCGCCGCCACCCAGGCTGGTGACCACCAGCCGGCCTTCGCCGTCGGCATCCAGGGTGATGTTCAGCTGGGCGCTGGTGCCGCCGCCGCTGTCGTCATCGCTGGCTTCTTCCAGCAGCACATCGCCCTCGATGATGCCCCACTTCAGGTAGGCGTCGAAGGCATCGGACTGCAGGCGCGCGACCACGCGCTGGCCTGGCCGACCCTCGATGCGGAACACGTCGAAGCGCACCTCTTCGTCATCGAAGGGGTCGGTGTCGTCGATGCTGCCGCGCACCGAATCGCCCACGGCAATCGTCTGCACTTCGATCGGGCGCTTGGCCGGCGGCTGGCCGACGAACACGGTGTACTCGCCTTCGCCATCGCCCGAGGGCGTGGTGACCTTGACGACGCCGCGACCGTTGTTGTCGAGGGTGACGAACAGGCGGGCATTGAGGCCGGCGCCACTGTCGTCGTCGCTGGCGCTGCTGACGAACTGGTTGTTCTGCATCTGGCCGAACTCGACATAGGGGTCGAAGGCGTCGGCATTGACACGCACCACGACTTCCTGGCCGCGCCGGCCGGAGACCGTCCACAGGTCGTGCGGACGGTCGCTGTCGTCGCGCGAGGACGACTCGCCGAGCGTGCCCTTGGTTTCGGTGTCGAGGCGCAGCGCCTGCGGGCGCGCCGGCGGCGGCGTCGGCACCGAGGTCACGGTGAGGGTAAAGGCGCCGCTGGCATCGCCGCTGATGCTGTTGGCGCGGATCTGCACCTTGCCCGAGGCCGGCACGGTGTAGCTCAGCTGCGGATTGAGATCGCCGCCGCTGTCGTCGTCGAACTTGCAGTCGTCCGAACAGCCCGGCGCGGCCGTGCTGCCGACCGCGAGGAAGCCGTCGAAGGCGCCGGATTCCATTTTCACGCGGATGCGCTCGCCGGCGCGGCCGCTGTACTCGTACAGCGCGTAGGGCGTGCCGTCGTCGGCCTTGGGCGAGTCACTGCCCAGGCTGCCGCTGACGGGAGTGCCGGCGCGGATGGCGGTCTGCGCCGAGGCGGTCATGGGCAGGCTGGCGGCCAGCAGCAGCATTGGCAGCAGCTGCGCCAGGCGCTTGCGGCCCGGCGCGCGGGGGATTCGGATCATGGGTTCACCTGCGATCAGTGGGTGCAGCGGAAGGGGAGGCGCCGCATCCCCTGCATGCGGCGACGGCGCGCATCGCGCGTCGTCGCACATTCTCGCAGAACCTTCACGCTTGGATGCAATCGTTGCGGGCGCGGCGCCGGCAGCCGGGGGCAAAGCGCGGGCAGTGGGACGGGCCGGCGATGCCTGCGCTGCGGCCGCCTGTCGTCGAGCAGGCGCCTCACATCGTGCTCGTCAGCCAAGCCCTTGGGCGTCAGCCGAATGCGTGCAGGGGCAGGAGGGGCGGCTGGGAGCGCGGCTGCCAGGGCGACCAGGCCAAGCCGGCCACGTCGCCACGGCGTGCGCGGGGCGCTGGCCCGGCGAGGTCGAGGAAGCGGCCGAACACGGCTTCGGCGCGTGCCTGCTGGGCGTGCACCAGGCGCCGCGTTTCCGCTTCGATGTGCGCGGCGCCGTGGCCCAGCCCGGCCTGCTCCAGCTCGGTGCGGTAGGCGGGTGTCTGCAGCCAGCGGCGGATCAGGCAGCTGTTGGCTTCCAGATGGAACTGCAGGCCGTAGGCGCGCTCGCCGTAGCGGAAGGCCTGCTGCTCGCAGTCGCGCGAGCGCGCCAGCTGCAGGGCGCCCGAAGGCAGCTCGAAGCTGCGGCTGTGCCACTGGAACACGGGCGCGCCGGCGCCCATCGGCGCGAACACCGGGTCGGTGCGGCCGGCCTCGGTGCTGTCGATGCGGTACCAGCCGATCTCGGGGCGGGCATGTTTCTGGACCTGCGCGCCGAGGGCATGCGCCAGCAGCTGGGCGCCGAGGCAGATGCCCAGCACCGGCAGCCCGCGCTGCAGGGCCGACTCGATGCAGCGCAGCTCGGTGCGCAGATGCGGGCGCTGGGCCTGCTCCTCGACGTTCATCGCGCCGCCCAGCACGATCAGGCCGTCATAGCGCTCGACCGCGGGCGTGGCCTGGGGATCACGCTCGAAGTTGACGAAGCGCAGCCGATGGCCGCGCCGACGCAGCAGGGCGTCGAGGGTGCCGGCGGGTTCGGCGGCGACATGCTGGAAGACGAGAAAGCGCGCCACGGTGCGGAGTCCTGATTCGCGGATGGACGGGTACCCGCATCCTCTCCGTGGCGGCGGTCGGCGACAAAGGAGCTTCCGGGATATGACATGACCGCATGCTTGCGCAACCGTGGTCATGCTTGCCCGCAACACCGGGTTCGCGGCCGCGATGCGCGGCGTGTCGTGGAAGGGCAGTTCGCCGCACGCGCCCAGGCCCTTCAAGGCTTTCAGCGCACCAGCGCGCGCAGCTGCGCCAGTCGCGGGCTGTTCGGGCCGAGCACGCCCTCCAGCGCCGCCAGCGCCGGCGGCCGTGGGCCGGCGGCGCCGCGCGCCAGCGCCAGCAGCAGCTCGGCTTCAAGGCGCTCGTAGTGACCGGCGCCGAGGCTTTGCGCATGCGCTTCACAGGCCTCGAGGTCGCCGCTGTCGAGGCTCGGCAGGCGCCGTGCGAGTGAGTCCTGCAGGCGCAGGCAGTGGCCGCCGCCGCGCAGGCGCGCAGGCATGGCCCCGGGCAGGGCGGCCAGCGCCGCCAGGCTGTCCCGATAGGCCACGGCCGCTTCGCGCGCCTGGCCGCTGCGCGCGAATGCGGGGGCGAGGGCGAGCCGGGCCCGCGCGGTGAACAGGTGCTCCGGCCCGAACCGGCCCTCGAACAGCGCCGCCGCCAGGCGATAGGAGTCGAGCGCCGCTGCCGTCTCGCCGCGCGCCAGCTGCAGGTCGCCCAGGCTGAGATGGGTGAAGCCGGCATCGGCCGAGTCGGCGCCGACGAAGCGGGTCTGCAGCGCCAGCGACTCCTGCAGAAGGCGCTCGGCGCGCTGCAGGTCGCCGCGCAGGGTCAGCAGCTTGCCGAAATTGTTGGTCAGCGCACCCAGCGCGGCGGAGTCGCCGAGCACCTCGCGCTGGATGTCGAGCGCGCGCTCGAAGTAGGCGTCCGCCGCCGGCAGCCGGCCTTCCGAGAAGGCGATGGCGGCCAGATTGTTCAGCACATTGCCGGCATGGCTGCTGCGGCCCTGGCCGTTGCGCTCGAAGCCGCTCAAGGCCAGCTCCAGGCGCTGCCGCGCCTCCGCCAGACGCCCGCTCTGGTAGTAGGCGGTCCCGAGGTTGTTGTCGGCGCCGGCGGTGAGCGGGCTGTTGGCGCCCGACACCGCATAGCGCAGCGCGGCCGCCCGCTCGTAGGCGGCCAGCGACTCCGGCACGCGTCCGAGCAGGCGCAGGCACTGGCCGTAGTTGCCGAGCACGCCGCTGAGCGCGCCGCGCTGGTCGGAGGGTTCGGCTTCCAGCAGGCGGATCGCTTCCTCGGCGCGCTCGCAGGCGCGCGCGGCCTCGCCGCGGCGCACGTCGACCAGGGCGAGGTCGCCCAGCACCTGGGCGCGCATGCGGGTCGGCGCGCTGCCGTCGTCGATTTCCAGGAAGCGCTCCAGCAGGGTGCCGGCCGCGCTGAAGTCCTGCAGGTAGATGTAGAGCTCGCCGACCGTGGCCAGCACCAGCTGGCCGGCGGCGGGGTCGCCTTCAAAGGCCTGTTCGAGCTGGCGCGTGCTGTTCACGAGCAGGTCGCGCGCCGACAGTCGCGAGACGTCGCCGGACTCCGCCGCGGCCTCGCGGAACATCAGGCCGAGATGGTCGAGCACGGCCAGGTAGCGCTGCGCCTGGGTTTCGGCGGCATCGCGCTCGGCCGCGGTGGTGCGGGCCTGCCAGACCACGCCGCCGAGACCGGCAGCCAGCGCGAGGGTCGCGGCCGCGCCGAGGCCGGCGGCAAGCCGGTGCCGGCGCAGCCACTTGCCCAGGCGGTAGCCCAGCTTGGGCGCGTGCGCGCGCACCGGCCGGCCATCGAGATAGCGGCGCAGGTCGTCGGCCAGCGCTTCGACCGAGGCATAGCGGCGCGCGGGATCGCGCTGCAGCGCCATCTGCACGATGGCATCGAGATCGCCGCGCAGCCGCGCCCGCGGGATCTCGCGGGTGTCGTGCCGGCTGGGCGGCTCGGCGTCCTCTTCGCAGACCCGGCTGATGAAGCCGGCCCAGTTGCCGTCGAAGCCCGGATGCGGCGTGCGGCCGGTCAGCAGCTGGTAGAGCAGGGCGCCCAGCGCATAGACGTCGGTGCGTGTGCTGACCGGCTCGCCGCGCAGCTGTTCCGGCGCGGCGTACTCGGGCGTCATCGCCAGCCCGCGGGTTTCCCCACGGGCGGCCTCGCGGTCGAGCAGCTTGGCGATGCCGAAGTCGAGCAGCTTGACTTGGCCCTCGCGGTTGATGCGCACGTTCGAGGGCTTGAGATCACGGTGCACGATCAGCTGCGCATGCGCTTCGCTGACCGCGCCGCAGATGTCGAGGAAGACGCGCAGGCGGGTGTCGAGATCGGGTTTGTCCTGCGCGGCCCACTTGTCGAGGTCCAGGCCTTCGGCCAGCTCCATCACCAGATAGGGCTGGCCGTCGGGCAGCACGCCGCCGTCGAGCAGGCGCGCGATCGCCGGGTGCTCCAGCCGCGCAAGCACCTGGCGCTCGCGCTCCAGCGCCTGCTTGAAGCGCAGGTCGGAGTTGCGCAGCAGCTTGATCGCCGCCCGCTTCTCGAAGGCGCCGTCGGCGCGTCGGGCGAGATAGACCGTGCCCATGCCGCCGCGGCCGATCTTCTCCAGCAGCTGCCACGGCCCCGCGTTCAGGCCGCGACGGTCGGTGGTGCGCTCTTCGGTGACGCGTGCCGCCAGCCCGCCCAGCTTCGGCAGGTCGCGGTCGTCGGCGCCGAGGCCCTTCAGCAGGTCGGCGTACAGATCGGGGTGGATCTCGGCGCAGGCGCGCAGGAAGTTGTCGCGCTCCGCGCCTTCGAGATCGAGTGCACGGTCGAGCAGGGGCTCCAGCCGGCGGAAACGCTCCGACAGCGAATCGCTCACGGCGCTGCGAGCCCGTCGGCGTCCTCGCCCATCGGCTGGTCGAGCGCGATGCTCAAGAAAGCCCGCGCCTTCTGCCAGTCGCGGTTGATGGTGCGTTCGGTGACCTCCAGCAGCTCGGCGGTTTCGGTCGCCGAGTAGCCGGCGAAGTAGCGGTACAGAACGACCTGGGCCAGGCGCGGCTGCACTTTCTCGAGTTCGCTGAGCGCGGAGTCGACCTCCAGCAGGCGCGCCAGCTCGCGCGCGTCCTCGCCGGGTTTTTCGTCGAGCTCGCGCTGCACGTGCTGCATGCGCTTGGCCTCGGCCAGCCGCGAGCGCGCGTGGTCGATCAGGATCTGCCGCATCGCGCGCGCCACCAGCGAGAAGAAGTGCGCGCGGTTGGCGAGGTTCGGATAGTCGGCGCGGCGCAGTTTGAGGTAGGCCTCGTTGACCAGCGCCGTGGTCGACAGCGTCTCGCCCGGCTCCATCTGCCGGCGCTGCGCGCGCGCCAGCCGACGCAGATCGGCATGCACCAGCGGCAGCAGGCTGTCGAGCGGATTCGGATCCCCGGCCGCGGCCAGGATGGCGGTGATCTGCCCCAGCGGGCTGTCGTCTGCGATGCGCTCCATTCCACTCCCCGCGTGCGGCCGGCCCGGAGCCGGCGACCCTGGCGTCCCCACGCCGATCCTGCCGGGCTGATTGTGCCCGGGCGGCAGGCACAGCGGCAAAGGCGCACGGCAGTGACGTGAAGGCTGGGGAACGGAGCGCGGCCACGAAAGGCGACAGCCATGCGTGCGGCCGCTACTCGAAGCCGTTCGCAAAGATCGAGTCGCCGCCGCCTTCATCATCGACGATGGTCACTTGGACTTCCATGAACTGCCCGGGGGCGGCGAAGGCGCTGATTGGCGTCATGCGCACGGTGAACTGGCGGTTGCCGTCGGCGATCGCGTTGTCGATCAGGCTGAAGCCGACGCTGCCGTCGGTGATGCCAGCATGGTCGAACTGCACCAGCTGCGGCGGTGCGAACGCGAAGTCAACGCCGGCACGTGCGCTTCCATCAACCAGTACGACCGAGTAACGAATGAAGCCTTGCGCATTCTGGTGGGCCTGACCGGACGCGAAGATGCGCCGGACCGGCAGGCTGACGCTGCCGGCGTTCTCCGCCACCGTCAGAGTGTCGGCGTTGAACGAAGCGCGGCCGCCGTTCTGGGTGCCCAGACCGGCGAGGCCAACGGAGCGCCAGGACGGATCGATCGAAGCGAAATCGAACACGCGGTCGACGCGGTGGAAGAACGCGTTCTGCAGCGCGACCTGCCCAGGGCCCACGACCAGACCGCCGCCACTCGAACGCGACCAGCGGGTCGGCGCCAGGCCGCGCACGGTCCCGCCTCCCCAGTGCACGCTGTGGTCGGCGAAGCCGGTGGCGCGATCCAGGCCGTAGTCGGAGTCCGCGAGGACCTCCAGTGGCGCTGCCCCGCTGTTCTGCGCAAACCGGTAGAGACGCTGCGGTCGCAGCACCTGCTGGCCGATCCTGAAGGTCTGGTCGAAGGCGAGCGCGAGCTGTGGGGTGCCTCCGGACTGCGGATTGGCGAGGAAGTACTGATCGAGCCCGATCACGTTGACGTGGGTCGGTATACCCCGCGCGGCGGAATCGAAAACGCGCGTGCAGTCGTTGCCGGGACTGGAGCCACCGACCCGGCAGCGCAGCACGTCCGCTGGCCGGAAGTTGCCGATCTGGCGGTCGAAGGACACCAGCACGCTGTCGCCGTTCGGGTCGGTGCGATCCGGCGCCAGGGCGTCGATGCTGGCTCCTGCCGCAGCGGCCGCGGCCAAGGGCAGCAGGATGTCGGGTTCGGGGCAGGCGACATAGATCTCGTGCGGCTGTACCACTCCGCCCGGAACGCGCGCCGGTGCGGCAGGCGCAGCCAGCACCCAGGTGGGATCATCGCTGCCACAGGCGCCGCCGGCCCATGTCTCCGCAGGCGTGAGCCCGAGCAGCGTGGCGCTTGCCCACATCAGCGCCGGATACAAGCTGCGCCCCGCCATCTCAGTTCAACCCGCAGCGCGCGCTGCCGCACAGGTTGGAGCCGATCTCGGTGCAGCTGCCGAGGTTGAGATTGGTGCTGCGGTTGTTGGCAGCGATCACATTGCCGCGGCAGGCGGAGCCGGCGGCCACGCCAAGCAGCGGAATCTGTCGGGCCGTCACCGAGCTCGGCCGGACATCGACGAAGACGTTGTTCTCGATCAGCACGGATTGCCCGGTGTAGGAGAGGATGCCGGCGTTGTTGCTGTCGAAGCGGCTGTCGCGCACCGCGCCGAACTGCAGGCGCACGCCGTCACTGCTCATGCCGGTCAGCTGCATGTTCTCGACCGTCACCACGGCTCCGGGCTCGCCGCGAATGCCGGCGTGGAACTGGCTGATGGCGCCGTTGCGGATGGTGGCGCGGCGATCGGCTTCGACCAGCACGCCGCTGCCGCCGTTCTGGCTGCAGCCCACGCCGGACTCGCAGAAGATCTGGTGGCCCTGCAGGTCCAGAGTCACGCTGTCGGCGCTGATGCGGATGGTGGGCGTGGCGCCGTTGAAGTTCACCAGCCGCCCGCTCAGGCGGAAGCTGTGGATGCCGGCCGTGGTGGCGGCACTGGTGATCTCCACCGTCTCGGTGGCCGGATCGTCGCCCGGGAAACAACCTACCGAACGGCAGGCCTCGTTGATCTCGTAGAAGCCGCCGGCGGCCTGGGTGGCGGTGGCGAAGAGCCCGAGCAGCAGGCCCGGCAGCAGTGCGGAACGCGTGCGACGCATGGATGTGACCTCGTGGCGGAGTCGCCGCAGGGCGCGGCTTGGCTACGAGGTCGGAATCCGGCGCCAAGGACGGACAGGGTCCCATCCCTTGGGGGGCCCTGGCCCACCGCAGCCACCCCGCTGGCCTCAATCATCGATGCCCGTGTCCTGCTGCTGCCGTGGGCCATCGAGCCGCACTGCGCTCGCGTCCGGACTGGCCGGGCGCCATCCGCTCCTCAGGGAGACGCCTCGGTGTCGGTAGCTGCCGACTCTGGCTGGGCACGCGATATCGACGACGCTGCGGTGCCCGCGCACTCGCGGCACAGCGTCGCCAGCGGTGCCACGTGCAGCCACACCGGGTCGATGCCCTCCGGCCTCGCCATACCCTCGCGCAGGCTCGCGATATCGCGCTCGTGCGCGCTGCCTTCGCCAAGCTGTGCCAGCCACAGTCGCGCCAGCGCCAGGGCTGGATCGTCCGGACTGTTCGCCCCCAGAGCGTCCAGCCCGGCCTGTGCTTCGACAGCCTCGCCCAGCGCGAGCGCGCTGAACACAGCACCGAGCCGTGCGGACTGCGCAATCGAATCCCGCAGTCCGTTGGTGGCGAGAAGCTGGATGAAGTCCTCGCGCGCGGCCGAGGGTTCGCCCAGCGCAAGCCGCGCGCGCGCGACGCCAAGCTGCAGCTCCGGCAGCAGCGCCACCCTGAACGTTTCGGGCGTGTCGGCGATCAGCACCCGGTATTCGGACAGCGCCTCGGCATACGCGCCTTCGTGCATCCGCAGCCCCGCCAGGCTGGTGCGCAGCGACAGCAGGTTGTTGTGCTGCGGCGGCAGGCCAGACTGAAGACTGAGCGCCACGGCCGACTCGAAGGCCTCGCGGCTGCCCGCCAGATCGCCCGCGGCGCGGCGGGTGATGCCGATCTCGCGCAGAGTGCGCGCCTGCAGACGCAGATTGTCGGGCAGGTGCAGGGCGAGCAGATCGAGGCTTTCCTGCAGCGCCTGCTCGGCCAGGGCGAACTCGCCCAGCAGGCGCTGCTGCTCGGCGCGGGTTTCGTGCAGGCGGATGCGGTGCTTGCCCTGCGAGCCCTGCACGCGCAGCAGGATCGCGTCGGCGCCCTGGAGATGCGCGGACGCCGCCGCCTGCTCACCAAGCGCCAGCGCCAGTCGGGCCTGCTGCACGTCGAGATGCGCCCGCGCCAGCTGATCGGCCTCGGTCAGCGCCTCCACCGGCGCATCGCCGGCGTACAGCGCCAGCGCTTCGGCGAGCAGCGCTTCGGCGGCCTGAAGTTCGCCCGCCACGCGCCGGGTGTTGGCGGCACGTTCGATCACTGCAACGAGCTCGGCCCGCGGCACATCGCCGGGTGCCGCCATCAGCCTCGCCAGATCGCTCCACGCTTGGGCGGGCGGCTGTGCGCGCTGCAGCTGCTGCTTGAGCAGCCCGGCCAGCAGGCGCGGGTTGTCGGGCTGCAGCGCGAGGCCAGCGCGGAACTGGGCCATGGCCGCGTCAGGATCGGTCAGGCCGGCGTAGACCTCGCCGAAGGCTGCATGCAGGGGCACGCGGATCGCCGGGTCCAGCTGCGGCAGCCGCTGTTCACTGGCGAGATCGATGATCTCGCGCAGGCCAAGGCGGGTGCCCGGCGGCATGTCCTCAGCGACCAGGGCCCGCGCCTGCCAGCTGCCGGAGAGATTGCCCGAAGCGGCGCTGACGAACAGGTCGGACAGCAGTCCCACGGTCTGCTCGGCGCGGCGCTGTGAGACTTCGGCCTGCCGGCGGGCGCGCTCGGATTCAGCGGCCTGCTGCAGGGCCACGCCGGTGGTGCCGGCCAGCATCAGCACAGCCGCCGTCGAGGCGCCAACCGCCAACGTGTGCCGGCGCAGGAACTTGCCGAGCACATAGCGGCGCCCACCGCGGCGCGCGCGCACCGGGCGGCCATCCAGCCAGGCCAGCAGATCCTGCCGCAGCGCTTCCGCCGAGGCGTAGCGCTGGTCGGGCAGCGGCCGCAGGCAGGTGGAGAGGATCGCGGTGAGATCCGGGTCCAATGTGGCCGGCAGCGGAGGATCGCCGGCCAGCACGGCCTGCACCTGGGCCGAAGTCTCCAGACCCTCGAAGGGCGCGCGGCCGCAGCAGAGTTTCAGCGCCAGCGCGCCCAAGCCATAGAGGTCGGTGGCGACCGTGCCGCGTTCGCCGCGCACCTGTTCGGGCGCGGCATAGCTCAGCGTGTAGCCGGCGGCGGTGCGACTGGCCTCTTCGTCCAGCGACTGGGCGACGCCGAAGTCGAGCAGCACCACGCGGCCGCTGGCGGATTCCACCAGCACGTTGCCGGGCTTGACGTCGCGATGCAGCACAAGCTGCGCATGCGCATGGGCGAGGATCGCAGCGACTTCGGCGAGCAGGCGCACGCGCCCGCGCAGGCCGAGGCCGGCGCGCTCGCAGTGGCGGTCGATCGGCTCGCCCTCGATGCGTTCGATCACCAGCAGCGGGCTGCCGTCGTCGAGCACGCCGCCGTCGTAGACCGCCGGCAGCCCGGGATGCTTGAGTCGCGCCAGCACCTGGCGCTCGCGCAGCAGGCGGCGCGCGGCCTCGCGTTCGAGGCCGCTGCCGCGCGGCAGCTTCATCACCGCCTGCTGCTCGAAGCCGCCTTCGCTGCGATGCACCGCCAGCACCAGCGACTGCCCGCCGCTGCCCAGTCGACCCTGCACCGTCCAACGCCCCAGACGCGTGCCGGGCGCCACCTCGCGCTCCAGCGCCAGGCGGCTGACGGCGGGCGCATCCAGCAGGTCGGGCTGGGCCGCAAGACGCTGCAGCAGGCTGCGCAGATGCGCCGCCGCAGCGGCGGGCATGGCCGCGGTCAGGGTTTCGATCGCCGCCGGCCAAGCGCTTTCCGGCAGCTCGGCCAGGTGATCGAAGGCCGCGTCCAGCGCCGCCCAGTGCGCGGAGTCCAGGCGCGGCTCAGTCATCGTCGAGCGCCTCGGCGAGCAGGGCGCGCGCCTGCAGCCAGTCGCGCCGCACCGTCTTCTCGTTGACCTCCAGCAGGGCGGCGATCTCCTGATTGTCGTAGCCGGCGAAGAAGCGCATCTCGACCACCTGGACCAGCCGCGGATGGGTCGCGCGCAGGCCATCGAGGGCGGAATCCACGGCCAGCAGACGCTGCGCCTGCGCGTCCTCGATCGCCAATGGCAGCGCATGCGAAAGCGTGGTGTGCTGGCCGCGGCGCTTGTCAGCCGAGCGCGCACGCAGCTGGTCGATCAGGGTGTTGCGGACCACGCTGGCGAACAGCGCGAAGAAGCCGGCGCGATCCAGCCCGGCGTCGGTGTCGCTGCGCAGGCTGGACTCTGCCAGCCGCAGATAGGCTTCACTGACCAGTGCGGTGGTGTTGAGCGTCTCGCTCGGCAGACGCCGCCGGGCACCCGCGGCAATCGCCCGAAGGCGTGCGTAGGCGGCGGGACGCAGCGCCGTCTGGGGGTCCTCGGCCCTGATGTCGGCATCGGCGGGGGCGGTAGGGTGTCCGGTCGGTGCTTGCATGGGCGCGTGCTCGTGCACTGGGCTCTGGTGGGAGGCTACGGCCTTGCCGGCTTCGATCGGACACCTGAGTTGTGAAGACGACAGCGAGGCGGGCCTCTCAGACCCCGCCGTCCGGGCTCTTGCCGCGCGACGGCGTGGCTGTCTCGTCCTGTGCCGTATGGCGCTCTTCCAGCCGAGCCTGGGACTCGGGCATCAGCCGCCGGCCGAGTTCGAACACCGCTGAACAGGCGCCAAGGAAGCCGAGGAAGCCCCAGGCGCCAGCCTCCTGGATCGCCCGCGCCGGCCAGATCGCCGCCGTAATCAGATTGCGCAGCGACTCCGCGCTGAAGCCGATCAGCCAGTCGCGCAGCAGGCCGCGCAGCCAGTCGCCGCCGCCGTCGAACTCGCGCAGGCTTGCGACCAGGCTGCGCAGCTCCAGCGGCAGGAAGACCGAAAGCGCGATCAGGCCATAGACGCCTGCGCCCCACTGGCTCAGGTGGCGGTCGAGCGCGCTGTCGACGGCCTTGCCCAACGGGGCCGGCAGCAGGCTGATGCTGGCCGCGCCGACATAGGTGAGCACGAAGGCGCACCACCAGGACAGCAGTGGGTGGTCGAGCAGGGGCAGCTCCGGCAGCCAGCGCCGCGCCAGCAGCAGGCCCACCGCGAGGGCCGCCAGGGCGGGCAGCAGGAGCAGCGCGGTGCGCTCGGATGGACGCTGGGACATGCGGCGTGGCTCCGGGGCCGGGGTTCAAGGGCAAGGCTGGGCAATTCGGCGTGGTCGCGCGCGATCGACGGTGCGACCGCGGCTCACGGCCAGGCGGGTCATGCTCCGAGTTTCTCGAACGGATGCGCGGGCGACGTCCCGCCAGACCCGAGCGTGACGCGCGGCGATGGGCGGGCCGCGCCGCGGGGCCGCTGGCGCCCGCGGCGCGGGCGCGCTCACTTGACCAGGAAGTTCACCCGCATGTTGATGCGCCACTCGGTGATGCGGCCGTCGTCCTCGGTGAGGACCTTGATGTCGTTCACCCAGGCGCCCTTGATGTGCTTGACCGTCTCGGCGACCTTGAGCAGGCCGGACTGCACGGCGTCCTCCATGCTGCTGCTGGACGACGAAGAAACCTCGATGACTTTGGTGACCGTACCCATGGTCGGACTCCTTCGGATCGAATCGGGCAGAAGTGCCCGCGCCGACCATAGCACCGCCCGCGATGGAGGCTGCAGCGACCCGCGGCGAACGCACTGCTGCTGAACGTGCGCAGTCCGCGCTGCGGCGGCTTCAGTTCCGCTGCGATGCCGGCAGCCAGCGCTGCAGCAGGGTCTCCGCGGAGCGCCGGCAGCGCTGCAGATCGCTGTCGCCGCGTCCACCGGCGAAGGCATCGCCGCAGACCGCGAGCTGCAGCGCGTCGTCCAGCAGCAGCGGTTCGTGCAGCGGCTCGACGATGCGCGCATAGCGCCAGCGGTGTGCGGCGGCGTGCAGCCAGTGCGAGGGCTTGCTGCCGAGCTGCGACAGCAGGGCCTGCAGCAGGGCCTGCGGGCTGTCCTCCAGGCGCTCGCGGCTGGCGGCTTCCGAGAGCTGCAGCACCCAGCGGCGTGCGTCCTCTCCAGGCAGGGCGTCCTGCGCCTGCACCTGCGCAAGCGCGAGGGCTTGCCAGTCCGGCTCGGGTTGATCGGCGGGCTGGGCCAGCAGCACGCACCACGCCGGCGCGCAGGGCATGGCGCGCAGGCGGCTGGACCAGTCGGGCCGCACATCCTCCAGCAGCGCTGCGCTCTGCGGTGCCGGCGCGGTCAGTACCAGCCGCTGCGCCTCGGCGACCGTGTTGCCGCTGGCATCAAACAGGCGCCAGCCGGTTTCGCCGCGCTCGATGCGCGCGACCTGTGCTTCATAGCGCGTGCGCAGATCGGCCAACAGATGCCGCGGCAGCGCCTGCAGGCGTGGATCGCGGATGTCCATCGCCGGCGCCAGCCCATGCGCCTGCAGTGCATCCGCCGGCAGCGTGCCGGCCCAGGTGGCGATCGCCTCCAGCGGGCAGCCGTGGGCGAAGCTGCCGCAGTCGCTGCGGCGCAGGCTCAGCCGACCGCCGGGGCCGCGGCCCTTGTCCAGCACCAGCACATCAATGCCGGCCGACCTCAGTGCCGACGCGATCCAGGCACCGGTCAGGCCGGCGCCGATGACGGCGGTGTCCGCCGAACGTTCGTGATTCTCCATGCGTGCAGCTTGGCCGCGGCGGCGTGCAGCGGCGGTGGATGGACCCTGGCCCATCCGCGCATCGCTTGATGTCTGCGGTGCTACTGCACGCGGGAACCGGCGATCGCAAAGTCCTGTGCAAGCCCGAAGTCGAGCGTCCAGACCGTGGCCGTGTTGGTGCTCGGCCGCACCTGGAAGCCGATCGGCCCGGGGCTGGCCGTGGCTCGGAAGAAGGCATGATCGGCGATACCGTCACCATCGTAGTCGCCGCCAATGCGCTGGTCGCCGGTGACGCTGAACACCACGGTCGGCGCCACCGCGCCGGTCTGGGCATCGCGCGAAATCCACTCGCGATTGCCGCCGACGGTGCGACTGACGGTGTAGTCGGCGCGCGGCGTGCCGACATAGTTGCCGGGGATCAGGAAGTCGCTGGCGTTGCCGTGGGTGAACGTGTTCTGCAGGCCGCCGGTGAGCGAGTCGTAGACGCGAAACCGACCCGTCGAAGGGGCGCCGCTATCGGGCGACTGGGTGACCACGTCGGCACGCCCGTCGCCGCTGTAGTCGAAGCCGGAGATGGAGAACTGGTCGCCCTGGGTGCCGCTGCCGGTTCCGACGCTCCGTGGGGTCTCGTTCTGAGAGGACAGGTAGATCAGCTGGATCGGACCCGCGCTGCCGCCGAAGGGCGGCAGACGGAACACAGCGGGATCGTCGATGCCATCGCCGTCGTAGTCGCCCGACTGGTTGGGCGTGTCCCCGGTCTGCCCGAATATGACTTCGCGCACCGCGCCGTCGCGCGAGGAAAGCCTGACAAGGAAGCGTGCGGTGCCGGCCGGGCCTGGCCGCCACGCCGCAGGATCAGCGATGCGGTCGCCGTCAAGGTCAAAGCTGTCGAACAGGTCGCCGTCGACGCCGTGGCTGAAGCGGATCTCCGCTGCCGAGGCCGACCCGTTGCCGGTGTTCTCGCGGATCACCCAGTCGCGAGCGCTGCCGTTGGCACGAACCAGGGCGTAGTCGGTCACGCCGTCACCCGTGAAGTCGCCGATCACCTTGTTGATGCAGTGCGCCGGGGCCTCCGCTCCGCGCATGTCTTCGTGCGGCCCGGGCGCACCGAGCCCCGTTCCCTCGAAGCCGTTGGCGAACAGCAGGACGGTGTCGAGGGTGAGCGTGGCGGCCGACACCGTGCCCGCGTCCGGTGAAGTTGAATCCGTCAGCACCAGGGTCCAGATGCCATTGGCTTGCTGCGGCGTAAGTCCGCCGAATACGCCGCGCAGCGAGGTGGGGCAGCCGCCGGCATTCGAGCGCAGCGGCGCGCCGCGCGAGACCGTGCGGAAGCTGCCGGGAGGGAGCACTTCGGTATCGGTCAGCGCCTGCAGCAGGGGCACGAAGTCCGGAAAGCCGGTGTCGGTGAAGGTGTACACACCGCCGAAGTTCGTGCTGTCGCCGAAGCTGCTGCTGCGGCCCGTGCCGGGGCGCCCGAACAGCACCAGCCGCGCCGCGCCGCCCGGAGCGATCAGCGTCGCCGTGAGGTCACCCGCGAAGCTATGGGTGAGATTGAGCGAAACCGACACCGACCGGAGGGGGCTGCTGACGCCGGACACCGCAAAGCTGAGGGTGCGACCGGCCGGGTCACCGTCCGGAATGGGGCCGGTATTGCTCGCGCCCACCACGATCGGCGCAGCCTGCGCGGCAGCCGCCGCGAGCAGTGCCGAGGCCAAGAGAAAGGCGACGATCTTGCGCATCTGCGGGTCCTCCGGAGAGGTGGGATGGGGGCTCCAGCCGGTGCATGTCCGATGCGCTGGCCGATGACATGCCGCAGCCCCGGCAGGACGTTGCTGCGCGCAGTCTACGCCGCGGACTGGCAGGCTGTTGATAGACAGCCTGCGAGAGCAGCCATGCATGGCCGCAGCGACGAATCGAGCGCGTAGGCGCTTGATTCGTCGTGAGGCGGTACCGACCTGCGCCTGACCGCCGACGAGAGAAACGCCCGGGAAGGGCGTCTTTCAGCAGGCTGCTGGCGCGGTCGATTGCCCTGGCGCCGGCCTGCGGTGCGCTGGACGGAGCCCTGTTTCCCCAGCATCGGATGCGCGGGAAAGGCCCCTGCCTCCGCGGCGGAGCGCCCGATGGCGAACGCCGCGCACGGCGGCCCCGCGCGCGCCATCAGCCCTCGGCGCGCAGCGACTCGGCGGGGTCGATGCGGGCACTGGCGCGCGCCGGCAGGTAGGCCGCCAGCGCCGCCAGCAGGGCCAGCAGCAGTGGCACGCCAAGGAAGGCCAGCGGATCGAACAGGGTGATGCGGTCGGTCAGCTGGGCCAGCAGGCGCGTCAGCACGAAGGCCAGGGGCAGGCCGATGGCGAGGCCCAGCGCGATCTGCCGGCGCGCGTCGCGCAGCACGGTGGCGATCAGGCGACCGCGGGAGGCGCCCAGCGCCAGCCGCAGGCCGAGCTCGCGCCGGCGCTGCTGCACGCCATAGGCGACCAGCCCGTACAGCCCGAAGCAGCTGATCGCCAGCGCCACCGCGCCGAGCCCGCTGGCGATCTCGGCGGCTACGATCACCGGCAGTCGCTGGATGCGCAGCGCATCGGTGAGCGGCGTCGGTGCGCAGTCCTCATTGGGTGTCAGCGCGATGCAGGCCTGGTAGACCGCTGCCCGCGTCCGGGGTCGCGTGTCGCGCAGCCGCAGCAGCAGGCTGCCGAGCCCGGCCTCGCCGATGCGCGCCGGCAGATAGACCACCGGCCCATCGGCGCCGCTGATCAGGAATCCAGTGGCGATGTCGGGGACGACGCCAACGATCTCGACGCGCCGGCGCAGCGCGCCGCTGGCCGCGACCGGCGCGCGATCGCCGGCAAGGCGCAGCCGCGCCTGGGCGCTGTCCGGCTCTTCGACCAGATCCAGGCTGCGACCCAGTGGATCGGCGCCTGGCCACAGGCGTTCGGCAGCGCTGCGCGAGAGCACCGCGACCGGCGCCTGACTGTCTTCGTGCGCGCGCAGCAGGCGGCCGCGCAGCGGCGCCAGGCCGAGCAGCTCGAACCAGGCCGCATCCGCCGGCCGCAGCTGGGCGGCCAGACTGCGCGCGCTGCCGTCATCGAGCACGGCACGCGCGGCGACGCGCTCGGGCTCGCCCATCAGCGGCATCAGGTTGCTGGCGCCGATGCCCTCGACTTCGGCGAGCTCGCGCAGGCGCGCGACCAGGCGTTCGGGGGCGCTGCCGGCGCTCAGGCCCACCAGGCGTTCGGGCGCATAGCCGAGCGGCGTGTCCAGCGTGCGTCGCGCGTTGGCTGCGATCAGCCCGGCGACCACCAGCAGGAAGCAGCTGGCAGCGATCTGGGTGACCATCAAGGCGCCGCGCAGGCGCGGCGCGTCGCCGCCGCGCATGGCTTGGCCAAGCTGCTGGGCATTGCCGCTGGCGCGGCTGCGGCGGGTCACCACCAGCGCCGGCAGCAGGCCGAAGGCGAGGGTGCAGAGCAAGGCCAGCGTCAGTACCGGCAGCACGCTGTGTCCGCTCAGCCGCACCTCGATCAGACGGATGCCCATCTCCGCGATCAGGCTGAACACCCGCGCGTGGATCGGCTCCAGCAGCAGGGCGCCGAGCGCCAGCGCCAGTGCGCTGGCGGCAAGCCCGAGCAGACCGCACTCCAGCCACAGCTGCAGCAGCAGCCGCGCCCGCGATGCGCCAAGCGCGGCGCGCACGCCGAGCTCGGCCGCGCGCGACGAGAAGCGCGCCAGCACCAGGTTGGCGAGGTTGGCGGAGGCCACCAGCAGCATGAGCAGGATCGCGATCGCCGCCGGCGTCGAGGCCAGCACCATCTCCTCGCGGTCGCCCGCGTTCAAGCGGCCCTCGGCGCGGTGTACGCGGATCCCGGCCAGCGCCAGATCCGCCGGCCGGCGTGCCGCCAGTGGCTGGACCCGCGCCTGCAGCTGCTGTTCGGCCAGCCCGATATCGGCATCGGCGGCGAGGAAACCGCCGACTTCGTGGCTGAGCTCGGCGGCGTCCGACGGCTGCGGAAACACCGCGCGGAAGTCGCGTTGGCGCACGAACAGCAGCTGCGCGATCGGATGGCTGCCGTCGTAGCCGCGATCCGCTACGCCGATCACCGCGAAACGCTGGCCGCCGATGTCGAGCGGCTGGCCGACCACGTCCGGCGCGCGGTCGAACAGCTGCGCCCAGCCAGCCTCGCTCAGCACCACGCCCATTTCGTCCTCGGCATCAGGCACGAACACGCGACCCAGGCGTGCGCCGACGCCGATCTGCTGGAAGTAGTCGGCCGACACCGCCACGCCCATCCCCCGCTGCACCTGCCCGCCCAGCAGCGGCTGGCTGAAGTGAGTCTGGCTGTAGAGACCGGCCAGCGCTGGCGGCGGCGACGCCAGCAGGGTATCGGCCTCCTCGGCGGTGAAGCGCGAATAGGCGCGGTTCTCCGGGCTGTGGCCCTGCAGCTGGACCCAGCGCTCGACCCGCTCGATCGGCGGCGACTGGTAGGCATAGACGGCGTAGATCGCGTGCAGCAGCAGGGCTGCGGCGAGCGGCAGCGCCAGCACCACGGTGGCGGTGAGTGCATACAACGGGCTGCGCCGCAGCCCGCGCAGGGCGTACAGCAGGTCGCCGCGCAGATGTTCGAGGGCGCGCAGCCCGCGCGCGCCGCGCACATCGTCGCGATGCAGCTCCAGCATGCCGAGCTCGATGCGCGCGCGCCGCAGGGCCTCTGCGCGCGCGAGGCCCTCGGCCTCAAGCTGGTCGGCGCGGGTCTGCAGATGGAAATCCAGTTCGGCGTCCAGCTCGCGCTCGACGCGCTGGCGATCGAGCAGGTCGCGCAGCCAGCGCAGCAGTCGGAGCGGGCTCATGCGCGCAGGCTGCCGGCATCGGCGCCGAGCACGGCCTCCATGGCCTCGACCAGCTGGCGCCACTGCCGCATGTCCTCGCCCAGGCGCCGGCGGCCGGCGGCGGTGATCGCGTAGTACTTGGCGCGGCGGTTGTTGTCGGACACGCCCCATTCGCAGCGCACCAGGCCCTGCGCCTCCAGCCGATGCAGGGCCGGATAGAGCGCGCCCTGCTCGACCAGCAGCACGTCGCCGGAGCTGCGCTGGATCCGCTGCAGCAGGCCGAGTCCATGCTCCGCGCCCAGCGACACGGCTTTCAGCGCCAGCAACTCCAGGGTGCCGGGCAGGACGGGCTGGGCCATGGTCTCACCAAAGTGGTTTAGGTGAGTCCCAGCCTACTCGCCTAAATCGCTGAGGGGAAGGGGGTGAGTCAGCAGCGGCCCGGGCGCATGTGCAGGATCCCGCCCATCGGGCCCTCGACCAGGATCACGCCCTCGCGTCGGCCCACCACTGTCCACTCGGACTCGACGCCGCCGAACATGGGGTCGTCAACCACGAAGGCGGCACCCTTGCGCTGCAGTGGATACTTGGGCGGCGTCATGCCGGCGGGCTTCCAGGCGCGCGAATGCACATAGGTCAGGTAGTCGGGGCCGAAGTACCAGTGGATGCCATCGAGCGCGATCTCGCTGTCGATCGTGGTCGACACGCCGATTTCGCACCAGTCGCCGACCAGGGCGCTTGCGTCCGCTGCATCCGGGTCCGCCGCCGCAGACGTGCGCTTCGACACGGTCGGATCGTTGATCTGCACTTCGCCGCTGCCGGCGTTGTCGCAGGGAATCTGCCGGTACTCGTGGCCACCGCCTGGCACTGGGCACTTGTAGACCTTGGCGTGGGCGGATGGGGCCATGCAGGCAAGGACCAGGGTGAGGGCGGGCAGCAGCAGGGTGCGCATCGGTCGATCTCGGAAAAGGGGGCGCGGAGGATACGCCTGCACAGCAGCCCGAGCGCGCCCGTCGCGCTGCGCGCCGCCGGCGAGGCCTCGCCCCTGCCAGCGCTGCACATCGGCTTGACAGGTGTGATGGAGCGCACAAAAACACTTGCTGGGTGACGTGCTGCTGAGCACACTCCGTCCGCTCGTGCGCGCTGCGAATCAGCGCACGAGGTTCATCAATCCAAAGGGGGAAGGCATGAAGAATCGATCCACGTGGGGTGTGCTGTGCGGCACCGTGTGTGCGCTGGCCATGGCCCAGGCCGCGCAGGCGGAGATCACGGTGGTGCAGAGCGTGGCCGAGTTCGATGCAGTGGTCAGCGGCATCGCCGTCGACGACTACGCCGGATTCTCGGTGACCGGCTCGACGCCGAGCCCGCTGACCCGCAGCATTCCGCCCTACGCGTACACCGCGAATGCAACGACGCCGGAGGGCGCACAAACCAACTTCTTCGGCGCTGGTACCACTGCGGATCCATTCCTGTCCCTGAACACCGCCACCGACCTCATCCGGTTCGACGGTTTCGCCCCGGCCATCAATGCCATCGGCGGCCAGTTCTTCGGCTCCAACATCTCGGGTCTTTACACCGCCGGCGACATCATTATTGAAGTTGTCGACAGCCTGGGCGACACCGAAACCCTGACCCTGCTCGGGCCCCAACAGACCACCTTCCGCGGTTTCGTCAGCAACGGAACCATTACCTCTCTCACGGTGCGGTCCGTACAGCCGGCCGGCGGATTCCTCTGGCCGACGGTCGACAATCTGCGCGCCGGCGTGGTCAACCTGGCGCCGGAAATCTTCCTCGACGGCTTCGAGACTCCGCCACCGCCGACGCGCTGATTGGCACGGCAAGCAGGGTGTCTCGGGCAAGCCATGCTTCGGGCAGCGCCTCCGCGAGGCGCTGCCGTCGGACACGTGTTCGACGCTTCGCTCCGAGGGTCGCCACGCTGCCGGTCCTGGCTTGAAGCATTGGCGGATGGTCCGGGCGGCGCCACCCACCTCCACTGGCTTCCGACCTTCGCGAGGTCGGGTGACTGACGCCCTGGCAGCGAGCGATGCTCCGCATTCATCAGCGCTGTCCGGCGCGCAGTCCGGCTACTCCCGCCGCAGCCGCTCAAGCAGCCAGTCGCCGCCATCCGATCTGATATCGAGCACGCGCCAGCCCTGCGCGGTCTGCACCAGGCGATAGTCGATGCCAACGCGCTGGCCGTTGCCCGGGTAGATGAACTCGACGCGTACTTCGGTCGGCTGCGCACCGGCCTTGACCCGCAGCTGGCTGGCCCCCGGGTCCTGCGACGCCCACATCGGCGCGTAATCCAGCACGCCGATGTCGCCGCTCTCCGCGCTGCGCTGACGGTCGGCGAGCACGCCTTCGACGAGTTCGGGCGCGAGGAAGCGCGCCATTACCTCACGCGGCTCACCGAACAGCCCGGAGCCCTGCAAGGGCTCGGCGATGACCACCTCCCAGGCATAGGCGCGGTAGAGCTCCGCGACCAGGGCCACCGCATCAGCAGGCTCGGCGCCGCGGGCATTGAAGGGCAGGGCGACCAGCAGGAGCAGCAGGCCGCGCAGTCGTTTCAGGTGCCGAAGCTCAAGCATGTGGGCGGCGCCCGCGGGTTGGGCGTGGGCCGGCGGCCGCTGTGCGCAGCAGCTTCTGGAAGGTCGGGCATTCCAGATGGCTGGGCGCCGGGCAGCGCGCCGCGTGGCGCAAACCGTCGCGCAGGGCGGTGAGCCTGTGCAGGCTGGCGTCAATCTCGTCGGCCTTGGCGCGCAGCAGCGCGCGGTCGATCTCGGGTGTGCCGTCGGGCGCGAACATGTGCGCGATCTCCTCCAGCGAAAAGCCGGCGGAGCGACCCAGCGCGATCAGGGCGAGACGCTGCAGCACGCTGCGGTCGAAGACCCGGCGCAGGCCACTGCGGCCGATCGAACTGATCAGGCCCTTGGCTTCGTAGTGACGCAGGGTGGAGGCCGGCAGTCCGCTCTGGCGCGCAACTTCGACGATGTCCATGCAGGCCCCTTGACTTGAAGTCGACTTGAAGTGGCACTGTGCGCCGATGCCGCTGCCTCCGCAAGCGGAAGGAGGTCACATGGATCCCATCGCACACACCCTCCTGATTGGCCTCGGCGCGACCGCCGTGGTCGACCTCTGGGCCCTGATGCGCCGCCGCTGGCTGGGTATCGCCCTGCCCGACTATGGCCTGCTGGGTCGCTGGCTCGGACATATGCCCGCGGGACGCCTCCGCCATGAGGCGATCGCCCGCGCGCATGCGATCGCGGGTGAACGACCGCTCGGCTGGGCCGCGCACTACCTGATCGGCATCGCCTTCGCCGCGCTCCTGCCCCTGCTGTGGGGGCGCGCCTGGCTGGCGCAGCCGAGCATGGGCCCGGCCCTGCTGATCGGCGTTGTCACCGTCGCCGCACCCTTCCTGCTGATGCAGCCAGGCATGGGCGCCGGCCTTGCCGCCCGCCATACGCCACGCCCCCATGCCGCCCGGCTGCAAAGCCTGATCACCCATCTGGTGTTTGGCCTCGGCCTGTACGCCAGCGCCCTCGTGCTCACCCTTGGAGACTGACATGCGCATTCCCGCCCGCTACGCCCCGATCCTGTTCGGCGCCCTGCTCTCGGCTCTCATGGTCATGCTGGTATCGGCCTTCGTGCTCGCCACCAGCCAGGGCATCGGCCCCGGCTTCCTGGGCCTCTGGATCAGCAGCTGCCTGAAGACCTGGCCCGTCGCCTTTGTCGCCGTGACCCTGCTTGCGCCGCTGGTGCGGAGGGTGGTCGCCCGTTTGACGACAGCGCCCGGCTGAAGCCTCGGCCACAGAGCGATGTGGAATCGCCCGAGGCCCATCAACGCGCCGTCGCTCGGCCCAGGGCGGAGTGGCAACGCTGCCTTGGCCTGCAACCGGACGCTCGCCCAACGTATCCAACGGCCTCGAAGCGCTGCCGCCCGGTGGTGCATGGAGGATCAACCGATGAGCACAGGGACGAGCATTGGACGCGGCCTGCGAGCCTGGACTTCGGGAAGCCGCAGTCACCCGCGCGCAAAGGCGCTAAGGGCGAGTTGCACGGCGGGGCCGCTATGCGCCCTGCTGATGGCCCTGAGCTTCTGCGCCAGCGCCGTGTTCGCGCAGCCCGGCCCGCCCCCGGACCCCGCCGCAGTCAGCCTCAGCCCGGCCGAGACGCGCGACGTGGTGCTGTCCCTGGCGCAGGTGCTGCGCGAACGTTTCGCTTTCCGCGCGCGCGGCCGCGTGGCCGCGGCGGAGATCGAGGCGCTGGAACAGCAGGGCGCATTTCGCGAGGCCCGCACCGCAGCCGAACTGCTGGCGCTGATCGAGCAGAAGATCACCCCGATCGTCGATGACGGCCACTTCCGCGCGCGCTACTTCGGGCCCGAGGTGGTGGCCGGCTTCAGCGAGGCGCCGCCCTCGGCCGAGGACGTCGCCGCCTTCCATGAAGAGGTGCGCCTGCGCGGCGGCGAGGTGCCTGAAGTGCGCTGGCTGCCGGGCAATGTCGGCTACCTGCGCATCCGCATGTTCCTCGATGCCGCACCCAGCGCCGAGCAGCTGGCGCTGGCGATGGGCATGCTCGCGCATACCGGCGCCCTGATCGTCGACGTGCGCGGCGCACCGGGCGGTGAACCCGCCGGCGTGGCCAACGTGATCGGCCATTTCGTCAGCGCGCGCACGCCCACGGTGCGCGTGCAGGGCAGCGACGAGGCGGCTCCCGACCGCACCTACTACGCCGAGCCGCGCACGCCTGCCTACACCGACCGACCCGTGTTCGTGCTGGTCGACAAGGACACCGGCTCGGGCGCTGAAGAGTTCGCCTATGACCTGCAGGCGATGAAGCGCGCCACCCTGGTCGGCGAGACCACCGCGGGTGCGGCGACACCCGGCGGCTACCGACCGCTGGCCCACGGCTTCGTCGCCTTCATCCCCATGCAGATCGTCGCCAACACCCTCACCGGCACCCACTGGGAGGGCGTCGGCGTGGTTCCAAATGTCGCCGTGCCAGCCGCCGAGGCCTTGCCCAAGGCGCACCGGCTGGCGCTGGAAGCGATCCTGCAGGACGCGCAGGGGGTGCGCCGCGCGATCGCCGAGGAAGGCCTGGCATCGCTCGAAGCCACAGCCGCGCGGTAGGCCGAGGCAGCGCGCAGGGCTTGCTGATCTTCCGCATCTCCTTCTGCGCTGCGCGGGGCTGGCAGCATGGGCGAAATCCGGTCCCCGCGCGAACAAGCCTTCCGCGAGGCGCCATAGGGTGGGCCCTGGCCCACCATGAACTTCACCCTGGCCCCGGTCAGCGCCGGCGAGCACCGCCCGCGCCAAGCGGCGAGCTCGAACGCGCTGCACACCGAGTGAGCCCAAGCCCTGGTGGGCCAGGGCCCACCCTATCGCCGCTGCCGGCCTGCCCGCTCACTCGAAGCCGTTGCGGAACACCAGCTCATTGCGCCGGAAGTACACGGTCCCGACGAACTGGCGTCCCGGGAACAGCGCGCCGGTGGTGGTGAAGGGCAGGGTGCGGGCTTCGCCGGTGGTGACCTCGACGCCGCTGGCCGAATAGGTCGCGATGGAGCCGGCGCCGACGCCGCGGTAATCGGGCTCCACGCCGTTGATCACCAGCCCGATGCCGCGAATCTGTCCGGCCACCAGCGGTATTTCCGGAATGATGAAGGGCTGCGACAGATTGCCGGTGGCGCCCTGGGTGACGGTCGAGGTGGAGTGCAGGGTCCAGCCGGCGCTGCTGCTGCCGGGGCCGCTGCTCGAGCTGCCGCCCAGTGCCGTGCCGTTGCGGGTGTACACCTGCACCTGGAAGTTCGCGTTGGCGGCAGCGCTGCTCGCCACGCGGAAGCCGCGGATGGCGGCGTCCGACGGGCCGACCACATCGAAGAACTGGCCAGTGCCGGGGTTATTGCCATTGTCCGTGGGCCCCGGGTTGAGCCCAAGCTGCAGGCCAGTCGGCCGCCAGATCAGGTTGCCGACCAGCGCACGCGAGGAGAACACCTGGGCGCCGGAGCTGAAGGGGGACGACAGCGCATCGCCGGTGGTCAAGATCAGCGTCGGCGTGCCGTAGGTCTCGATGGGGGCAGTACCTACTCCGAAGTATCTCGGCGCCACGCCACGGTAGACCAGGCCCACGCCCACCGTCTGTCCGGCGGGTACCGCAATGCTCGGTAGCGTCATCGGTTGGGTGACCTCGCCCGCGCCCTGGATGCCGGTCGCCGTGCCGCGGAAGGTCCAGCCTGAGGACGATGTGGCCGGGCCCGCCCCCGGCACATTGCCCAGGGCCGTGCCCTGTCGGGTGTAAACATCGATCAGGAACAGCGTGCCGGGTGGCGACGTGGTCGCCGTGGTCAGGCCCTGGAGCACAGCGCCGGTATCCGACTGCAGGTTGAAGAACATCGCCGAGTTGACCAGCCCGGAGTTGTTCGTCGGCCCAGGATTGGCGTTCAGGGTGGGGTCCGCCAGCCGGTACTCGATGCTGCCGACCAGGGTGCGCGACGAGAAGAAGTCGCCGCCGGTGGTAAACGGAGCGGAGCGCGCGTCGCCGCTGCGCAGGGTCAAGCTGCCGTCGGAGAAGGCCTGGATGGGCGGTGTGCCCGTGCCCACGTAGCGCACCGACAGACCCACCGGAAACACCACCGCGACGCCCAGCGTTTGCCCCGCCCCGATGGCGATCGAGGGCAGCGCGATCGGCAGTGAAACCTCGCCGCTGCCCTGGGTCACGGTGAAGCTGCCGAGATTCCGCCAGCCGTCGGGCGAGCTGCCGGGCCCCGTAGTGACCGGGCCTCCCAGCGCCGTGCCCGGACGCGCATGCACGGTGACCTGGTAGGTGGCACCGGGCAGGGCACTGCTGGCGGTACTGAAGCCGGTGATGACAACGCCTGTCGAGGCTTCAAGATCGAACAGCAGGGCGGCACCCGCCGAGTTTCCGTTGTCGCTGGGACCCGGGCTGGCGTTCAGAACCGCCGAGGTCTGCGCCAGCGCAGACGTTCCCAGCAGCAGACAGAGCACACAGAGCAGCACACGCATGACCTTCCCCTTGGACGTGGATGAACAGTTTCCGTGGTGCCGATACGGACTGGCGTGCCCCCCTCAGACATTCCCCCATCGGCCGCGGCATCGTGCTCCGGCCACGGCGCAGGCTTCGGCAGTCTCGCGGAGAGCATGCGCTTCCACTGCGTCGTCTACCAAGCGGTGTCACGTCGGGGCTGCCGCATCCTGCGAACGCCATAGGGTGGGCACCGGCCCACCCGCAGCTTCACGCTCGCCGTGCTCCCACGGCATCGCCTGATGGCCGCGTGCCCGAGTTGCAAGTGGCTTGAAGCCAGCAGCCGGACCACCCGCCAAGCCCTCCGGGCTGCTGCGCCTCGCGTCTTCCATCGGATGGGCCCTGGTTCACCCTGGCCCGAAACCTGGCCCTGGTCATCGCTGCGCCTTCGCCACGCGCCCCCGTCGTCGGATTCACCGGAGCGCGCTTCAGCGCTGCGCGGGGCCAAGGCCCAGCAAATGCGGTGGACCGTCGCGGCGCACACGATGGTCGAACCGCGTCGCGTGCCCCGCGTCGCTCCGCAGCTGCGCGCTGCCCGGCTACGGCAGGAAGTCGGCGAACTTCAGCGAGGTCTCCTCGAAAACCAGCGGGCCCGCTGGGTCGCGGGTGGTAGCCAGCCACGTCGCCGCAGCGATGCCGGAGCGCGCGTCGTAGGCCGTGCGCAATGCGCTGATCCGCGCTTGCTCCAGGCTGCCCGGCAGCCATTGCGAGCTCAGGTTGAAACCGCTGCTGGCGGCCGTGAGCCGAAAGCCCAGCACGCCCCAGGAACGACCCGCCTGGTTCCAGGGCATGGCGGCGAAGCTCAGCTGGAAGCCACCCGGCATCGCGAATACCTGCGGGGCGCCGTCGGCGGTCGGACGCGTCAGCAGGCAGGTCCAGTTGCTGGGCGCGCAGCTGGTCTGCACGACGAAGCTGGCGCCACTGGGCACGCCCGCGCGGGTCAAGGCGCGCGCCATCACCCGTCGCGCAGTGCCCGTGCTGCTCGTGTGGTCGAGCCAGGTCACAAGGAACTGGCGCAGCTCGGCCGAGTAGGCGACGTGCGGATGGCCGTCGACCAGGTCCTCGTAGCGGGCCGGCTGGGTCTTGGTGGCGACGATCAGGTCAGCGCCGATCGACTTGAAGCTGCCGCTTCCGTTAGAGGTTCGCGTTGCGTACACCGGCCGCACGCGGATATCGCGCCGGGTTTCGTAGGCGACCAGGAAGAAGCCGGCATCGGCCTGATAGGCCAACGACGGCCGGCGCACGCGCGCGTCGGTGCTGCCGTCCACCGTGAACTCATGACTGGCGACGCGCTCGCCGCGCGCATTGCGCAGTTCGAGTTGCGCCAGGGGCGCTTCGGGGTAGGTCCAGGCGACGAGACTGCAGCAGACCTCATCCGAAGCGTCGGCAAGCACGTCGATCTCGGCGGGCCTGGCCCGTGAGCCGGGGCCTGCGAAATGCATCCGCACCGGCGCCGATGGCCTGAGGCTGTTGTCGAGCACCGACGACCACAGCGTGAGGGAGGGAATCGCTGCGCGGTTGTCCTGGGCGAAGGCGAGCTGCATCCCGCGACCCGGCATGCGGCTGAGCTGGACCGAAGCGGCGGGAAAGAGGCCCCAGCCCGTCGGCACCAGGCTCTGGCTGGGATGGAGTTCGCCGTCCACCACCGGCACCGCGTAGGCACCGGTGCGGGTGCCAAAGGCGAGCAGGAAGTCGCCCGGGGTCTCGGCGGTCACCAGTTCCGGAACCACCGCGAGATCTGCGGAGGAGGGCAGGGTCTGCACCTCCGCCTGCGCTGGCTCTGGGCTGGAAAAGGCGATCAGGAAACAGGCAGTCGACAGGCGGCTGGCGATCTGGCGCAGGGGCATCGGCGTTCTCCGCAAGGTGGGGTCGGCCGGTTTCGCACATCAACGCGCGAGTACCGGGCAGGAGAACCGGGCGCAGGAACGCGGCCGCAGGCGACAACGCGCGGCCACTCTCCGACCAGCGAGAAAATTCCGAGCGTGAACGGTGCTGCACCGCCTGCGGGGACGCGCAGAGGGCGGGCCGAGGCCTGTGGCCGCCAACGGTCGATGAACCTGTCCGCAGGCACCCCTTGGCCCATGTTGGCAGTTGCTTGATGCCACTCACGCGCGCCGGGCGTCGCGGCCCAGGGGTGTCAGGCCTCGCTGCGACAGAGAGAGCGCACAGTGGAAAGCGCACATCGCCGAGCCCGGCGTGCACCCTGGCCCTCCTGACCTGAAACCTGGCCACGGAATCCACGGAGCATAGGCTGGGCCCCGGCCCGCCATCAGCCAAAGTCTGGACTCGGTCATCGCCTGCAGCGGACGCCGAGCTGGCGTCTGGTCTCACCCGATGCGGGCAACAAAGCGTTCGCCGAGGCGCGTCGCCCAGGAATTTCCTCAGCGCGCGGGCAAGGCGTCGTCCAGCGCGATCGGCTCGGAGGCACTCAGGCGCGGCAGCTCGATCTCCAGATGGAAACTGGTGCCACCGGACCACACACGCACGGGCTCGGCTGCCGTGGCCGCGTTCGACGCCGCAAGGCCGGAACTGCTGGGCGCAAACGCAGGCCGCGGCAGGGGGATGACTCCGCAAGGGGCGGTGGGTTCGCGGCAGGCCCACTGCTCACCTTCGACCGCGCTCAGCTTGATGCTGATCGCGCCGAGATCCTGCAGCTGTGCGGTCATCGGCAGCGGCGGTTGGATCCAGCGATCGCCGGAGCGTGCGCGTGCCGACTGATCGAGGCGCGCATGGTAGTTGCCAGTCAACACCAGCAGCTTCGCCTCCGGGTGCGCTGCCCGCGCGGCGCGCAGGGCGTCGGACATCAAGGCATCGCGGCTGCGCGTGTGATCGAAGAAGCCGGTGTCATCGAACGCCAGCAGGAGGAGTTCCGGATGCGTGGCGCGCAGCCGTCGCAGCTGTTCGATCAGCGCGAACATCGCCCGGCTGCGTCGACCGTCGCTGCGTTCCGGTGCGCGCTGCCAGAACTCGCCATCAAGCAGCTCGCGCTGGGCCCGCGTCGATCCGTCGGAGGCCAGATAGGCGTCAAGCCGTGCCTGCTCCTGCGCGGGAATCTCCAGCGCCACGGTGAGCGCCCCGGAATCGAGCAGTCGCGCCGCCAGCGTGGCGACCAGGGCCGGCGCCTCGACGGTACCGTGCAGCTCGCCCGGCACCAGCAGAGGCGCCTCGGCGTGACGCTCCAGAATGGCCGCAGCAGCAGCCTCAATGGGATCGGCCGCGCGCAGCGGTAGGGCAAATGCGGCCAGGAGCAGCAGGGAGAATCCGCGTGAGGCATGGATCAGCATGTCGGCTTCTCGGGGATGAGGTCCCCACGGGTAGGGGCACGGCGGCCGCGGGTTCAAGCGCCTCGCCATGCGGGCACTGCAGTGCCCGGTTGCATGGCGCGCCGGTCGACCGATGGGCGCACCCGACGGCAGGTGCGCTGCCATCGCCGGTGTTCTCTCGGCGCCGCTAGTGACGCGGAAGGTGGTGCACCCTTTGGGAGACGGGGCGGTGCTGGTGGATCCGCGGTGGGGTTGAGCCGGGGCATGTGTCAAAACAAGACCTGTCCCTCGCCCAGGCTGACCCTCGCCCTCTTCGCGCCGCCATGCCGCAAGGCCGCAAGGCCGCGGGGACGGAGGGCGATACGCCGTGTTAACGGTCGACCCCGCCGGCGCGTCCTGAAAGCGTGTGAATTCGCAGGGAGCCAGATCGGATGGAGTCCAGCAGCACCGCCCACTGGGTGCGCCAGGCGCGTCAAGGCGACCCACATGCTTGGGCGGCGCTGTTCAGTCGTTACGCACCCGTGGTGCATGGCGTCCTGCTCGGTCGCGCCAGCCCGGCCGATGCCGAAGACCTGACGCAACAGGTGTTCGAAACCGCGCTGCAGCACCTTCCCGCGTTGCGCGACAACGCTGCGTTTGGCGGGTGGCTGCTCAGCATTGCGCGACGCGCGGCGGCGGACCTCGCGCGCCGGCCGTCACCACTCACTGGCGTTGAGGTCGATGGCGCATCAGGAGTCGCTGCTCACGAGGATCGTGCGGATGCCGAACGCGCGCTCCGCGCATTGAAGGCACTTCCCGAGGCCTACCGCCTCACGCTGATGCTGAGGCTGGTTGAAGGACTGTCTGGCCCTGAAATCGCGGAGCGGACCGGACTGACGCCGGGAAGCGTTCGCGTGAACCTGCACCGCGGCATGCACCTGCTGCGCCAGGCCCTGGGCCTTCCCGAACAGGAAAACGAACAATGACCGGGCGCGATGACTACCTGTGGAGCGGACGTGGAACACCCGATCGGGACATCCAAACGCTGGAGCGGCAGCTCTCCACCTTCGCCCTGAGCCGCGCCACAACTCCGCGGCGGCTACCGAGGCGACGACGCCGACATGCGATCGGGATGGCGCTCGCCGCAACACTGGCCTTCCTTGCGGTGGGCATCACTGCGTGGTTGCAGCATCGGCTGCTTTGGCCAGACGGTGCCGCTTGGCCCGTCATTGGCGGCCATGGTGTCCGCATCGAAGGTGGCGGGTCGCCAGCCGCATTGGCGCCGGGCGACATGCTGGTCACCGGCGCGGATGGCTGGGCGCGCCTGCGCGTGGCCCGCATCGGCGAACTGAGGGTGGAGCCTTCGTCTCGGATCGAAATGCAGGCCACCTCGACGGGTCGCCATCGCGTGCGCCTGGTCCACGGCCAACTGTCGGCGCGCATCTGGGCTCCACCTCAGCAGTTTGGCGTGGTCCTCCCCAAAGGCAGGCTGTGGGACCTCGGCTGCGAATTCAGCGTGCAGAGCGACCTCGACGGCCGCGGCTGGCTGCGTGTGGACAGCGGCTGGGTGCTGCTTGAACGCGATGGGGTCGAGGTACTGGTGCCGCAGGGCGCCGAAGTCGCCATGCGTGACGGCGAGGCCGTCGGCACGCCGCACGCCCAGGATGCACCGGCGGCACTCAAGCTCGCACTCGCAGTCATCGATGCGCGAGAAGCCCCCATCACCCTGGACGACCCCGCCATCGCGACACTCGCGGCGCTGGCACGACCCGCCGATGCGATCACTCTGCTTTCGCTGATGCAGCGCCACCCGAATCTCGCCGACAGCCCCGTATTCGATCGCTTCGTGGAAGTCGTCCCCGCCGCAGGCGCCATACGTCGCGAGAGTTTGAGACAGGCGGATCGCGAAGCGCTGGATCGTGCGTGGGATGCCCTGCCGTATCCACGCACCAAGGCGTGGTGGTGGCACTGGCGCGATGGCCTGCCGAGAATCGCCGACGCGAAATTCGGATCCGGCTAACACCTTGCCACGTGCGGGCGTCTTGGGAACTCCGTCCCAAGGAGTACTCCGATGCACACGCCCATTGCACGCAATGCACTCGTCGCTTTTTCAGTCTCGCTTGCGCTGGCATCAGCGTCGGCCGCCGGCCGCGACGATCGCCCGCGGGAGCCACTCGTCGGGCTGCCTTGCGAGGGCTGCGAGGCGGCATTCGAAGGCTTGCCCGCCGAGGTGCCCACCGAACTCGTTCTTCGGACGAAATCGACGCCCGGCGTGCCGATGACGGTGGATGGCCGCGTCATCGATGCGGTGGGCAACCCCCGTCCTGACGTGCTGATCTACCTTCACCAAACCGACGGCACCGGGATCTACCCGGCGGGTGCCCAAACGGAAGGCCTGGGCCGGGAGGCGCGTCGTCACGGCCGGCTTCGTGGCTGGGTGCGCAGCGACTCCGAAGGGCGCTATCGGATCGTCACCGTTCGACCGGGAAGCTATCCGGGGGCGGACATTCCGGAACACATCCATATGCAGGTGATCGAACCCGGGTGCGCCACATATCTCGTGGACGACCTGCTGTTTCGCGACGACTCGAAACTCACGCCGGATCAGGAGCGTCAGCTGGCGCGGGGGACCGGTGGACGTGGGGTCGTCATGCCGAGGCGCAGCACTGCGGGCTGGGAGGTTACGCGTGACGTGGTGCTTGGAGCGGGCGTGCCCGGATACCCGGAATGTGGTTCAGGCCGATGAGCAGGATCGAGCGACGCTACTCGCGCTTGCATCGCAGGCTGCACTGGGCCACCGCCTTGACGCTGCCGGTGCAGGGGCTGCTCGGATGGCTTTCCGAGCGCGTGGACGACGACCTGCTGGGCAAGGCGCTCATGGCCGCGCACCTGCAGCTCGGTGTGGTGCTGCTGGTATTGCTGGCCCTGCGGCTCACCGTGCGCTTCTGGCAACCGACGCCGCCCCCGCCCTTGGGTGATCCGCGATGGCAGCAGCGGATCGCCGCCGTTGTACACGCAACGCTCTACGCGCTGATGGTGCTCCTGCCGCTGAGCGGGCTGGTGCTGTGGGCGTGGATGCGGACGCCCTTGGACCTCTTCGGCCTTCTGCACGTCGCTCCGGTGTTGTCCACGCGACCGGATGACGAGACGTCGCTTGTCATCGGTTGGTACCTGCATGTCTGGGGTGCGTGGGCGCTGGCCGGCGTTGCGGCGCTCCACGTCGGCGCTGCGCTGTGGCATCAGTGGATCGTGCGCGACCGCCGCATCCTCGACCGCATGTAAGGACTGAGAGCGTGTGAAAACACCCAGATGCCGTAGCGAGGGCGTCTCTGGGCGTTCGCGGTAAAGCGCGGTACGTGAACTCAAGGGAGTTTGGTGAGCCAAATGACCGCGGACTTCGCGGAGCGTGCTGCCGCCGCGGGCGGCCAGAGGCGGCCGCAGTAGGCGCATGGCTCTTTTTTTCGCATGCGCTGAGCCTTCCATGCCGCATCACCCCGCCATGGGCTCCCTGACCGCCACGATGATCGACACCCTCGATGCCCGCCGCGACCGCGTCGCCCTCGACATCGACTTGAGCGGCCGGCGCGCGCCTTCGTCGACCTGATCAAACCGGGGCTGTCCAAGCGCCGGCACTGGCTCAAGGCGGCGCACTCGGAGCGCTGAGCGCGCGCTTCGTGAACCGCAGGCGCAGGGCCTGCTTCGGCTTCAGCGCGAGATCGATCACGGGTTCCGGCAGGGCGCCGCGGTCGGTCGACGCGAGATCGAAGCGCTCGATCAGGTGCGCCGCCACCAAGGCCATCTCCACCGTCGCCATCGCCCGCGTCCACGCGGCGCCGCCGGTGACGCGGAATGTGGCGGATTTTCGGGAGACGGGCGTGATGTTGGTGGATCCTTGGCAGGGTTGAGTGCGGGGATGTGTCAAAACAAGATCTGACCCTCGCGCCTTCGGCGCCTTTGGAATCGCTGGCAGCGTGATTCGGCACGCGGCTTTGCTCCTGGCGAGCCCCCGCTGTGGCAGCTCGCTTACCTGCGCGACGGGCCAACTGGAGTCATTGATGCTGCCGCCGCCCAGCTCCACGAAGACGGCCTCATCGGCTGGGATGCCGGCAGCCGCAGGTTCGTGCGACAGCGGCAGGACGAACCCGACGACGCCCTGCTGCGCATGCTGCTGCCGAACCTGTGCGGCAAGCCCTCGCACTGGAAGCGGGCCGAAAAGTCGATGCCGATCCAGCAGGTGCGCGAAGCGCTGGTTCGACAGGGCGGCTGGCATGCGCCGCAGGAAGCCCGACGCATCGCCCTCGGCAGTGCGGTGCCGCTGTGGCTGCTCGCCGGCTTTGGTGCCGCCAAGATCGCGATCGGACTGCTGCGCGATCGACCGGTGGCGTTGCTGGTGTTCCTGGTGATCGCGACCGTCATCGCTGCGCTGCTGTTCCACTTCAAGCGGCCGGGCATCACCCGCGCTGGCCGCGATCTGCTGGGGGCGCAGAAGGCGCGCCATGCGCTCACGCTGCGCGCGCCACCCAAGGGGCAACTGGCGCTGGCGGTAGCACTGGTGGGCACCGGCGTGCTGGCGGGTACCGCGCTGGCCGGCTTCCACGAGCTGCGGCATCCCCCTTCCAGCGGCGACGGTGGCAGTTCGAGCGGCTCCGACAGCGGCTCGGACGGGGGCGGCTCAAGTTGCGGTGGTTGCGGAGGCGACTGAGCAGCTGAGTCCGACGCGTCGCCGCTGGCGACGCGGAACGTGGCGGACTGTCGGGAGACGGGCGTTGTGCTGGTGTCTCCTTGGCGGCGCTGAGCGCGGGGATGTGTCAAAACAAGACCTGACCCTCGCGCTTCGTGATCGCCGCCATCGCCCGCGTCCACTCGGCGCCGCTGGCGACGCGGAACGTGGCGAACTTTCGCGAGACGGGCGTGGTGCTGGTGGATCCGTGGCGGGCCTGAGCGCGGGGATGTGTCAAGCCAGGACCTGACGCACGCGCCTCAGAAGTGAGCGTCGCTACCGACCCGGCGGTCTCAACTCTGAAACGCAACACCCCAACGGAGCGTAGTGGGCCAGGTGAC
>VFQP010000659.1_pt1 | contig 59148 bp, 85 predicted proteins | sample 3512351 | NCBI WGS metagenome assembly VFQP01 (sample SAMN10412372, study PRJNA504923) | tailings metagenome | isolation source: Relicate 1 Philex TSF1 revegetated site | place: Philippines: Tuba, Benguet | collected 2017-08-29 | reverse complement strand
GGTAGGGAGCCACCTTGGGGGAGGCATAGATGGGAGCAGGGACAGAGGGGGATGGCACCACCACGGGGAGCACTTGCTTGGGTGGTGGGGGCACATACACCTCGGGGGAGTAGTAGGCGTATGGGCGAGGAGAGTAGGCGGCGTAGGGGGAAGGCACGTATGGCCTGGCCAGCTGTTGCAACTTGCGTCGCTGTGTGGAGCCCTGTGTGTGCGGTAGGGGTGTGTGTTTACATGTTGTTGCTGCTAACAGGATACACACATCATCAGTACCACCATCCGGCACAACATACCTGGGTGGGCAACACAAAGGGCGCAATTGCATCACCAGTTGACTTCATGCCATCCTTGAGCTCAAGCGTAAACCTGTGTGGAATTGGAGCATTGTCAGCAACCTCTCTCACAGACCACTTGCATAGCAACCATCACAACAACCGCCACACAGAATAACCCACACATCATCACAACATACATGCAGCTCCCTGCCCGTTGCTTGAACAGTGTGCGGGTGCCCTCCGTGGCAACCACGTGCTGTTGGCAAATGTCGGCCAGGTTGAACCCAAGCTGCCCCTCTGCATTGTGCACTTGCACCGTGAAGGTCTTGCACTCTGTGGACTTGGGCTGTTTGGACGCCAGCTTGCCCAGCTGTGCGCCTGTAAACAACAGGCCCTTGCCAAGGTGGTGGTCGCACTCTGTGACGAGTGTGCCATTGTCCACAACCCTGTGTGTATGGTGGGGTTTTCGAGGTTGAAGGGATATCATTCAAGACAAGGTTGAATACAATGGTATACACACATACAGCACAACATACCTGATTTGTTGTACGTTGTCAACAATGGCGGGTTCCAAACGCACAAAGAACGACTCGAGTGCTTGGCAGCCCTCAGTGTTAGCCTCACATGCCTTGGAGCACACCTGTGGTGGTTTGTTTGTGTTTTGTCAAGCATATGTGGCCAGACAAATACATCATTGCACAACACATCACTGCAACACCATACCTTGAATGTGATCTCGGTGGTCAAATCTTCGATTGAGGAATCAACAGACACAACATATGGAAGGGATGACACTTCTGCAGCAAATGAACGACTGCAGTCTTTATCTTGACAGTGTAATTCTGGTGCACATGGTACCTGGTTGGTGGGGAGGGGTGGTTGGATTATCATCACCTTGGCCTCCGTCAGATCGCCACCGGCCCATACCTGCTGTGCGACTGCCGACACGCCCACAATCAACGCCAATGTCAGCCATGCAGAGAAGGCCACGCGGCTCCTCCCCGGCGCCTGTGTGTGGAGTATCGATATCATCCAGTGTCGCTGCATAGATCGGGTCGACTATCTACAAAAGGCACAGTACACCGCAGATCGCCAGCGCAGATCAACACCATAACCCACCTGGTGGCGCCTCATGCCCGTTGGATCTGCCTTGGAAGCAGCTTTCGATGCCAGTCTGCACGATCCCACGGTCAAGTGGCCAGCGACTTCAATGCTCGATGTTGCTGACTCTCGATACGTGTTATTCGATGGCTTGATTCGTTTCTGTGTGTGAAAAAGGGGCTGGTGAGAGGTCCGCGTGTGAGACGCGCGATCTTCCCCGCTTGCAACTGACATGCTCAATGCAGGTGGTGTGTGCGTTGTGCGTGATGCGAGTAAGTGTGTTATGAGTTGTATTCACGATTTGAGGTATGTGTGGATAGGGACAAGCCTACACAAGAGAGGTATGATCGATGCGATGCACGGCGGCACCGTGCAACGAGCGATATCGTGCCACAAAATGGATGCATATGATATGCAATATGATAAGTGCCACGATACAAGTGCATGCCCCGAGTACGAGGGCCAAATATGGTATAGAGAGGCCTGGGGAGGCACAAATCCCAAAAGATCAGATTGTGCACATGTGCAAAATGGGCGCAAACGGGGTTCAAATGCGTGCCATGCGTGTAAATGGTGCTGGGACCGTGCAACAGTGCAATGCGCGTGGCTTTTCGACCCCTCGCCACCAACACCCTCGGGATGCAAGCAGCGGCCATCCTACCTGCAGCTGCGTATTGTGCTAATTGCTATGCCTAGGGCTACTATGCTGGTCCTAAGGCTGCTATGGTGTTGTGACTGCACCGATGGTAAATGAAAACGTCGTTGAAACAGCCGAGAGTTTGTCGACCGCGACGGTTGTTCCCCCCACCTTGTTTGAAAAAGAGCCTGCTGCCCACCTGCTGGGGTTTTCCAACATTTACACACCGTGTTCACAGCACGCATACATCAACAGCAAAACAAATGCATATACACTCCTTGTGCCACTGCTTTCTACTCTTCCATGGTGTCACTCGCCATCCTGCCTCCACCGCCTCGACCACGCACCACCCGGCTAGTCAAGCGTGCCTTGGGACGACCACCCCTGTTTGCGTGTGTAATGTGGTATAAGACTCTGTTGTGACCTTGTTGACTATTCATGCTGTTTTCCACATACCGTCCACCGCCATTGGTTGTAGCCTGTACAAATGCCCTGGGCAGCTGCAAGTTGGTGCGGCCAGCAGGTGCCTTGGCTGTTGTAATCCTGTAGTAATGGTTGTTGTCATGGAGGAATGTTGTGGGTGGAATGGGTGTGAGAGAGTGTAGGGTTGGGTGGGTGGTGATCATCAAGGTTAGGCAAGCCCAATACACAATCACTGCTGTACAACACCAAATCATACCGAATTCCACTTGACAATGTGGTTGTGCCATTGCCAGCGCCACCACCCAGGGGTTGCACCTGCAGTTCCATAGCCTGCCCATCAAGTTTGGCACCATTGTACTCACGCTTTGCACGCTCTGCATCTGCTGCCACTGCAAAAATGACATCTGCTTCGCCCGTTGATCGACCACTGTTGGGAACGGGAGGGATGGTGTGTGGTGGAATGGTGATGTCGTGTATGTTGGTGTTCATATACATGTTGGTGTTCATGTACATGTTGGCATGCACATGTTGGTGTTCATACACGAGTACACTTGTCATCCACCCCCACCGCAACTACCGTCATTGCCACAACAGGAGCAATCTAGTATGCATCAGCACAACCTCCGACAAACAGCACAACATCCAACAACATCCCAGCCCCACCTTCGATCGTATTTCATGGTCACACGCTGCAGACGCCCGCATGTGGAAAACAATTCCTGATGGGGTTGTATGTGGGAAACCATGATGACACACGGTGGGCACATGTCAAGTAGCACATGGCCCAAACACATACCGTCAGATCTGCTTCCGACACATGAAATGCAAGGTTGGATACCGCCCTGTGTTGAAATGACAAGGTATGTCAACACCCCTCATCTGGTGTTCTTGATCAGAGCAAATACGTACAATTTGGCACCAGATGTGCGACCACCGGTATTGGGTTGTGCTGCTGCGGCACCTGCAACCTGCTTGAACATGTCGTGTTTCCACTTGGCCCCTCCATCCAGGGCCTCTCGTTTTGCTGCATCATTCCGTACAGTTGCAATGGCAAGTTTGGGGCGCCCCTGACGACCCTGTGTAGTATATGAAGCACTTGTGGATGCACAATCAATGCCATCCACGCTCTCTATGCCCACCAACTCCACCCATACCCGTCCAAATCCTGATTTTTTGCCAACACCACCCTGAGTAACTTTAGTGAGCTTGCTGGATGGCCCTGCCTGCTGCTTTTGTTTTGGCTGTTCCTTGCCCTTGTTCGTTTTGGCCTGTTTAACCTGCTTAGCCTGCTTTGACTTTTCTGCATTCTTTTTGATGATATCATCGAGTGACATGTTGAGGATATCGTCTGCCATGGTTGCGATCAGAAGATGCCGAGTTGTGGTACCCGCAATCAAGCGTCACACAAACACGTGTTGTCACACAAGATGTTGCTTGTACTATATTTACTACTGAGTATATATTGATCAAAACTGTTTATACTAAAAACAAAAGCAACAACAGAAAAAAAACTCTCAAGCGGTGGGCGTCACCACTATGGGTGCCACTGCACGCACATCCGCTTGGCTTGCATCATCACTGGGCAATTCGTCAAACGACTCTTCCACAATGCTCTGTGCCGCGTGCTGCCGAGATGCCTCCTTTTTGCTTGCTGCAGCTGCACGCTCCTGCTCATCAATTTCCCCTGCAAGTTGCCCCACTGCACGCAACCACAGTGCAATGACCAACACATACACCACCGCCAACACGGGCTGTGCTGCAGCAATGGATCCCATGCCAAGCAGCAGGGCCTGGGTGAGCCATGATGCCCCTGATTTGCCCACCTGGCTGCCCAGCAAATCCACCGCAGCTTTGCCCTTGGACTTTTCTTCCTTGTCCATCTCAATGTACACCTGGTGTAGGAGAATACCATGTGGGGTATACACATTGTGGGAACGCCATGTGGTCACGATGCATGTACAATCGGAATGTTGATCATCATGGTGTGTGTAAAATCCATCACCTACCATTTCCTTGGCCGGATCAAACAAGGAAAACTTGCTGCTCCTTGCAAACACCTGCGTGATGACACCCGCCGTCACACCCAGCAGCGCAAGATCAGCAGTGGCCACCCCGGGCACTGTCCATCCAAATTGTGCAGCAAGTGACAAGCCAAAAAATGCAGCACCACTCACAAACATGACCAGTGGTGTGGCAATGGCTGCAGTAGTCCAGCCAAAAAATTGAAACACAAATTTTCCAGTCAGCATGAGCGCCATGGTGAGCAATCCCGTAGCAATGCTGACGTTGGCAAGCACGCTTTGGTATGCTTGAGGGGTGGGATAGACAACTCGAAGCTGGTTTTTCCATGCCACGTCAAACTGAGCGGCATCCGGGGTGGGGGGTGGAATTGCGAGTGTAACAGCATGCAAGCACCTTCATCAGGCATCATCATCACCATGATCAGGCATCATCATCACCATGATCAGGCATCATCATCACCATGATCAGGCATCATCATCACCATGATCAGGCATCATCATCACCATGATCAGGCATCATCACCAACGTACCACTCTGTGACTCAATGCATACCCCACCACCAAGCATGCTAAATGCAAAATCTTGGAGCTACTACGTAATGTTGCAATGGCACTCCCAAAACTCCCCTTGCTTTTCTTCTTTTTCTTGCTACTTGATGTGCTGTTTTGCTCATCACTGGCTGCTGTGCCACTGACTGCCTTGTTTGCACTGTCTACTGCAACACTTGTGCTGCCTACCCCACTTGTTGTTGTACTGCTTGTTGCACTATTCATTGTACCACCAGGTCCATACCATGCATCCATGACTGCCTTTGCCGCCCACATAACACCAGTCAATGCCACCACAGTGGCCACCATGGTGCGCAGGGCGGTCAACATGCTGCCAGCTGCCATGTTGTTGACCGCCTTGGTGAAGTGGCCCGCGATTACAAGAGCTAGGTTGGCTGCAACACCAACAAGGGGGTAGATTGTCTGGGGGGAGTGGGGGGGGGGGGTATGTGTAGGTGTATTGTGTAGGTGTGGGGGGTGGTTATATAATCGTAGGTGTGGGGGGTGTTATTCTTCCCAACCATACACAAACCATATTCACATCATACACCAACCCTATACACACATTATATACACAACCAGGCATACACAGCACATCGCACACAAACCCCATACACATCATGCACAAAACCCTATGCACACACTCCTATGCACGCACTCCTATGCACACACTCCTATGCCTTGGCTTCCTCCACTGTACACACATCACACACAAACCCTGTACAATACACACCTTGGCTTCCTCCACTGTACACACATCATTGGCATGGGTCCAGAACAGCACACTTATAACAACAGCACCCCATAATTCAGCCATGCAGAAAAACAAGGAGAATGTCCAATGCTCAACAACCTTGCGAGGGGGTGAGGGGGGAATACGTTGTGTATTGTAATGGGGAAATACATTGTGTATTGTCAAGATGATTTGTGTGCATTATCATGATCATTTGTGTGTATTGTAATCGTAATTTGTGTGTATTGTAATGGTGATTTGTGTGTATTGTCATGATCATTTGTGTGTATGGTCATGCTATCCTCATACTGACAGTGTGTATATCAATATGGCACCACTCCAATACACACACACACACACCCTACCCCCCACCCCCCACCCCACCAACACCTTGATCAGTCCATGCACACCCAGTGGCAGCTTGGGAGCCAGTGCTTCATACAACCCATGCACATGCAGGGCCCCATGTGCCGGATACAACACCAACGCAAACACACAATAAAACACAACCAACGGCACCATCGCCACCATAAACACCGCCCGCTGTGGCAATCGATCAGTTATGCCATTGTAAAACGCAAAAAACGCCAGGGTGGCGGGCAAGACGCAAAACGAAGCCAGAAAGGGGAGCGCCTCAGCACCAGCAGCAGTGACTACGATCGCATCCTTGAGGGTTTGTAATACAGTGAGGTTGAACGTGCTGCAGAAGAAAATGAGGGCAAGAGGGAGGAGCTTTGACCATAGTTGACCAGCTGGCTCTGGAAGGTGCTGGTCTGCCAGGGTGTCCCCGGGGACCTGCATGTGTGGGAGGGGAGGGGGGCATTGTGTGGAGGGGGGGGGCATTGTGTGAAGCGTCTTGCAGGTGTTGTTGTTGGTAGGTGTGCACGCCAAGGTGTAGGCCATGCAACGTGTAGACCATGCAAATATATGCCACATGGTGCGCCCATGTATGGTGGTATATACACTAGTAGCACAACTAACAGCCTCACCTTGGGCCATTCTGATCGCGTGCGCCGCCACCATCGTCGGTGCTTGCGTTTTTCCAAGTAGTGATCATTGGTGCGTGCTGCAAGTGCTGCCAAACGAAGAGGAATGGTGGCAAGCTGTGATGGCCAACTGCCATCACCATCTGTTTGTGAATTGAATACAACGTGTGTGATCTTGCCCCTGATGATGCTGGCGCGCTTACCCATCAACACATACCAAACTGGGGATCGCCAGCTGTCAGTGGACGCGGTGGTGTCTCCCCTGCAGAGGGTGGCTGCTCATCAGCACGTTGGTTGCTGCTTGATGCACTGCACTGCGTGGTGGAAAAAAACCGCCGACGGTGGCAGAGGGGGCGGCTGCATGTGCTGGGACAAGTCACAACACGAGAAACACGAGGCAAAAAAGCTGCATGTGGGTGCAAATGTACATTGCGTGTTGGGTATAGCAAGGGAGATACGATCATGCCGGGTTGCTGTTGATACAAGGCTGTCAATGGTATGATGGGTTTGTATTGGTCGTCGTCCCGGACTGTACCGTGACTGTACCGTACAGAAAGTGCACGCAACCACAATCTGCAAAGGGTTTCAGGCTGTACAAAGTGCGACACAGGCTGGCTCCTGTGCAATCTGGCGCACACTATGCAATGTGACTGTCTAGTGCACGGGTTGATTGCCTTCACATAAATGGTGTATTCATTACCGTATAATAAGACGGGGATTGTGTACGAAACAAATTCCCACTAAAAAGTGTAAAAGCACACAATCCCTCCACACTTCCTCAGGCAGACACGCCCACGAACAACGCATCCGCCCTTGATTGAAGCTCCTTGAGATACTCTGCCAGCACCCGCTGCTTATACGAGCCACTGCTCATGCCAAGCACAGTGTGCTCCATGCGTCGCTGCAGTGCATGGGTAAACTCTTCTTGTGAAGTCTCCCCTGCATCCAATGCACTACGCAACAGGGTTTCCCATTCCCCCTCATCTGCTGCCAGCACCTTGTCCAACAACTGTGTGGCTTGGCTGGGTTTGTCACTGTTGTCGTTGACGCTGGACAGCTGTTGTGCGGCATACACCTGCAGCACCTTTTGCAACAGCGCCACCACACCTGCGATGGGGTGCACATCATGGCATGTGGGAGACAAGACGTTGTGAAACACAACAACAACAACAACAACAACAGGCACAAATGGTCATGTGCATGGTATGCATACCACATCCTACATACACACACACTCTGCAATACCCCGAAAAAACACCCCACCCCACAACACACCATCCAGCTTGTCCCCTTTGGCTTTCCGCATCCACGCAAATGCACTTCCCAAAAACGCCTCATCAAGGCTCTCAGCACGTGCTTCCATCACTTGTCTCATCGCAGCAAGCTTTTCAGTAGACAGGGGTAATTCCCACTCACCATTATCCTCCGCAGCGGCAGTCAACACTTCGGTCAACACGTGGCTGCTTTGTGACATTTGTCCCTCTGCTTCTTTGACCAAGGCGTCCACCAACAACATGACCTGTTTTTGTGGTGGGTGTATGAAAGTGCGTGATGAGTGTGGGAGAGGATTGGTGGTGGTCAACACATGAGCAAGCGCATTCAGTACCATGGTAAAGCATGATACACAACAACATTTTGTACCCCCCACCAACCGTGCGTGAGAGGGCTGATAGTTGATCCTTCTCCTCCTGACTTGTTGCTCCATCACTGCGGGTTGCCAGCCTCAACCAAAAACGCTGATTGCACTGCAGCAGGTTGGTTGCAACCACTTGTGTCAACTGTGGGGTGTATGTCGATTGTGTACAACATCCTGGATGTGTGCAACATCCTTCCTTGGCTGCTGCATACGACATGTACGACATGTTTCCCTCAAAAAATACCTCTTGTTGATTTTTGGCTGCGAGCATAGAATCAATCAGCTGGTCAAGGGCTGCAGTTTCCTTGAGCTGCTGTTGTGCTGGGTCATTGCTGCCATCATCTGTTTGACCAGCCTTGACTGCCATACACCGTCGTTCTGACGCTTGTTGTCGCACGAGAAATGATTGTCGTAGAGTTCTTGAATGGTTTTGGATACGTGTGCACAAGCAACGGGCTGCTGCGGTGGGGAGCACCACCATCGGTTGGCTACATGCCACCAACCCCGCCAGAGCCATAGACGCTGAGCTTTTGGGGAGCAATCGACCAAGAAGCATCGCTGGAGTTGCTGAAAAACCACCTGTTGCTGTGCAAGTTGGTTGCGGCAAGTTAAACTGTGTTTTATGTGAGAGAATCAATAGGTTGAGTTCAGCTTTTGCTTTGAAACATCAGTGTATCTTTGTCCAGCACCCCAGCCTCGATCAACGTCAAGGTGTCATCACGCAAGACAGTGCGTGGATACTGCCGCAGCAAATCATACGCAGCACGGTCCTTGCACGCAGCTGGAAGCATGGCGTACACATCCCCCACCGTCACTGTGTGGCTAAACTCGCGCACGATGCGTTCCCCCTCTGGCATGCGTATGGCAAGTTGCAACGTGCTGCTTGTGGAGGGGATGCTTGCATCGGGTGGTATGCTGCTTGCAGTGTGGTCCCCATCACAAGGTGGGTCTGCGGCCGATGGACCCTGGCCAGCTGATGTGGATGTGGATGGGGATGCATGGGATGGGGATGCCGAATCAGCGGGATGTGGTGGTGGTGTATTTCTAGGTGGTATGGGCTGTTCTGCAAGCTGTTCTACACTCGATGCTGGCTGTGCGTGGGCTGGCTGTGCGTGGGCATCATCACCATTACTTTGCTGCTGTGCTGATGTCGTTGCAGATGTGGTTGGCATCACCGCTGCTGCATCAGGATGACTGCTCCCCACCTGCTGTTGCTGTTGCAGGCTGGCAGCAATGGCACGCTGCAAGTCCTCATCTTCGTTATGACCATTGTGATTGTGGTGCACATTGTGTGGTGATGGTGGTGTGTCTCGGAGGGTACGTCCAATCCCTGTGAATGCACTGGGAATGTCTTTGATGGCGCTGGTGTCTGCATTGGTGAGGTGTCGGTTCCCTGTAGTACGAGCCTCTGAAGCAGATTTGGTGATGGAGCGTGCCTGTGGGATCGATGTGGGATGGGTGATGTGAATGGGATGGTGTACGGCAACCTGGCAACACCAATGCTGCGTACAACACACACCTGCTCGGGTGTGAAATACTGCCCCTGCTGTGGGAGGTCTGACACGTTTGCTAGCTGTGCAGGAAGCATGTTGCCGCGGACAACAAACAGAGTATACCCCTGTTCTTGCAGTGTCGTTAGAAATGCAGCCAAATAAAACGCAGACAAGGGGGCTGGTGCTGGGAGCATGCTGTTGAAATTCCACCACTCGTTTCCAACCTTGCGCACAGTAAACCAGTGTTCGTTGCAATTGCAGATGAATGCATGTTCTGCATCAGGCTCTTGTGCGACACCGCGCATGGCGGGGTTGTTGAGGGGGATGGCTGTGAGGCCCCACACTTCCAGCGCTTTTGAGAGCACCTGGATGGAAAACATGCCATCGGCTGCCACATTGTTGCTTTCTTCTGCCATGAATTGTAGGTAATCTTCATTTTGGATGCCACTTTCCGACATGAAGGCTCGTTCCATTGCATCAAGATCCTGGGCTATCTATGTGTGTGTGTGTGTATGTGGGGGGGGTTGACGGTGGTGACCATGGTGAGGATGATGGTGTACACACATACCGTGGCAAGGTCGATCTCAGTGACAAATGGTCCCTGAAGCAATGTGTTGATGGTGTGGACGCCACACAATGATGCAACCTGCGTTGTGGGGCCAATAGGATGTTGTGATCATCTACTCGTGTGCATGGGGGTGTTGTGATCTATCTATTCGTGTGCATGGGGGGTGTTGTGATCTCTCGACATGCCTGTCGTTCGTGATACAAGCATGGTTCAGTCCCAGGGGCTGGTGTACATCCGTGGTCCAAGACATCAGATGTAGGTGCTTCCATATTCAATACTCTATGTGCTGCTGTCTATTATGATTGATAAAGGGGTGATGAATGTTTGTGTTTTTCTGGTGTGTCTGTTATTAAATTAAATTGCAGCTGGTAATAGAGCACAGATCAATTGGTCTCCACCACCAATTGGATTGCCACCAGCACCCTAATGCCCACACTGCAATCCGCATTGCAATGCCCACAATGGGCAAAGCGCACGAGCGTGATAAAAACACAGCATAGTAAAATGCCCATCCCGATGGCAGTACACTCCCAAAGCAGCACCACCACTCTCCCTCCCTTGACACATCTCCATGCAGTTTTATTTGATGTGGATGGCACGCTGGTAGACAGTGATCCACTGCACTTCACAGCGTTCCGTGAAATCCTCCTTGAACATCCCACTTTTAATAATGGCCAACCAATATCCATTGAATTCTTCAACACCACCATCAGCGGCCGGCACAACCCTGCCATTGCAAAGGAGTTGTTTCCTCACTGGGATGAGGCACAGGGTGCAGCCTTTAGCGACGACAAGGAGCAGCGCTTTCGAGCGGTATGAGAGAGGTTGTGGTACATCCACACTCAACAACCAGACTCAACAACCACCGTTTTTGGCATCCCCTGTGTACCGCGCACATACACCATACCCACAATATCACCATGCCCACAATATCACCAAAGCAATTGTTTTCCTTCAACATCCTCCCCTCTCGTTCCCTGTGGACACAGTTGGTGAAAGCGCAAGGCCTCTCCCCCACCAGGGGCCTCTCCCCAACCTTTCTCGATGCACTTGCTGCACATGATATACGTGTAGCAGCAGTCACAAATGCACCCAAGCAAAATGTGGCAGTCATGCTGGAGGCCCTGCAACTTGGTGATTTGTTTGAGGTAGGTGTGTTTGTCTTGTGTAGGTCAGTGATGTGTTTGAGGTATGTGTGTGTGTGTGTGTGTGTGTGTGTGTTGTGTAGGTCAGTGATGTTTGAGGTATGTGTAGGTGTGTGTGTAGGTATGTGTGTAGGTGTGTGTGTAGGTATGTGTGTAGGTGTGTGTATAGGTATGTGTATAGGTGTGTGTGTAAATGTGTGTAGGTGTGTGTGTAAGTGTGTGTATATCTTTGTGTGACAGACTCACAAAGGGCACCCCAGCTGTATGTACATAACATATATCTACTGTGTATCTCATCTGCCCCCCCACCTGCCCCTCCCACCCCTCCCACACACAGGTCATGATCTTTGGAGAGGATTGCACACACCCCAAACCCCACCCAGAGCCCTACCTCACCGCTATGCAGGCACTGGGTGTGACAGAACCCACTCGTGTACTGGTAGTAGAGGATTCACCCAGTGGGGTGCGAGCCGGGGTGGCGTCTGGTGCGCATGTAGCTGCAATCACTGCCGGACACGCACCTGAGAGGTAGTGTTTGGGGTGTTTTGGGGTGTATGTGGAGGCGTATGTGTGTGTGGGGGGGTCATGCTGTTGCCGTTGACCTTTGCAATTTGGTATGGTTCTCTCCAACCTTGACTATAGTATGGCCAGTACCACAATTGAGGCACCCATCACAATACCCATCGCATAGGTTGTTGGAAGCTGGTGCACATGTGACTGTGGAGAACTTTGACCAATTGCTCAACATGCTTGGTGGTGGGTGATGTTGACCAAGGTGGGTGATGTTGACCAACGCTATTGAGCAGATCTGGAGTGCACGAGGAGTGTGTATATGTGCATGTGAGAGAGTGCGTAAGAGAGGTTGTGTGCATTGAGGCACATATTGGCCATTGTTCAACGTTATTTAATCTGCAACTGCTGTGTGCTACTGAGAGTACTGTTTATTATCGATTGAATTTTCCACCATGTGCTGCGTACCACATTGCATACTGTGTAACATGATGATATTTGCAACATGAAAAATCATGTGAGAATGTACATGTGCACTCAAAAGATACAACACTCGAGGACGAGATGTGTACTGCGCACACGAAAACATGTATACAACGGGAAAATTGCAAACAACACTGCTTTGCATCACAATTGCACACACTCAACCATACACACCATACATCTCTATACACAGTACAGCGTACCACCAGGATTCAGCACACAATAAAAAACCAGCAACATTCCTACTACAGCTGCTGCATGCGCTTGGTTGGCTTGGACAGCACACCACCTACAAATGACCACACAGTTGCTGCTTCTTGAAGTGTAGCAGGATGCAACCCCGGGGGACATGTCATCACGGTTTCCAAGACACCAGACACATCACAGTAGTAAAACTTGGCAGACACACATTCTGTGGGTTGATGGGGGGCCCCTGGGGGGCCCTCTCGTGGTGGTGGGGTGACCTCATGGGTGACCAGTGGGGCTGAGTCTGATGTTTTGGTACGCCGACGCACCCTGCGGATTTTTTGGGGGTGTATGGAGTGTTTGTGTGGAGTTTGGGAGGGGGGTGCATGTGCTGTACGAGCGTGTTATCTATTGTTGTGAATTTGCACAATGGTTGCGTCGTTCAACACCCACTCTACCCCAACAACAGCCCCCTACCCACGCATCCACACCCACACACACCTGAGTGATGTCAATGCAGTCATGCGTGTGATACTGGATGACACTGCCACTGCAGATGCATTATCAATAATAGATATACTCGACAAATACGGCAACTGTGCCAGCCATTCCGGCAGCACCTGCACATCGTCATTTAGCACTATGAGGCGCTCCAGGGTAGTCGTCTGAGCCAGTGCAGGCGGCACACCCTGGAGCGCACACGTGTGGAGCCACAGGGAACGCAGTGCACTGAGTTTTGAGAGGGCGTGGAGGTTGTCGAGGCGTCCATCTGCCACCCACATGCATGTCAGACGAGTGAGGGCACTGAGGCTGTTGGAGAGGGCAAGGGGCTGCCCTTCCCGTGCTGCATACAAACCCTGTTGGTGGTTTGTGTGGTGTGGATTGTGAGGTGTGGATTGTGAGGTGTGGGTGGAGAAAACGTGTTTGAACACACATGTGTATCTATATACTGCTGCGTACATAGTCAACTGCTGTGTACATAGTCAACAACAGAATATACGTCACATGGTGCACGAAACCCATCTTCACATCCCATCTGTACACCCCCACCACATACCAGCTGGTTGAGGTTTTGCAATGCGGACAAGTGCTCAGGTGTTTGCCTCTGTACACATGACAACATCTCAAACCTGGTCAACGCGGTCAGCATACCAACCTCTCTGGGTAGATGGTCAACAGCACCGATGGTCAACACACACAGGTTGGTGAGTTTGAGGAGTGCTGTAGGGAAGGTAATGGGGGTGTTCCAGTTGAGTTTGAGTACACACAGGGAATGGAGGTGTTGGAGGGAGGAGAGGGATGTGGCACGTTCCATATTGGTGAACAATTCCACCTGTGTGTTTTGTGAAAGACATTGTGGTGAGACATTGTGTGATGGGACATTTTGTGGTGAGACATTTTGTGATGAGACATTGTGATGGGACATTCACGACGTAGAGTGTCTTCCCAGGGGAGGTCGCATACCTGTAATGCACGCAGTGATGTGCAAAATGGCATGCACTCTACAAGTGCAGCAGGGGCTTGGCAGTTGAATATAAAGGTGTGCAGGTTGGACATGAATGGCAAGGCAGCCATGGCAAGATCCAACACAAAATCACCATGCTTTGCTTTGCGGCCAAGGGTCATGTCCAGCCACTCGACACTTGCCCCATGACGCATAAACCACTGTGTAGCAGACACACGAAACAACATGCGATTATCCGACCAGCACCTGATGTGATGAGATGTGATGAGATGAGGGTCATCAGCGGACGCCACACATATGACCTATTTATAAATATGTCCCCATGTACAAAGGCTACAATCCCACACCTGTACGACATGGCATCGCAGCTAGGCAATTGCAGTTTGTTCCACAGGGAGTGGTGCTGTCGGCGCAGCAGGTCTCGAAAACGAGTGCACACCAGTGGCACACTGCGCAGGCGATCCCCCACATCCACCAGAGCCAGAATCACCTGCAGGATGTGATCAGGCAGCGCATAGAGTGATGCTGACGCGTCCTCGTCAGGGAGCAGTGGTTGGTAGAACGAATGGAGGATTTCATTGTATTCTGTGGTGTAGTCTGTGTCGTATTCTACTGCCTCCTGAAAATTGGATGGACTGGCATCGTGCAGTGGGTCGTCTGGGCTGCTCAAAGAGAAGAGAGGACCGTGCTGCAGGTGGATGTTCTGATGGGAACTGGACACAAATGCGTGCAGGTTTTGTTGGGAATTGGAACGAGAGGTCTCGCGTGGTGACGTAAACTCTTCCAACCCAGCAGAACTGGGTGTTGGTGAAAACACGAGGGCCATTGTTGGTGGCAGTTTGTGGGGTTTCCCAGGTTTGTGTACAACCATGCTTGCTTAGGTTTTTTGTGCAACTTTTTACGCAATCAGTTCACTTTGTTACACCCATTCTCCTGCAACACACTGTGTAGTCCATCCCTGTACAAAATATACATCCCATCACACTTGCTCTCGTCTTGATCGCACACCCTTTCCTTGGCTTTTCGATCCACTCTCACCACACAACACAGCGGCATGATCAAAGCTGCCCATCTTGTAACTGAACATGAAACACAGTCGGTCAAGCGTGCGAACGGCAAAATGCACTTTCACGATGCACAAGCCGTGGTTCCAGGCGCCTGTATACCCGACAAGTATGCTCTCGTTGTAGTAGACACGCATGCTAGCAGGTCGGGTAGCCCAGCCGTTTGCAACATATTTCCCTTGCACCCTAGGTTGTGTTTTGATGAGGTCTATGCCATTTCCCTGAGCGCAGCTCCCAGTGTTGCAGCTCCCAGTGTGACTGCAAGTTCTGAGCCTCCTAGTGGTGCAGGTTCACTGGATGGATCGGTCAACGAAAAAAAGGAAGACTTGCCATCCATGCCCCACGTCCACCACCTGCGCCCTGAAGTCCAGCGCCTCATCAAGGCACTCCCTGAATCTGGATTCAACACAGATGCTGAGGAGGAGGCGAGAGCCCTGTTGAGGCACGTGTTGCACGAGCTGCAGCACGATTGGCACCTGCTTGAGGAGTTGGTGCCAGATGACCTTGTGGAGCGTCTCCTGCAGTGCTGCTATGTTGAAAAACATCCACTCAAACGCATGTCTTTCATTTTGCTGACCCACATTGCAGATTTGATGTCTTGTTCTGCAGAGGCCTATCGCTTGATGAGCAATTTGATGCCAGACAGGCATGGCGCCATGCCTGAGTTTCTATACAAGTGCTCAAGCTACTTTACCAAGCCATGTGCTCCCTATGAAGAACGGTATGGAATGGGTAGGGGTTGATGATGGGGTGGATGTTTTTTACCAACACAATCACTATCATCCACATCCACCACATCATCACAGTTTTGCCTACTCGTTCTTTGTCGGCCTGATGTACAACGAATCACCCACCACATTTGTCGAGCGCAACCGCATGACACCCTTGCTTTCTCATGTAGAACGCCGCTACGCACAGCTGGAGCAGGCCACAAGGACGGGGGTGTATGCCTCCCCAACCCTCGTCACTGCCCTGCTGCGTAAGCTCCTCACCCTGGTGGGATCTGATGCCATCCACAGCGCCCGAGATAGTGACGATCATATGGCGTCGTTTCAACGCATGTATGCACTGACACAAGACAAATCTGCGCGCCTGTTGATCACCCAGGTGTGTGTTGAAATGTACACACATGAGTGTATACGTGGTGGGGCACGTGTATGCGACAAGCACACATAATTTCCTGTGTGTGCTTTTACCCCTCTGTGTACTGCACACGTTTCCTATAGAAAGTGTTCCTACATACACAACCCAATAAACATCCCCCATCATCATCCCATCATCCCATCCCATCAGTTGTTGGGCCTCGATGCAGCTGCACTCCAAAAGCAGGCAGCAGACCGAGCCGCTGCTGACGCATGGGAAGCAAAAATGCATGAGCGAATGGCTGCTCAAGAAGCAGGATTGGTGCCCCTTTTACAATATGAGGCAAAAGAACTGAGGGATAATCTTGCCCGGGTGGGTCGACCATGGAAACGATTGGCGGGGATGGCGTGGAAGCGTGGTGTGCGTGTGTGGCATGCTGCTGTGGCCGAATGAAAAGGAAGAAGGAACGTGTGTGAAAGGAATGCAGGTGGGACGTGCCTGTAGGTGAATTGATGTTGGTTGACAACCTGGTTGACAAAGGTGACAAAACTGGTACAATGCAGCAGGTGGAACTGGTACTAGAACGGAATTCAGGTGGAACTGGTACCATGGAATGCAATTGTGAAGGAATGCAGGTGGAACCCCAGTTATTGGTGTAGACCGGTGCTGGATGTAGAGTGTGGCGCAACGCCACCGTTTCTTGTCGATTGTGTGTTTTGTGTGTGTTTTGTGTGTGTGTTGTGTGTGTTTTCTGACAGGGATGGTTGTGTGTATGGTGTCTTGTATCACAACACCATAATCACACAACAACACTATACTCATCCATGCTTGTTTATTATGCTCATTGAGCATGCTTGCTTTCATTGGTACATTGAGTGTACTCTTTCTCTTGGCTGTTCTCATGCACACCAACGTGTGTGTTTGTTGTTTTGTGTCTTGCATTGTGTGTGCACGTCCATGTGGTGGCTCCATCACATTGGGTTCCCAGCCAGGGCGTGTGCTGTTTGAAGGGGTGTATTGTATTCTCGCGACAATCTTGTTGTGAGCTTCTTGTTGTGTGTGCTTTTCCCAGCTGCCCTCATGGGCACGCAGGTCAACGAGTCACATTGACTTTCATGAGCTTTCATGATACAACCATTATCGGTTGTTGGTGTGTTTTTAGATTTGTTGTTATGCCTTGTATTATCAATATGGTACATACAAGATGAGACGGTGCAAGGTGGTTTTGTTCCATAGACGTGCAGGCAACCATCAACAACAACAATCACAGCAACCTTTGACGACGTTTTGGTGCGTTTCAGGGCGACGTAAAGCACGTGTATGTGGTGCTGCGAATACACGTATTGTTTTCCGCGCGCAGGTGTTCCATTGTCGACAGTAACAAGGCAACTATTGGTCAACAGATTGTGCATGTACGTGTGGGGGTGTCACACAGGAAACCAGCATGTTCCTCCTCCTCAACAACAGCAACACCACACACAGATATGCAAGACATGTCCACCCAAATTGCTCCCAAACACATCTTTCCACGCCACGTTGTGGCTGCAGGGCGCAGCCGTACCAGCTGATCAACCCGCCACGTTGCTGCGGGATGGCGATCAGGTGGAGCTCCATGTTGAAACCGTCTCAAGCACAGTACGTGGGTGGTGCACATTGCGTGTGGGTGCCTGGCTGAGGTGCACCATCATCACCCACGTCATCCCACACACAGTCACAACCCACAGCATGGGGTGTCACAGTGTCAAACAACAACACCAGTGTGCCTGTGCAGCACAAGGCAAATGAACAGGGTGCACATGTACTTGTGAAGGCAGCAGCAGCAGCAGCAGCATCTGTTGAGGGGGAGGGTGCTATACTAACACCGGGTGATGTACAAAAACCAGGTAGGCCAAGTCGGAGTGCACGGCGCAAGGCAATGAAACGGCGATTGATACGTGAGGTATGTGTGGGGAGAGGTGTGGGGGAGTACCAGTTTTGTGTGTATATGCAGCGTCATGTGTGTGTGTGTGTATGTATGCAGCCTAGACGTTGACACAGTTGTTTCACCCACAGTGTACACCAGCAACCCAACCTACACATATTCACCACCACCACCACCCTAACCACAACAGGGTCTGCTACCCAAGGCACGAGGCATCAGCAAACATACACAACCTACGGTACACAACACACTGCTCAGTGTCATACACCATGAGGAGCACACCCATGCAATGCCACCATCATCACCAACTACTGCGCCACACCACCAAACAATGAAAAAAAGAAATTCATCAACCCCAATGGAGGTGGGCTCGATCCCGGTGGAGGGGGATGATGATGTACAGCACCATGAAGCATTTGTGGGTGAGGGAGGCGTGGGTGAGCCACAGCATCATGAGGCATTTGTGGGTGAAGTGTTTCCGATGCATCATGCACTTGTTGATCACAAGCACAAATATGGCCGCACACACAAAAGCAAGAACAAACCAAAACGCGTTGTTGACTGGATACCGGTGGCACCGGTACAAGGTTTGACTGCAGTCAAACGTGGCCCGGGACATTTGCTGTTTCATGATGAGGATGAGGAGGCTGATGGTCAACAATGTATTGGTCAACAACATGGTGGTCAACATCATGATGGTCAACATCATGATGAGAAAGAGCATCATATTGGGTCATGTGCAGATGATCATGCTGCTGCTGCTGCTGATGATGATGCTGTGGATGATGCTGCTGATGATGATGACGCCACACAAGCACATGAATCACTCCCCCTATGTACTGCTAGGGATGTTATACAAGGGACAGTGCTGTCATACAGGTACATACCTGTTCCCTGTTGCCCCTTGTGTGTGTTGTCCATTGCACACAAAACCACCCTTTCTCTCCCACACAAAACCACCCTTTCTCACACAAAACCACCCTCATTGCCCCTCACACTCCTACTCATCCCTCCCCATACCCACCCAGGCTTTTGGAAATTGGTGCTGACTGCTCCCCTCTCATTTCTTCCCCACGACGTGCTCTTGTGCAGTCCATTATTAAAAATGATGATGATAATAATAATGATAATGATAATGATGGTGATGGTAATGGTGGTGGTAATGGTGGTGGTGGTTGTAGCACTAATGGTAGTGGTAGAAATGGTGATAGTGGCATGAGTACACACATACAGCTGTGTCCCTGGCCCCCAGGGACACCTCACCCACGCTTGCATGTGCTGCATCAGCAACAGCAGCAGGCAGTCGAGGCAAGGGACGTGTGGGGAGAGGAGGAGGAGGAGGAGGAGGAGGTGGGAGATGGTATGTGGGAATGTGGGAATGTGGTGGCATGGTTGCCTTGTTTCTTGTGTGTATGTCCAGGGTGTTGAGTGCACAAGACCATACATACAATATATGTATATATGTACAACATACATATAAATGCATAATGTGTACATGCTCTACCTGGCAACCATCACCATCCATATACACACTATACACACATACACACACACACCGCATACATACACACCATGCGTACACCCCAAATACACACAACACCCCCCCCCACACACAGATTGGCAATACCCTTATGATGCTGATGGTGTGCTTTCATGTACATGGGATCAGCTACAGGATGTTCGACTGGTACGCCCAGCGACACACAATATTGTACCTAGTCAACATCATGATGCGGTCAACACCTTGGTGAACAATCAAGAAAACACCGCAGTGCATTATCCAGTCAAGACAGCAGTAAACACCGCAGTCAACACCGCAGTCAACAACATGAATGGTGTAGGTCATGCACACACACCAATACACACCCTAGCACAGCAACAGCACACACCCAACAGTACCACACAGCCAATACGTCGGCGACCGCAGCAGGGCTCTGCAAGGGGCCCCCCACCTGCAGGAGGGACCCCTGTTCCGTCTCCCAGCCCCCTCATGCTGATGCCTGTCAGCACACCCACAGTACCAACCACCACCTCAGCACCAAAGGCCACCACAGCACCACCAGCAGTAACCACTGCACCTCAGCACCCCACCCCAAAGCACCATCCTATGGGTGGCATGGTGGTACCCCCCCATGGTGTCTGGGCTGATGTTGCAGCACAACTTGCTGCAAAGAAAAAACAGCTACAACAAGCAGCTGCAGCAAAACACAGCGCATCACACACTCATGTTGGTCTTGGTCCTTCTGTTGGCGGTGATAGTGCTGGTGATGCTGGTGGTGGTGAAAACAGGGGTGGGTGTGGCAATGGAACTGAGAGTCATGTGGGTGTGGGTGTGGGTGTGGGTGTGGGTGGTCCTGGGGCAACACGACCAAGACCTGGTGTGAGGAGGGCAGCACTGGGACCCCTGCTTGCACGACTTGCAGCAGAATAGGGGGTATGGTAGCAGATTAGGGGGTATGGTAGGGATTGGGGAATGTGGGAGCGAAAGGGGAAGTGATACATGGAGTGGTGGTTGTGTGATGGTTTTATTTCTTAGTGTACTGCTCTTTGTTATTGCAGATAGCGTGCTTGACAGTATATGACTGTGAATTTGTGAAAGCATGACACACGTCAGACTAGGATGACAAGTAACACTACAATCACAGTGTATATACACTGTTGGAAAAAATGTGTACAAATACTCCATGGAATGAATGTGTACTTGGCGTACAGTTCGTTTTATATACAAATAAACAATGCACAAAAGCATGCCAGAAACATCCTCCTCCCCTGTCTTGTCCTCAGCGACCACTAGCGACCCACACCACCCCGCTGCCATGGGCTGTTTTTCAGCACCTCCAGCTCCCCTATATTTTCTTCCCAGAGCATTTCCAGGACCCCCCAGTCTTCCTCTGTCAGCTGGGGCACCCCCCACTGTGCTGCCCGTGCTGCCAACACCTTGGCGTTAGGAATACCACTGGTGTCATTGTAGGATTCACTGTTCAAGTGGGTATCATTGTTGTACATCACCGTATCATTGTTGTATATCACCGTATCATTGTTGTATAACATCGTATCATTGTTGTATAACATCGTATCATTGTTGTATAACATCGTTTCTTTGTCGGATTGCACACATGGCGGGCCCACATCATTGTCAGCACATGGGTTGCGCACATGGCTGGTATATTCGCATGGTGTCAATGCACTGTGTGGCTCTACAGGTGTCAATACATGTGCAGGTGTCAATGCACAATGCGTTTCCAACACTGCCATGAGCCTACGTCTGTGCACTGCTTCTGGTGGGGGAGGCACAGCGTGCGCAGCATGTGGGTCTACCCTCCAGTAATACATCCAATCGGAGGGGGGCACAGCGTGCGCTGCTGTTGTTATTGTTGTTGTTGGTGGTGGTTTTGTTGCTCTTGTTGTTTGTGTATTCTTGGTGGTGTCAGTATGTGTGTTGTCATCAGGTGCGTTGTCATCAGGTGTGGCTGCGGTGTGTTGGTCAATGGTATGCACGACACATGCATGATGGAGGTAGGACAGCAATGCCAAGTCCCATGCTCTGTGTGACAGGAGTTGATCACTCGCAGCCTGATGGGGGGAGGGGGGGGGGGGGCGTGTGTGATGTGTGGCGGGGGCTGGGGACGTGTGTGAGGGGTATGGTGGGTGTTGTCGAGTGTGTCGACTGTGGTGATTGGTGATGGTGGTCGTGTTTTCTGCTTGATGCATGATGCATGTCTTTGTACGCCAAACAACACAACACAATACCAGCAATGACACACAATACCAGCTAACCCACACAACATAATGTAACACAAATTCACCTGTAGAAAATCATTCCACGCTGCACGTCTCAACACATATGCCCAGTAACACCCCACGCCAAATGCACGGTCAACGGAGATTGTCAACGCATCGGAGGAAAGGTAGGTGGAAACATCATGTGCTGTGTTGATGTGCATCGATGCAGCTTCATTGCCCTGTGTTTGTGTTTGTTTGTGTGTCTGTGGACATGCACATTACACAGTACATCAAAACAAAAACGCAGTACACACACATGTGTATGTACACACCGCAGCACCAACAACCATCAACAACACCATCATACCAATGCGGTGGCAGCATGTAAACACACACGGCGGTCTACATCTGGAATACCCACATGCCTCACATGCCATGGTATACACACTGCATCCACATCGTCCCCAACATCAGCGAGTACGTTTGTCAGGGTTGCAGTCCGAGTGGGTGACCACAGGTCATCATCATCGGTAAACATAATCCAATCATCATCAGCAGCATCTCTTTGTTGCGAAACTGTTGCCAACTGCTTGTAGTGCATGCCTTGCCGTGTAGGGTGTGGGGAAATGGTGATCGACAACCTACCCTGACCTACATCATACTGCTTTTCCAGCTGTGCAATGGCATCGCGGTGTGATGGATCTAGAGAGGGATTATAGGACAGTGACATGTGTAAAGGTGGTGGAAGAACGAGTTGTTGATGTGACCAAGACACAAGCATCTGCTGCAATCGCAGCAAACGCTGTGCTGTGTTGATGTGTGCAGCGCAATGGCAATGGATGGTGGGGATATTCATTATTGCAACAATTCTTATAACAACACTCCTCCTCGACTCCTCCCTTGTGCAAATTTTGCCCACACAGCCGCCACTGACAACATCGTTTTTTCCACCCCAATTCCCTCAGTCCCCTACAAATCGTTGCATCTGCAAGTGTGTCTGCAGTCATCCTGCAGCCATGTCGCAGCCCATCTCTCGTAAGAGGTCGTTTGTTGCAGATGGTGTGTTTTTTGCAGAACTGAATGAGCTGCTCACCAGGGAGCTGGCTGGCTCCGGATACAGCGGTGTGGAGGTTCGCAAGACCCCACGTGCTACGCAGATTGTGATCAGCGCCACCAAGACGCAGGAGGTGCTGGGCCAGGGTGCTCGTCGCATCAACGAGCTTACCTCTATCATTCAGAAACGCTTCAAGTTCAAGGAAGGTGTTGTGGAACTGTATGCAGAACGTGTTGCCAACAGGTATAGGGGATTTGGTTGGGGGTTGGAGAGGTGCAGCAGCATTGTAGTACAGCAGCCGTTCTAGTAGTGGGTGTACAGAGGGATGTGTGTGTGTACAAGGGTTTGTGTATATAGGGATGTGTTTGGGGTGATTAGGATTATGGGCAGCATGGAAGCAGCAGGCATGCACCATTGTATGTACCATCATCCATCTTTACAATCACCATCCATCCCACCAACAACACACACAGTGGCCTGTCGGCCATCACCCAAGCAGAGTCACTCAAGCACAAGCTCATCGGTGGCTTGGCTGTCCGACGTGCCTGCTACGGTGTGCTCCGCAACATCATGGAGTGGGATGCCAAGGGTTGCGAGGTGGTCGTCTCGGGCAAGCTCCGTGCTGCTCGTGCCAAGGCCATGAAGTTCCGTGACGGCTACATGATCCACTCTGGCTATGCAGTCAACATGTACATCGACACCGCAGTGCGCCACGTGCTCATGCGACAGGGCGTGTTGGGGATCAAGGTCAAGATCATGCGCGATTATGATCCCACGGGCAAGTTGGGCCCCAGCAAGCGATTGCCAGACGTGGTGGTGGTGGAGGACCCCAAGGATGATGATACCCCCTCGTATGGTGGGTATGAGGCAGGCAAGGGGGGGTACGGCAAGGAGGACATCCCAGCAGCACCATTGGCATGAGTGGCACCCTTATTTGCATAATGAAGAGGGGCACCATAATGGAGAGGGGAGGTGGTGTTTGTTTTTTTGTGTTGGTGTGATGAGGAGTTCGGAATCAGGGGGTGGTGTTTTTGTTGATGGGTGGCGTTGACATGTAACATCATCATACATCATACACATGGTTGATTGGTGAGAAGCATGCACACAGCAGATGAAAACAGCACATATATGAAATGGCAATACACTGCTGACGATACACAGCATATGCAACAGCAGCTGCAACTATACTGTCATACACCCAAAACACTCAGTCCACCCTCTCACACCACCCCAAGTTGCTCCCGCAGCATGTCCTCCACACACATCTTCCCAAACACCTCTTGCAGCGACACCAACCGTGCGGCTACATCGTCCGCGTCCTCACCCAATGCTCTAAAGAGGACAGTGAAGAACTCATCCTCGTTATTATCGTTATTATCATTATCATTATCATTATCAGCAGCAGTAGCATCGTAGCTGTTGTTGTCTTTGTCTTTGTTGTTGTTGTCATCAGCTACATATAATGTCACATCCATGCCACCGTCTTCAGCACCCACCACCCTATTTCGCCTCCCCTCTCGTTTCCTTTCTGCATTTTTCCCTTGTTGTTCCTGTTTCCCTTGCTGTTCCTGCAGCACCTCCCACTGCTGAGTCAGCACGTGTGCCGCAGTGGGTGTGAGGGCAAACAGAAACAGGGCCCTCAGAGCAGCAGGGGTGTGCTGTGCCATGCTGAGCAACACCCTGGCTGTGGTGGCGGGAGAGAGGGACGCGAGGGTTGATGCGATGATGTCATGTGATTCATGTGATCGGGGGGATGAAATGGGATTGGGGTGGGCGTGGAGGTCCTGCATGGCAACATCGTATTCAGTGGTGGTGGTGGTGGTGGCGTCATTCATGGTGGTAGTGGTGGCGGCTTGCGTATTTGTCATGTCTATGTTGCTCTTATAGGTGTTGTTGTATGTAGCTCTGTTTTGTTTTTGTATGACTGCATCATGTGCTGCACCTTGTAAGAGGGACACTGCTTGGTCAATTGTCAACGATTGGGTGGAACATGGGGTATGCGCAGCTTTGACTGCAGTCAACACTGCTGCGGCGCTCCTGGGTGTGGTGATTCAACAAGGTGGGTGTTGTGCACATCAACATGTACATGATCATGGGACACGGTGGATTGATGTGTGTGTGTGTGTGCGTATGAATGTGTGTGTGACTGTGTATATGTGTGTGTGTGTGTGCGTGTATGTTCGTAGACACACCAAAATTAACAGCGCACCAGCAACAACAAACACTGCAACAAAAACAGCAACAGTGCATAAAAACAGCAACAGTGCAACAGAAACAACACCACAAACAAAACCCCACACAACACACCGTCGTAATAAATACGCCTCCATGTGTCCACACCCAAGTGCAGTGCCAAACGCTGACCCCCACCAAAAGTTGATTGCTATACACACTGCACTGCTGTGTACCTGATGCCACCACCCCTCAGGAATGAGCAACACATCACCTGCCTGTTGTTGATGATGGTCAATGGTCAAGCATGATGATGGTGGAAAGTGTTTTTCCAAACTATCCTGCACGCACACACACACGCACACACACACACACACACACACACACACACGAACACTACCATGTTCTCATATAACCACACACCCTCACATCACCCCCACCCACACACCTGCAAGGTGGCTTCCAAACACTGCAGCGCAGGTGTAGCACACATCCGTTGCCATGTTGCATCACACCAGTGCACCTGTGTTGTTGCGAATAGGAATGATTTACAACAACAATCATTTACGATGATATGTTGCTTTCCTTGTTGTTTACTGGGATTATGGACATGACGACCCCCTCCCCCCCCCAAAAAAAACACATGCATACACATATTGAGCACACACACACACACACACACACATCCACCCACCCATAACCACCCACCCACCCACCCACACCCACCTCTGCATGATTTGGGTTTTCAGTGTAGAGCCCCAATGGCTTCATGTGTGCTGTTGCTGCTGCACTGGGTGCCACCAGACGCACACGTTTTGTCCCTTGTACCACACACAGGGCGTTGTGATAGCAATCGTAATGCACACTGCTGCTACATGCTCTGTGGGGAGTGTTTGTGTAGGGTGGGTGTTGGGTGTTGTGGGGGGTGGTATAAATGAAAATGCGAAAATGTGAAAATGGTAAATGCTGAATGTACGTTATGGTAGGCGAAGAAGGTGTTGTGATGCATGTACACCACAATGATAGTTGATGGAGAGGTGTGCTGTGAGGCCACACACACACACACGCCTGTACCCCCCTGTACATCCCAACATACATGGTGGTCATCCACAAATTGACCTGGTCAAGGCGGTCAACATGATTGGTCAACCATGGTGGGAGCGAAAAGGATGATGCGAGTGCTGCCAACCCTCCTTGTTGTGCAAGAGGAACTGCAGTATCATGTTGATGACCATCATGATGTTGACCAGCAGATGTCCAATCAGCAGCCCCCACATTCTGCAGTATGGTGCACTGTGCAAGATAGAGGCAACCCTCCACGCCTTTCCCCTCCTCGCCACCCGTAGACGATGGATCGGCTGAGGTGTTGACCATCTCAGCATCGTCCACCTTCGAAGTGTTGACCTTAGTGTGGGCTGTGTTTTGCAGTGCAGCTGCACAGGCATCAAGAAACGAATGGAATGGAACCCATTGCATGCCATAATCACGTAGCTGACCGGAAAACTGGGTGGAGGGGGAGCGCATCACCTATGATGTGTGTGTGTGTATTGTGCGAGATGGTGTGAAAAGCGAGGGGGATAGGCTGTGGCATGGTATGTGCAGGAAGGCAGTTGATTATGAGTGTTGGTATGGGACGTTCTTCACCATGTGGTTGCATACCTGTACAAGGGCACTGCCAGCTGCTTGACCAAGGGCTTCAAGTCCCCTTTGCCCCCCCCAGGTTGTGATTGCAGGCCAATGGTGTACAGCACCTGACGGGTGATTGTGGGTGACGATATGATGTGTGGTGTGACTATAGGATAGGATCCCAACTGCGATTGTGTACCACGTAAAACCGAAGGCTGATATTGAGCAAGTCGTGATGGCCAACCATCAATCGAGATCTCTGGCACTTGCATTTCGTTGATGCAGTTATTAGCCCACTGTATTGCTTATTGATGAGAGCATTGGCTATGCTGCACGCAGGCGTTGGTGTATGTTCGCAACTAGTCAACTTTTGTTCATCTGCTGCATGTTTTGGTGTGTTTTAGTGGCCAAACACAAACACTGCACCATCAAGATATTAAGCACAACATTATTGCAGCAGCATACCTCCACGCTCAATAGCTTTCCAATGTCTGCCATCATAGTGGAGGACATTTTCGAGGTGCAGCACAAAGACAGGCTAGGCAAGGTGTTTGAAAAAGGTATGCAGGTATTGTGGTCGTGCTTTTGCATTGGTTGAGGCGGGTTTTACGAGTGTTGGCTGGCACCCATCCCATCTCCCACCAGTGTCACGGATAGAAGGCAAGAGTGATTTGTATGAGCTAGATCTTATGCTGGACGTCAATGTGGACTTGTACCCAATGGAGGTAACACACTAGAGTTTAGTGTGTTGCTTCCCATCTGCAGTCAGGCATTGCATCGCAGCATGCACACATCGCACACACATCCCCCCCCCAGGTTGGTGAAAAGTTCTCGCTTGCACTGTCACCCACAATCAACTTGTCATCAGAACCACCAGCAACATCCTATCAAGAGGTACGTGTGTGGGCATTGTCACAACATGCGCGCACCACATTGTGTCAACAAGGCACACATGCTCATGCACACACCCCTTTCCACCTGCACATGAGCTAACACGCACCCATTCATACACACAGCATGTATCCAACACAACACAAACACTGATGGACAGTTATGACTACGTAATGCACGGCAAGGTATGGTGCCACACATGCTGTGATGGTGGTGTACCTGCTGTTGTGCATTTGCAATTACAACATGCTTGTGTAATTGTTCTACGTATGATCAAGCGTTACGCACACATGCATTCAAGATGTGCTCCTCACATACCTTCGCCACACGCACACCCACACACCACACATGGTCTACCCACCCCCGCCCGCATCCCCTCTGTACACCCCACATCTGCAGGTGTACAAGTACTCGGAAGATGCAGGTGGGGCAGGTGGGTATCAGAAAATCACAGTGCTTATCAGCTTTGGTGGGCTCCTCATGCAGCTGCAGGGTGATGCGAAAAAACTCGCAGATTTGGACATTGACCAAAATGTATACTTGCTGATTCGTAAAGTGAAATAGGATTGGTATCGATTGGTAAAGGTAACCACCTAGGTGTGGTACTGGCATGCTGTGGAGCACAGCGTGTGCATGAATGAATACGATTTTTTAGTGGTCATTGTTGTTTTTTACACAACCATGACGACACAAATTGTTGTTTTTTTGTGTGTAAACAAAATAGCACACATGACTGGTAAACAAACACAAAGAACGACAATCACACCCATGGTGCCCAGCCTTCATACATGCGACACAAATTGTCAACATTGGTTGCTTGTTTGACCACCCACCGTGCATGTGCCTCTGCCTCCCTCTGCCGGTCAACATGCCGGTCAACACCTGACAATGCATGACCACCACCGTCACTGCGACCACTACCCTGCAGCTTGTACACCACGCTTTCGTAGATGCTACGCACAGCCGTACGGTGCTGCTCTGCACCAAGGGCCCCCCCTGCGGCACCAAGGGGCCCTCTTGGTGCATGCAAGGCAGGTCCCATACGTTGCGCGGTTGTCTCTTGTTCGCGTTGAAGTTGGGTGACAGTGTCTTGTGCGGCGGTCAACACTCTGGTGAACAATCGGGGGACACATGAAAGCACATGATGGAGGTCCCTTGTTACGCATTCCTGGTGGTGGTTGTTTGTAAAAGAAGGGGTGGGTGCTGCTACATGAATACAAGATGGTTGTACACCCATATACACACCCACACACACCCATGCACAACACACCCACACACACCCATGCATAACACACCAGTTGTTCTAGGTGGGCCTGCACTGTCTCTACATTATGCCTCACCATCCCCTCTGACACAACCTCCTGTGCTACAACACCACCACCGTCACTATCACCACCAACTCGTGCACCTCGTCCCCGACCACCACGACCACCACGACCCTGCTGCAAAACAGCAACCACTGGTGGCCCTCTGCCTCCCCGTTGCCTGCCCCCACGCTCCCCTTGACCACCCCGTTTGACCGCCTGTTGACCACCCTGTTGACCACCCCGTTGACCACCTTGTTGACCATCAACTGCGCCCAACAGCTCCTGTGCAGTCACCAGCATGGCAGCAACAAGGCCCACACAGTCGGTCAACGCAGCGTCGACCATTGTCAACGGTTCATGGATTTGTTGACCGACGTCCGTGCCGGTCAATGCATCTTGGAGCTCCTGCACCATATCGAGCGCATCATACAGGGGGCTGGTGATGGTTGCTGTGCCCTGTTGTACACTGGTCAACACATTGGTCAACGCTGTCCTCATCGCTGGTGGCACATGGCTGCTGGTATAGCTGCTGGCAACCCCATGTTGCTGGGGTTGCTGTATGCCCATGCTCCTTTTACCACTGGTATCACCACCATGAGTATCACCACCATGAGTATCACCACCATGAGTATCACCACCATGAGTATCACCCAAACCATGTGAAGCATGTTGACCCACACTATGCTGTGAGGTATGTCCACCCAAACCATGATGTGAAGCACGTTCCACCACCTGCTGTGCCCCCCATGCAGCTTCATACGCTGCCCTATGTGGCGCAAAGTGACTACGAGGCACAATACGCCCCTCTGTCCAAAACGCCCCATCACGTGACGCCTCAAACTGCAACACCCCTTGTGCAATTTGCAACACTGCTGCAGCATGCACGTGTGCGTCAGACAACCAGCGGGTGTGCTGGGGGAGGCGGGTGTGGAGGATGGTGTGTGGGTGGGGGGTGAGAGAGAGGAGGTGTTGTTGGAGGTGGGTGTGGGTGGTTGTCCATGTGGAGATGGTGTATTCGTCGTGTTGTAGTGTTGTTATGCACTGCTGTAACTCCTGGGGGGGGGGGGTTTGGGAAATGGGTGTGGTGGGGTTGTAATGTGTGTGTGTATGCATGTGTGCAACACTCACATGTTGTACACAATACACATGAAGCACATAAAGAAAGACATACACACCACTCATACAACAACACTCACTATCACTACTCATACAACATACACACACCTGCATAAACTCTGCACGTCTCCCAACCAACGGTGCCACTGCTGGTGGTATCACCACCACATCCCTCCCCTCTCCTTTCTCCTTGATTTCTTTTTTCCCCTTGTCAGTGGACTTCTCTACCTTGATGGGTGCTGCTGCTGATAATGTTGATGATGCTCCTGCCATTGGTGATGATAATATGGTTAGCTTTGCCACAGTGCGATCATGCATCCACACAACCCGGGCACACTGTTGTGCAGCGTTGACCACTGCATCGTCCAAGGTTGACTGAAATTTGGTGGCAATGGTCAGACATAGTTTGTTTGTACCTGAGGATGTTTGAGAGGTGTGTATGAATGTGAATGTGTGTGTGTGTGAAAGAATACAGCACAACACATGCCAGTATATGCGCACATGCTCACAACACATACACATGCTCACAATACATGCACACGCATCACACATAATGCATACGCCAACGGCATACACACATACCAGCATGCAGAGCAGCATCAAAGCAACCTTGCACAAGTTCATGTACACCATACTCTACAGACGCTCCATTATCCTCCTCCTCCTCCTCATTATTATTATCATCATCATTACTATCATCATTATTATTATCGGTATCATTATTCCCATCCACACCCTGGAGCAGCGCATCCTCTGCTATCAAAGCATCAAGCAATGCATCCTCCTCCTCCTCTTCATCCTCATTCCGCACACGAGCACCCTCCCCTGTCACCCTCCCACCTTGACCATCCTCCCCTGCCTCCTCTTCCACGTCCCAAGTTAACGCATCGTTGACCACATGCTCGGTCAACGCATGGTCAATACCATCGCGAACACCATGGCCACCAGGCTGCATGGGTGAAGCAAAATCCATATATGGCACCAACCCTCTTCCCTCTATGGGCCCCTCTCTTGGTGTGGGGGAGGTCCCCAGTGTGTGGGTGGAGGGGGGATGAGGTGTTGTGGTTGCAATGCTCATCTCCCCTTGATTTTCTTGTCTGCTGTTTTCTTGTGTAGCACGTCCATGTTGTGCATCCTCCTCAGCAACACGTGCACCCTCCTCCTCATCACTGCCCTCCTCTTCCTCATCACTACTGCTGCTGAAATCCCCAAACAGCAACCCCCCGACCACATGGGCACCACCCCCAGTCAACACCCCTCCCACACCACCAGCCTGTTGCATACCCAGTGGTAACACAACACCCCCCTGTGACACAGGCGGGTGGGGGGTACCCCCCCCAACCCCCACCCCCACCCCCGGTGTTGTCACCGGTGTTTTGGTGGTGGTGGGTGCTGTGGCAGGTGCTGTTGTGGCTGCTGTGGCTGCTGTGGGGAGGTGGTGTGCTATGCAGTGCAATGCAGGAAGTAGTGGTTGCACAAGTCCATCTTGTAATGCATCAAGCATGACATGGTGTGGGAGGGTGAGGTTGTATGTCGAGGTGGGGTTGGGGGGTGAGATGAGGGTTGTGCATAGCGTGCATAGCGTGCGGGCTTGCCATGCTAGTGAATCCAGGGGGGTGTTTGTCTTTGTGAACGCCTGTGATTTGTGTGTAATGTGATTTGTGTATATGGACATGAGTGCAAAGTAGGTGGTCTTCTGTGATAGATGCATGCGTGCAAAATGGTGTCCGTACAGTGTTCTAAACCATGATGCCCACACACACCCAATTACACTACAACAAACCCCGACCAACACGTACCGTCTGTGTGCACAGTGTGTCAACAGCACTCTCCCACACATGGGGCGCCACCACCCCCGCCGCTTGCGCCACACACACGTGCACAATGGTTGCCGCCATGTGTAGCTGTGATGCAAAGTGACACACTGACACCAGCACCCCTACTGCTCCATCATCTTCTGGTGGCTGAACAAGGGGGGCTCCTTGTGTGTAAATAAGGGTCCCTTCATGTGGCTGGACACCCCCCCCCCCTTGTGTATGCAGGGGGTGCACGGATGTGCCTGTATTGTCCATGATGTCCCCCTGACGACACAGCATGTGCACCGCATGCATAACGGCACGCGCAGCATGATGCGCATGTGTTTCTGTGGTATGTAACGCATCAGCTGCGTGTGTGAGGGAGGCGAGGGTCTCTCTGTGACTGGCATCGAGGGTGGCCACTGCAGCAGCAGCAGCACGGGTGGTGGGGTGCCTGTGTGTGTGGTGGTCGGGTGATGTGAGGTGGAGGAGCATGTGTGCTTTGTACACTGTGTGTGTACTGTCATGTGACACAGGTCAGCACAAAATAGTGAGAAATATCACTCAACACAAGTGGGAAACATCAGTCAACGCTGGTCAAGATAAGGGAGAAACATCACTCAACACAAGTGAGAAACATCAGTCAACGCTGGTCAACAACAAAATGTGACATACGTTGGTCCATGTGTTCGCATTTCAGTGGCAAGGTGGGAGAGTAGTGAATGACGACGTGTTGGGTAGGCTGATGCTTGTTCTTGGTAGGATGCACATTGCTGTGTATACATGTCACCTGTGCACAAAGACATGCAGAAGAGTGTAGATGTGTATACAGGTGCCATGCATGCCCAACCCCACCAATGCCCATCCATACGTGTTTGCATGTGCTCCTCCATAACCCCTGCACACCCAATCACATGCTGCAACTTGTCCACCACCGTTGTAGGCAACCCCCTGCCATCCCCACCTCCACACCCACCCCCTCGTGCTGCCATGCGCTGTGTAGTGTCCCACACCACACCCCACTGCCCCTCCACCTCCCCTACAAGCGATGCCACCTTCTCAACACCTTCCTTAATGCCCTCTATCCATGGCAGCCATTGCCTCACAGCACCTGCCACACCAGCCATTTCTCCCCCACCTGCCATCCCACCCCGGGCAGTCAATTCCCCTCGGCCGGTCAATTCCCCCACCCCGGCTGTCCTTGTTGACTGCAACACAGTGGTGGGTGTTTGTGGTGACATCATGTGTGGGGATGACTGTGGTTGGTCAAACATGGCGTGGAGTGTTGTTGACCATGCAGTCAATATGCCATGCATGATTGGAAGGGATGCCAGCAGCGTGTGGGTGGCTTGTATACACACCCATGGCTGCACAGTGGTGTTGGCTTTTGTGGTAGCACGCATGGGTGTGTGTTTGGTGTGTGAAAGAGCAGGGGATGATGCACGCTTTCCAACACCACCACCCTCCTCCTCACCACCACCTGCATCTCCACTCTCCTCCTCACCACCACCATTGACCACTGTGTCTACTGCTGACTGTACCTGCACACACATGCCCTCCACTGCTTCCACCAGCACCCCAGCTGACTGGGCCCCAGGGGGCCCTTGTAGTGCACGTGACACCCTCACAACCTGTTTTCCCACTACTGCATCTGCTGCTACAGCTTCCTCCCTCATTCCCTCAATACCCTGTGCCACGCTGGGCACGCTGGGTACGTTGGGCATGCTGTGTGATGCTGCTTTGCTGGTCAGAGCATCCTGTATGGCAGCAGCGAGGTGTACTAGGCACAACACATCTTCTGGGTCGTCTTCTCTGGGTGGTGGGTGGGGTGGGTGGCGGGGTGGGGTACATACACTCCCCAGTGCGGCAGCCCAGTGTGCATGATGACTGGTGGTGTCTATGTTGGTGGGGAGTAGCATGCATAGGGCTGCTTGGTATTCCTGTGTGTTTGTGGGATTGGGTGGTAGGTGTGAGAGAGAGGAGATGTGTGTTATGTGTGTGCACAGATCAAAAACACACACACATCCACCCACCCTCATCACAAACAATCTCATCTCACCTTTAAAAGCTCCCCCAGTCGTTGCACCACCCCTGCACGCTGACTCAGCAATGCCCTCCCATGTGCATCAGATTCCATATACGACTGCATTAATGAAGCAGCGTTGACATTGAGAGACAGGTTCTCCATGGTGTTCACCATTGCTTCAATGTCTCCTGGGTGTGTTTGGGGGGGTGTACAAAGGTGGTGTGTTGGGGGTGTACAAAGGTGATGTGTTGGGGGTGTACAAAGGTGTTGTGTATTGTGCAATGTGGAATGCAAGTGTGCAAGGGATCACATTTGTTGTACGAGTGCCCTCAACACCAGCTGTTTCTGTTATACTGTCATCATGACATCATCACATCACAATCACATACCAGGTGTGACAGGTGCATATCGGGGGTCATACACAGACACAGGAGCATCTATGTCTGACATACTGCCTGAACGCAATGCGTGCAAGAGGTGTTGATGACGAGCAACCCACGATTCACAATCCTGTGTTGATGGTAGTAATACCAGGATGATGATGTTGGTGATGATGATGGTGAGAGTTGGCATGCTGGTGCATGAGACATGGGGAGGTGTGTATAATGGTACAACAACACTGGGGTGCATGGTCAACATGGGGTGCATGGTCAACATGGGGTGCATGGTCAACATGGGGTGTAACAGTAGTACAACCAGCATGCATGAACAAGCATACTGCACTCTCACACACCTGCAACCATGCTTGTACTGCTGGTTGTGCATCCGACAACTCCTGCATGGCCCTCTCCAAGGTTTGGCTGTCCAAGGTTTGACCATGAGTTTTGGTATCTTTTGACACAGGTGTCGTTGCACCATGCGTTATTGCAGGGATTGTTTGTGTGGGTGCTGTGGGCGTGGGTGTTGTGGTCAACGCTACTCGACATGATGTTATCGTGGTCAACCCTGTGGTTGTTTTCCAGGTGTGCGTATGTGGTTGTATGTGCGTGTGCGTGCGCGTGTGGCTATGTGTATGATAACATAACACCCCCTTCTCTGTGTGATGCTCTCTACATGCAACAATACACACCCAACAACATACACACACTTGACATCACACCCACCTTATAAACCCACCCAACAACACCACACATACCACTGGTCAATGTATGTAAGAACAGGTCAACCCACCCAGACATGTGCACAGCAGAGGCACGAGTTCTGCTGAGAAACAAATTGAGTAGACCAACCAACTCTGATTCCTGTGTGTTTGTATTTGCATGCATTTGCATGCATGCGTGACGTGTAGGTGTGTAGAGTGTATGTGGGTCAGTAGAGTATATGTGGATGTGTAGAGTATATGTAAGTGTACATAAGAAGGCATGCATACGTTGATGGAGTGCATGTCTGTGTACTTCTTCCGATATACAAACAGAGACATACATACACCCTCCAAACAATTCCCCACCGCACCCTACACACAGTACACATTCACAAACACAAAAACACACACCTTGCGTCCAGCAGCTTGCTCTTGCCACCCAGTCACCCAATCAAGCGTCCCATCCCCCAACACCACATCCAACAACATACACACACCATCCCTCGCAGGGCCCCCCATCGTTGCCATGCACCCGCCCGCAGCCGTCAAAAAGGGCCCCTCTGTCCCCATCACACCCAGGCCCCGCACAAGGGACCCCGTGAGCCGACAGGGGACCCGTTCAGGGACCCGTAAACGGCGCCCTGCATCGAAAATGATGTTGAAATCGATGTGAGTGATGGTGCCGGTGGTGCGCTGGAAGAGCAGGTTGTCGAGGTGTCGATCACCCAATCCAAGCATGTACCCCACCTGGTGTGTGGTGGTGGTTGTGATGGAGAAGGAAAGCAGCGGTGATGGAAAAAGAGGGGAGTAGCATTGATGTGTACATACATTATTCCCCACCACCACCCACATAGTACATTGTACACCCCCTCACCCCACCCCCACCTACCATGCACCCTGCAGCCAAGCTTGACGTGTACCGCTGCACCCGCCCCCACCAATCCCCTGCCCCCCCCGCATCCAGCCACAACGCTTTGGCCACCAACCCCGAGGGTGTGTTGGTTGCTCCCAGACGCCCCAATACCTCCCGCAGCACAGGGAGGGGCCACTGTGTACGGGGGGTTGTGGTACTCAGCCCTGCTGCTTTGAGTGCAGGTAGGAGGGCACTGTAAAAACACTCTGCGACCGAGGGGTGCTGCTGGACGGTGCGGTGCTGCTTGGTTGTGGTGGTGGTGGGAGGGGGGGTGTTGTCTTGTACACGTGTGTCGCCACCCTTGGTGTTGGGCGGGTGGCTTTTTGTTTCTTTGCTTTTAGATTGTGCGACTACTGCACTACTACTTGTTGTTGTACCAGCAGCAGCAGCCGTTGTCCCCTTTATTTCCTTGTCATTGATTTTCTCCTCAGCATCATGATCAGTTATTTTCTCACTGTCACCATCATCCTTCCTGTCACCATCTTCCTCGTTATCCGTGCCTTGTTGCTGTGGAACTGGTGGTACACCCCCCCCGCCCAGGGGATGCACACCCTTCCCACTACCACCACCACCACCAGCAGCAGCAGCAGTCTGTGCACTGCGGTACAAGCGGTACAACGGTACACTCTCCTCCACCCATGCAACCAGCCCCGTATCCTGTCCAAGTGGGGTGATACACACCGCCGGCATGCATGGCGCCGGTGGCCGATGGTGCTCGGTCAACGCCGCATTGACAAAGTAGATTATTTGCACTACAGCAGCATCTCGGTGGAGATCTTCGTGTCCCTTGAGCAAGTATGCATATTCCTGACCATCATTACCGAGTAATATAATCTTTTTGGGGCGTGTTTTTGCACCAAGCACATGCACATGGGGGCCCACTGCAGAGAGCATGATGGGGGGGGCGTCGTGGGTGTGGGTGCATGATGGGAGGGGGATGGTGTCGGGGGGGAGGGTGAGGAGGCCTGGTGCACACTCTGCCACTGTTCTTCGGGCACGCCTGGGGGGTGATATGGAGCATGTGTTGAGTGTAATTGTAACGTATGGGTGTGTATTTTGTGTGCATGGGCGGTGTGTATTTAAAGGGGACATGGGTGTGTATTTTGTGTGCATGGGCGGTGTGTATTTAAAGGGGACATGGGTGTGTATGTTTGTGTGCATGTATGTTTTGTCAGCGTGTACGAATGAGTGTGCATGTTTGTGCGCATGCGCATGCAAGCACCCACATACACACAACCCACAAAACACGACCCCTTTAAATAACACTGTACACATACAAAACCAACACCACACACCATACACACAACACACAGACACCACCTCAAGACATCAACATACACCACCACCAACAGACACCAACCCACAAAACCATACCCTGCCATCCTCGCTGCAGCCTTGGTCACCTGCTTGAGCCCCCCCACTGCTGCTCCAGGGTGGGTTACAGGGTCCACAGGGTCCCTCAATGCAGCAAGGGCCCGTTGTATTGCTGGGAAGACACGCTGCTTGGTTTGTTGCTGTAATGGGTTGGTGGTTGGGAGGTTGAGAGCGGTGTGCAGGCGTGCCTCTAGGGGGGTGATGATGGTGGATAGCAACGCCTTGTATCTGTGTGGTATGGTGGTGGTGGTGGTGGTGGTGGTGGTGGGAGAGGGTGGGGCAAGGGGTGAGGGGTGTACGAGTGCTGTCGGTTTCATTTGTGAATATTGCTGCATGTATGTGCGCATATACATCAGGTGGTACATATACATCAGATGGTACATATGCAGTGCATCAAACACATGCCACACGATCCCATCACTATCCTTACCCATACACTACACCCCTATGTTCCCTATACCCCTATCACCACTACACCCCAGTGATCACCCTATACCTGTCGAGCATGATCAATCGTTGCTGCTCAGGTGGTGGTGGTGGTGGTTGTGCTTTCAGTTTACTCGCCTCTGACTCAACCAACACCATTTGCCTTGCCACATCCACCTGTGTGAGATTGTGTGGGTGGTGGGAGCGGGAGTGGTGGGGGGAGTGGGAATGTGTGTGGGGGGAGAGTGGGGAGGGGGAGAGTGTGTAGGGGGAAGTGGGAATGTGTGGGGGTGGGAGTGGGAGTGGGGATGTGGTGATGATAAATATGGTGTTGACTGGTGATCAATATGGTGTTGACTGGTGATCAATATGGTGTTGACTGGTGATCAATACGGTGATGGGTACATAACTGTGGATGCTGGGTTGATATGTGCTTACTCTTTGAACATACACAGAAAACACACTTTATACACATGTACAAATTACACACATCCTATACACACTGACATATCAATACCAGCCACACACACCCCAACCATACTCCACACCCCCACCACCACATACCAGTGCACGCTGCAGCACCGCCAACCACTCTTCATGCCACAGCACAGCCAAGCGCTGCATGTCTGACATACAAGCACGCAGTGCACTCGTCATGCCTGGACGTGCTTGCTCACATGCGTGCAGCACCTCATACAACCATACATTGGGGTGGTGGTGTTGCCCATGATGTTGTAGATGGCTGATGTCATCATCACTATCATGAGCAGCAGCATGTACATCACCATGATGAGCATGTACATCACCACCATCAGCATGATGCAAGCGGGACGCAACAGCATACGCCACTTGGTTAGGATACGCAGCAGCGAGTCGTGTCAACATTGACACACAGATGCGCTGCACACCACACACATCATCATCCTCATGACCAATTCCATACAATCCACTACCCATGGCAATGCTACACAATTGAGGCAGCCACAGACGCCATGCAGTCAACGGAATACGGGGCAATTCCTCGGTCAATATGGTGGTCAACGCCCGGCTCGTCGATACATCAAAAGAGTTGTTTTGCAGTGGCAGCCCCCCCGCATTGGCAAGCTGGTGCAACAGCGCAACCATGCTGTGCATGCTGGCAAACCCAGCATGGCAGTCAACGGTCAAGGCATTGACAAACGCCCGCACGACGGTCAACGCATGGTGCTGCTGGGACAGTGCCCACTGACCGAGCATGTTCCATGCAAGGGCTTGTGTGCGTGCACGCATGGTGGTTGTGTTGGGGGGGGGATGTTCATCAGGGTCGGTGGAGGTCTCCTGTAGCAATTGGGTGCATTGGGCCACGAGATGCTCTGGTGAGCTGTCATTGTCAGGTGATGTTGCCCATTGATGTCGCAGCAGCAGGGCAAGTGGAAGCAGCGCTGGGTTGGATGTTGTGTTGTGTTGCAATGCTGTGTGTTGTAAAAGGGGGGGGGTGAGTGTGGTCAGGTATGTGTACTGGAGGGTATGTGTAATGGTTGTGTCATCAGGTGTGTACACAATAACAACAAATACACATTGTTCTCAATCCCCCCCCCCCTCGAGGCAAGTGTCCACCTCCATGTACAACAACACACACAACACACACTAACAAACCTTGTATGCATGCATCAACATCTTGTACCCCTCCCCTCCCCCCTTCCACCTGTGCAACACACCGCACCAACCCCCACACACTATCCTGCCGCTCTTCTCGCAACAGGTACCCCGCAGCCCCTCCATCCCCATCACACAGGGCCCCCAGGGCCCCCATGCGCTGGAGGTCGCGCACAGAGGAGGATGCTGGTGTATTGCCAGGTGTGTTGCCTGTGGCTGCTGCAGTACAAGTAGTGAGGGTGTGCAGCACATGCATGGGGAGCTTCTTGTGTGATGCTTCATGACACAAGGTGTGTACCCCTCCATGACACAAGATGTGTGACTCTGCACGACACCCAATGGTGGTGGTGGGGTGTGTGGGAAGGGTGGGGGAGCCTCCTACTTTTAAGTGGCTTGTGGTGGTGTGTGGAAGGGTATATGCTGCGGACAAGCATGTGCCTTGTATGGCGGCTGTGATCACATGCAGGGCGCATTGGTCCAGAGGGTGAAGTGTGGTGGGTGTGTCGGACGAGGATGATGTGGGAAGCGTGGGTGGTGCGTGGTGTTGCTGTTTTTCCAAGGCATTAAGGACACTGTGTGAGGGGAGTGGTGCAATGTTGTGTGTGTTGTGTGTGTTGTGAAGAGTACAGAGGTAAACCAACCAGCCAAACAAAAACACACCGTGAAACAGAAACAAGCTCCATCATGTGCTCTGTAGCCAGCATAGCACTTGCTGTGGGTGTTGACAGCACCACTGACTGCAGCACCCCCTTTGCAGCATGATGTAACTGTGTAATAGCAGGTTTACGCAGGAATGACCTACGTGGTGGGGCTGTGAGTGCTTCGATGCCTTGCAAGAGGGTTGTGTTGAGGGGGCTGATGTTGAGGGAGCGTACCGCCTGGAGGGGGAAGGGGTTGAGGTACATTGTATGGGTTACAATTTTGTATGGGGAGGGGGGGAATGGTGTGTGGGGCATGGTGGGGTGATGTGGTTTGTGAGTGCTGCATACAAACAAGAGCATGTGTTGTATGTTTCTTGTGTTGTCATGTCTTGTACTTACACGAATGTTGTTTCACACTACATGTGTTCCACACTGCATGCACTGGCATCCTCATGAGCATATTGACCACACAAACCCACACCTACCACCTTGTCATGTCGGTCAATGTGTTCACCCCCCTGTAATTTCCCCCATGCTGCCAATTGACCAATCATCACATCCACACCATCCTCCCTGGTGGTGCTACTCCCACTCACCGTCTTCTCTTGACCACCCATGCTACTTATACCACTACCCATACCGCCACTACCCATACCACCAGAACCACTTGCCACTCCAACACTCCCAGTAAAACCATCCACCACATGTACATTACGAAGCATGGCTGCACTTGCTGCGCGATCAGGGCATGCCCATGCACAGCACAGCGCATGATGGAGCGCCCATGCCTGTACATCCCTTGACAACAGCAACGGGGCTGTGGTGGGTGCTGTTGTTTTTGTTGGAGGTGTTGTTGTTGTTGCTGATGATGATGGAGCAGCAGGGGGTGGTGTTGTGGTTGTTGTGTGGGGAGGGACCATGTCTATTGGTACATGTGAAGTGTCAGTTGGAGTGTCTGTTGATGCGCATAAAAGACAGAGGAGCTCCTGTAGGGCACGAGTGTATTGTCCAGCTGCATGGTGTTGTATGGCAGTCAGACATGCGAGCGCATCTTGGTGAGCTGGCTCTTGATGCCATGCATGAAAGTGGGACCTGTGGGTTTGTGGGTTTGTGTGAGATACACACATATATACACACACATCCATACATACCAACATACAAACATACACACACAGAGAGAGAGAGAGTACGTGCATCTTTGTTGGTGCATACCTGCACCACCCACACATACAATATACCCACCCACACAATACATGCAATATACACCACCCATACACATAACAAGTCACATGATGCAACCCTGCAACCACAATACACCATACACAACACACCACCCACACATACCGAGTCACATGATGCAATCCTGCAACCAGCCCAGGTGCCCCCAGCCCCACTGCAGCCATACTCATGCCCCTGAGCACATGTATCAGTGCTGGCAAACCCCCTCGAGCGGCTGCATGTTGACCGTGCCTCTCCTGGGTTGACCTGTGAGTATGCATGAGCACGGGGCGCATTGGTTTGAGAGTGGGGTTGACATGCATGTGTGTCGTAATGCACGGGCTCATGAATCTAGTGCTGTCATAGTGCAAGAGATATGCACAAGAGAATGAACATGGGAACAGGAACATTCAAACCCTTGTTTCCCAGTCAAACCCCAGTCAAACCCTTCTTTCCCAGTCAAACCCCAGTCAATCCCATTCATACACATACTGTACACATACTCTGTGGTATTGCTAGTGGTTTTCTTCAGCAACACTTTCCTCACCACCCCACTCGCCATGTTTGCGGGCCCCTGCTCACCCCCATGCGAGGGGCCCTCTGCGGCCTGTTGCTTGACCTGCAACTGGCGCCGTAACTGCCGCAGCAGGTTCTCCCCATGTGCAATGACGAGTGTGTGGTGATTGGTGGCAACAGCTGTGTCGAAGAGTAACAGCCGTTGTCTATTAAACCACTCATCGCATGCCTGTGAGATGTGTTTGTGTGTTTGGGAGATGGGAAATGTGTGTGTTTGAGGGTGGCAGGTGGGAGGAAATGTGTATACACACCCTACACATCCTACACAAATCCTACACATCATACACACACCCTACGCATCCTACACACATCCTACACATCCCCCACACCTTGTTGTTTGCTGTGAAAAACTGCTGCACAGATGCATCCACCACACATCGACCCCCACATGCCCATCCACTCCCCCCCGCAGCAGCCACACCCTGCTCTATTGACCACAACAATTCCAACAGCAGCGCAGCTTGCTGCTTGGGTGCTGTGGTGGGTTTTGTGTTGGGTGCTGTGGTGGGTTTTGTGGTGTGTACAGTAGACCACGACGTTGCTCTTGATACACCAGTGGCTACTGCTGCTGATGCTAATGCTCTTGATAATGATGATGATGATAACAACATGCTATCCCCAACACCACCTCCACTGGTTGTACATGCAGCATATGCTTGTAGGAGGGCTCTATGTAATGCTTGCAGTGTCGCAGTGGGGCCCCCATGTGTGGCTGTACGTAGTCGCTGGGTGAGCAATTGGTGTGCTGTGCGCTGGGTGAGAATCCATGCTATAGCACCCTGGTCTCTTGTGGTAGAGATGAGCCTGGGTGTGTTGGGTTGGGGTAGGAGGAGGAAGGAAAGGGGGTTGGGAGGAGGAGAGCATGGGGTTGGGAGGAGGATCCATGAACATACACCAAACCATGCAAGGAGTATGCATGTATAGTAAAACATGTACAATACATGTACAACTAGTCAAGACATGTACAACCAATCCACCACCATGACCATTACATACCTCTTGACAGCATCACCACACTCTTGACTCTCCACCACCACATGCTGCAGCAGGTCCAATACACCCTGCTGTTGTCCCCCCTTGCCTTCCACCATGTACCCCCTCCCCTCTCCATTCTTACCACGTTGGTCCCCTGCACGCTGGTCCCCCGTCTTTTGCATGGTGGCCGTCCCTGTTTTGTGTATGTCTGATGTCCCCGTGTGCATGTCTGACATCCAGCACAGCAGTTGATTGACCACATCCTCTTGCAGCACCACTGGGAGTATAGTGGTAGGGTCCAGTGCAACAGACCGCTGCCAGGTGATGTCATATTCAGTGGGCCAGCATGTGGGGTTGAGGGGACTGAGGACAGGTGTCCATATGCTGCACAGGTAGGTGAGGAGCTGTTGTGCATGGGTGTGGTGTGATGCCCAGTGCAATGCCTGTGTTGTTGGGTCGGTGTGTTGTTGGGGGGTTGTAGGGCTATTTCCGGGTGGGAGGGGAGGATGTGTGGTTTTGTGTAGTATCACCAACATTCTCTTGCACAAAAAACATGCACTCCTTATGTTTACAACTGTTCAACACCCACCCTCACACCCTCACACCCTCACACCCACCCTCACACCCACCCTCACACACAAACTTGTTCCTACCTGTTGCATCAGCACCACCCACACTGCTGTATCCACCCCTGTCCCTACCACCCCCTCCCCAAGCGCCCCCCCCTCACCATCACCATGTGCCCTCATCAACACAGTCACAGCAGCCTCACATGCTGATGCATGAATCTCTGCATTTGCTGGTTGCTGCATCACGCAACAAATGAGACGCAGACACACCCCGTATACAACTTGTATAGGGTTCCCTGACACATGCTCCCCCGATACATGCTCCCCCGGACACACAGCAGCTGCGTCTGGTTGGGACCACACCAACCACTGTATCGGCGGTGTGGTCGTTGCCCATGCAAGTGCTCGTTGCTGTGCCACGGGGTGTTGCTGCTGTGCTGCGCACCACATGGCAAACGCCAGCAGTGTTTCTCCCATGCGTTGACCATCATCCATGTGGTCAACCATGGCGGTCAACACGTCGGTCAACGCCACCCATGCATCTGCGTCCACAGACAGCAGGCCCCCCTCGGGCCCCACCAGTGTGAGGAGTTGTGTATATTGGTGTGTGGTGGGTGTGCCATGAGAATATGATACATCCCCCCATGTGGGTGTGGCTGTGAGGATGCGACTCATGTGCGCAATGAGGATGGTGGGGTTGGTGACTGCGGAAGGTGCGTGCCCATGGTGGGTGGCATCAGGTGTGGGTGGTGTGTTGGTGGTTGGTATCATCCTATGCGCATCACTCTGATCGTCACCAACAGTCATTGTAAAAGATTTGGTGGTGGTGATGTCACCAGCAGCATCTGGTGTTGTGTGTACACCTGCTGTTGTTGCTGCTGTATGCAACAATTCTCTCCCAAGCACGAGTATAGTATCAAGCAAGGTGCGCAATAGGGTTGTTTGGGTTGCAGGACAACAAACAGATAGTAGTTGACAGTGCATATTGAATAGGTGTTGTGATATGCTTGAGGGCTGGTTAGAATGTCTGTGGTGTGGGAAATGGGTATGGTGATGGTGGTGGTGGTGGTTATGGTGGTGGTGGTGGTGGTAATGGTGGTGGTGGTGGTACATGATGATCTTGTATATAGATATGCATTGCATTGCATGTACAGTCCACTCGCTGTCATCATTGTTGAGTCACACAACACATCAGGTCAAACAACAACAACAACAACAACAACAACAACAACACACGTACAGCAATGTCCACAGCACGCAATCCACCCCAAACAACTCTGTTGCTGCTGTGCTTGCATGCCTCCCATGTCCCAATGTCCCTAGGAGATCTATTACAGCTACAGCAGCTGCTTCTTGGGGAAGGGGGGTTTCTTGGGGGGGTACTGTGGTGCCTGGTGCCAGGGGGAGTGCAGTGGTACCTGGTGCCACAGGTGTTCCTGCACCTGTATCTGCTGGTGCTGCTGCTGATGGTACTACTGCTGTTGTGGTGGTGGTGGTTTTTGCTTGGGTGTGTGTATGGGCATGGGCATGGATACTTGTGTGGGTGTCGGTTGTTGTATGGGTGTCGGTTGTTGTTCCGGAGGTTGGTGAGTCAGACGGCATATGAGAGGGTATACATGACACCAAGTGCAGTGCAGCATCATATATCGTGCGCTGTATGCTGTGTTGACTGTGTTGTTGACTGTATTGTTGACTGTGTTGTTGACTGTGTTGTTGACTGTGTTGACTGCTGGTGGTGTACTGGTGCATTCCGGGAGACGCATGCACCTTGTCCTCCCCTGTCATTTCCTCCACTTCCTCATCCAGTAATGACACAGGGAGGGCTGCTAGTGGGTCCTGCACCCCCCTCAACTTGCTGTGCTCCCCCCTATGTACTCGCCCATCATCATCATCATCATCAGCAGCAGCAGCCACAGTGGCAGTAGAAGTGGGAGCACCAGTTTCATCATCAACAACAACACTGGTAGAAGTGGGAGCACCAGCATCATCAGTACTCATAACGGCAGCAGCAACACTCTCACCACCACCACGCTCATCACCACCACCACGCTCATCACCACCACCACGCTCATCACCACCTCCACCATAACTCTCACACAACACCCCTGCCAGGGTGTGCAACTGCTCCAACACAAAACACGCCTCTTGCACCACAGGTGGTGGGGGTGATACACAGACACACAGAGATGCAGCATGTGTGCATGCTTCCACAGCATCATGTATTGCATGGGTTGCGTCTGTCAGATGTGTGCCCACAGACTGTAACAACACCACGACACAAGATGCCATGGCAAGCAGCTGCAGACCTTGCTGCTGCTGTTTTTTCTGCTGCTGTTGTTGTTTTTTCTGCTGCTGCTGCTGCTGTTGTTGTGGTGGTGGTTGTGTGGTGTGGCTGCTGCTTGTGGTTGTGCTGGCATGCACACCATCGTGTGTGCTCTGCTGTATTGCGGTGTGTATGTTGCGTACAAGGGTGTCGATGAGCTGTTGTGGGAGTTGTGGGTGTGTTTCCCATGAGGTGTGCAGACCCTGGAGCACAGATGCTATTGTTGACCTGTATGCATGTTGGTGTTGGTGTTGTTATATTGGTGAATTGTGTTGATGCATGTATGTGTTGGTCAATGTGTGGACATGATGGTCAACAACAAGCACAACATGAAACACACAACCTGGCACACATACAGCCAGACACGTACAACATAGCACATACAACCAATCACATACACAACCAATCACATACCTTGCATCTCTAGGGAGTGTATGGTCAAGACACCATCCCAATAGCAAGTCAACCAAATCACGGAATTGACTGGTCAACAACTCCGGGCGTGTCTTGACAACCTGGGTGTGTGTATGGTTGAGTGTATGGTTGAGTGTATGGTTGAGTGTATGGTTGAGTGTAACAATAAAGACACAATGGGAAGGAATAATGGCAAGGGAATGGGGGACAATGGGAAGGGAATGAGGGACAATGGGAAGGGAATGGGGGACAATGGGAAGGGAATGGGGGTGATGTGTATAGTGTGTCACAGCATGAAAGTCAATGTATGGTGTGCATTCCACACAATACTGTGCATAGCGTGAAAGACTTGACCAATCCTACACACACGCATCCACACACAAACACCCCAAAAATGATACACACCTGCAACAGTGCGTCCAGAGCACAGGGCATCACCCCAACAGGTGTCCGTTCACCCTCCAACAGCTTCAGCAGTGCCTGAACCACAGAGGGCCCCTTGCGGGACAACAGGGCCCCATCCGCATGCGCCACCACCGCACCCAGGGCAAGGAGGGCCCCTCTGGTACCCTGGGGGGGGCCTTGACCACCTGCTGCGGCGTCTACGAGAGGGAGGGCCCAGTTGAAGAGGATGTCGGGGGGTGCCACTGTGAGAAAAGGGGAGGTGAGGGGGTGTATGTGAGGGTGGGTATGTGAGGGTGGGTATGTGAGGGTGGGTATGTGAGGGTGGGTATGTGAGGATCTCAAGTCAGGGGAATGAAAGGAGAGGGGAAGAAAATGCACAGTAGTATTGTCGTAGAGGGTGTGGTGTCGTAGAGGGTGTGTTGTCGTATGCGCACAAAATGAGAGGGGAAAGACATGCACAACACTCCTCCATCATCCCCACCATACCCACTAATTATGTACCTTTGATGCCAACTGGCACAGACACACCAGCAAGTGGCCTCGCAGCCAGGGCCCCCAGCAACCCCATCACATCTGCGACCTGATGCTGGAGTGCGTACAACGTGGCTGCCTCAACAACCAGGGTTTTTGTGCCAGTCGCATGCCCTGCTGTGTCGGTGCGTTTCCCTCCACGCCCACCACTAGGAACACCACCACCACGATCACCACGTCTACCACCACGTCCACGCCCACCACCAGCACCACTGCTGCTTGTCGCACGAGGTGGTTGTGTATCGACAGGAACACCACCCTCATCAATCCATTGCTCAGCAGCATACAGCAGCTGCAGCAGTGGTACCCACATGGACGCCACCCGGGGCTGTACATGGGCTGCACCTTGTGGGGTGGTCAGCAAGGAGCGTAGTGCATCGAGGGCGGTGCGTCGTTGTGCCTGTGATGAGGTGGTTGTGATGAGGTGGTTGTGATGAGGTGGTTGTGCTGATGTTGTGTGGTTGTGCTGATGTTGTGTGGTTTGGAGTCGTGTGTACTACTACTGCTATGCGTCAAGCAGGTACCCATCAGCAGGCACCCAAGTATTGTTGCCATTGCTCCCGCACAAACACAGCCCCCACACGTACAATCGTGCTCTTGACGTTGAGGGCAACCTCGAGTGCTGCTGCAAGTTGCGCCTCCATCGTTGCTGATTAACAATCTCAACAGCAACGAATCGTGTCTGAAAATCACCTCTGGTATGTGAGAAATGTCCTAGCCATCGCACCAAGGTGCTGTGCTGGCTGGATGGCAACCCTGCAACATGGCGTGGTGCATCATCACACAGGTGGTGCACAAACTACACAACAGGAGAGCATCTGGTGATGGGAGCACAGCTGCAGGTGCATTGCAACGCTGTGACAGGCCGTAGTCATGCATTTGGTCGACTTGAGTCGTCTGATCAATGTGTTGGCGATTGGAAACGAAACTGATGCAATTCAACGTGAATGTTGTGTGTAATATGCGCTGTGTTTATATAGTATTACCAAGGTAGTACCAAGTCACGCCAATGGAGCAAAAGAAACAAGAAACCTAGTGGTTGCGGATGCTGTCGTCAATGGCAGCAGCAACATAGGCTGCCTTCGACACTGGCAACCCAGCCAATGAAATACGCCCATCCTTGGTCATGTAGATATGATGCTTCTGGGTCATGTTTTCCACCTGTAGCCCATGCACATTGGGTGAGAATATCGATGAGAATATCGATGAGAATGTCGGTGAGAACATCAATTCACTGATGCATGCAGAGTGCCGAGTGGTCAACTAATGATCACATGGGTAACATGGAACGACCATGGATTATGATGAATATGAGGTCATATGAGGAGCATGCAGGCATTACCCACAGGGCCAAGGGGGGCACATCTGTGGGTCAGTACGCCGCCCACAGTATGCTCTTGCAGCGTTACTTGCCATCGACCAACATGTATGATCAGCGGCCAGACTTGCTGCGTGGTCACCAACACATGATATACAGTACACAACACATGATCAACAATATACCAGACAACAACACCAGACAACAATATATATACCAGACAACACTAATACCAAACAACAACAACAACAACAACAACAACACAACAACACAAAACCCACCTGTTTTTGTGTCATGCCAGTAAAGCTAAACATGCCAATTTGACTCGTCACAAAGCTCCAGTCCTTGTCAGGGTTGAGCTTGACCAACTCCTCATACAATGCTTGACGTACATTCTGTTGGGGTAGTTTTTCTTTTTAATATTTATTTCTTTTTAATTTTTGTGTGTGTGTATAGGAAATGGGTAGGAAATGTATTGAGCAAGGAAATGTATTGAGGTAGTAAGGGAAGCACACAACACCTTGTGAGCAAAGTACCCCCATGCACCATACCACCACCCCCCATACCCACACACATATATACCCCCCCCAACCCCCCCAACAACAACACACCTTGATACGTCCAGCCATCATTTCCATCTCCTCTTTCCACTCATCAAACAACCCCTCATCACCCACCACCTCAGCCACGATGCGGGCACCATGTACAGGGGGGTTGCTGTATATGGCACGAGCAAGACGTTTGAGTTGTGACTTGACTCGAACAGCAGTGTCCTGTGCGTGTGTGTGTGTGTGTGTGTGTGTGTGTGTGTGTGTTTAATGGATGGGGTGTCATTTCTGGTGGTTGTGATGCATGTACATGCAATATCTATACACACACACACAGAGGGAGAGAGACATACACACCCACACTCACCAAACACCCACCCTCAAACACCCACACACCTTGTCCTTCAGTGTGGCATTCAGTGCACCAATACGCTCCGCATACAACCCCAAATTCTTCGAATAGCTCTGCGCCACAAACAACTCCAGTCCCCTCTCCGCAAAGTACCGAGGGGCATAGGCATCTTCCTCCAAGCTTCCCGTTGCAAATCCCTGATATGCCACATCGAAAAAGGGCAGCAGGTCATTTGCAATGCATGTGTCGGCAATCTGGGACCATTGGTCCTTGGTGGGGTCGATGCCGGTGGGGTTGTGTGCGCATCCTGGGGGTGGGGTGGGGGGGAATTGGTAGGTGTTGTGTAGGGGAAATGCAGGTGGTGTGGGTGGGAAAAGAGACTGGGGCTTCTTTGGTATACTATTTATTGATACTATGAAATGGTTTTTTATTGATGTTGACTTTCTCATGCATGAAGTGTTGTCTCTCCCCACACGCCACAAACACCCACACCACACACCACGTACCATGCAGAATCACCACAGAGCCCTTGGGTGCGCCCTTCAAATCCTCCACCATGCCCTTGAAATCCAGCCCCACAGTGTCTGGGTCAAAGTACCTATACTCCTTCCAGGCAACACCTGCATCTGCAAAAATATTTTTATGGTTGCCCCAGGTGGGGTTGGGTAGGTAGACAGTGGTGCCAGGGAGAAAGCGGGCTATGAATGCTGCACCCAGGCGGAGGGAGCCTGTGCCTGAGAGTGATTGTACTGTTGCAACACGACCCTGTGTGTGTGAGGGGGGAGGGAGGGGTATTTTTATTTATAGTGTGTGGGCGTGTGTTGGGGAGGACGGAGGGGTTGTACTACAAGGACAGAGGGGTTGTACTTTTGCTCACTCCAACCCCACCTCTTTGAGGAGTGCACTGTCAGCACCCAGGAGCAGCTTGGCAGTGGCATCATTGAAAGAAGCCAACCCCTCAATGGGAAGGTATTCCTTGTTGTCACCACGATCCAACATGCGCTTCTCAGCCTGTGTGTGATGGTGATATGATGAGGTTACATGATGATGAGACTGTATGATGAGGCTACACAATAATGCATACGATGCAACACAGAATGTATGCAGTTGGCTTGCTGCGTACAACAATGTGCAACGAGTGAGACATGCTTGAGGTGCACCATCACCCCACACAGTCACCTTGCGGACGACGTTGAGGACATAGGGCTGTACTTCTTCGGTGCGGTAGGCACCCACACCCAGGTTGAGCTTGGTGGGGTCTGTGTCTGCACGGAATGCCTCGGAAACACCTGTTGAGGTGAGGGTTTTGTTGCATGGCACAACGGTATGGATGATGGGCCACAGCAATCTCAATACGACAGCCACCGTGTTACTTACCTAGAATAGGATCGGGTGGTGCCATTTCCACATCTTCTAGACGGGATTTGGTGGCGTTTTCTACGGCCTTGCACTTGATAATGGATCTCTGCAGCATGGTGCGCATAGATGGCATGATGCATCGTGGCTGCCATGTGCTGCTGTGGATATGTGCCTGTATGATGGTGTGTTGGAGGAGGTGTATTGGAGTGACACAAAGATATAGTCAAACAAGCATGGACAAGCATGTGTGGTTTGTTGTTTGATACACACACACCATTTTGGTGCCCTCCATGCTGCACTGTGATGCCAACATGATTGCAGGGTGATAACGATGAGACTGGAATGGGAAACGATGTCAATAGTCAACCCTTGCAAAGTGTTGTTTTTTGCGCTTTGTTTTGAGCACCCGCTCGTTCAACCTCGTCAGTAGCATTGTGCATACATTAGTGTGTAACAAACCGCACTGTGTCTGTCGCGTACCACTGGCCAACCTCACCACTGCACAACTCAGACAAGGATTCCACGACATCTTTCCACGACACCATATGGCTACACAAATCAACCCGTGTCGTATTTGTTTAGAACACCCACCACTAGCAGATTTGGCACAGCCATGTGCGTGTCGTGGCAGCATAGGTTTTGCACACAACTCGTGCCTGCAGCGCTGGATTATCAAGCGGCGCCGTGTCGACCCAGACATAGACACTTCCATTTGTGAAATCTGTAAGACACCCCTCATAGGCCCCTATGCGTTTCCACCCCGACAAACCCACATGGACTCCACCGCGAGGTCACTCATGGCTGCACTGCAGCACGTGTTGGCGCGCGTGCTCATGACGCCCATCGACCCTGCTGGCTGGACAGAGCAACCATGGGCAGACCAGTTTATGCAGGAGGAAGCACGACAATCGCAGCGTGTATGGGCGGTCTTGTGTTTGACCGGCGTGTTGACCTTGGTCGGGTTATTGCTGGCACGCCATGTGCTGCTCGGGCCCCATAACATTGCTGGTGTGTTGTGTGGGGGGTTGTACATGGTGTTGTTGCATGGGATGTTCTTGTTGCATGGGATGTTCTTGTTGCCACACCACTATTGCCATACTGATAGAAACCACCACCACCATGCATCCATGGGCATTCCATCATTATGCAACACCCTCCCCACAAACAACAGGGAGTGATGTGTTTAATCATCTGGGCATTACTGTGTTACTCTTGTGGATATTTGTACGCCTCCTGGTCGCAATCCTCCCCATGCTTGTGGTGGTTGATACCAGTAGTCCACATACAGGGGCCCCTGCAGCGGCAGCAGGGCCCTCCCGGCCCCGTCGCCGCCGCAGCAGCAGCGGCAACCTGCTTGGGGGGTTGCGGACTGCTGTGTCGTCAGGTGGGGGGATGAATGGGGGGATGAGCGGGGGAATGAGCGAGGGGATGAGTGGTGGGATGGTACCAGTGGCTGGTGTGGTGCATGAGCAGGTGGGGTTGGGGTATAGCAGTGTGGATATGGACGCGCATGTGTATTTGTTGTTGTCACTGGAGGCAGGGTTGTACGCACCACCGAGTGGGGGGTGGGGGGAGGGTGGGGAGGGTGCACGTTAGGAATGATGTCGTTTTTTGCTGTAATTGATGATTGTTGGTAGGTTAGGGGATGCTCAGGTTTCTTACTGTGTGTGTGTTTGCGCAAAAAACAACAATTTTGGGGGTGTTGTGCTCCGTTGAAGCTATACTAATATCTTACAGTAATCATTACGTGTTCATGATAATTTTGCTGTTGATCCATGTCACTCCTGCAACACGAGTCAACAAACAAGGTGCATGACAGGCACCAAAAGGTGCATGACAGACACCAAAACGTCACACCGCCCCGTACACTCACTATTGAGAGTTGATAAACAGTACCCTGCCTCACATGCAAAAACATCCACACAAAAACATACAGAAACGTATATACATTACAAAGGAGGCAAGTCCAGTTCACCCGTGCTTCTTGCTGCCGTGCGTCTTCTTGGCAGGGGCCGCCGGGCCCCCCCTGTATTACTCGAAAAAGAGGCTGCCATGCGTGATTTATGGACAAAATCACGTGCCCCATGTATTTGCTCAGAGTGGGGTACTTCTTGCTCCAGCAGTTCGTGTCGCAGCTTGCGGAGGTGTGTATGCATGTTCTCAACAATGTCCAGCTTGTCTTCCTCCTTGGCACACAAATCCTGTAGTGGTGGGGGTGATGGTGGTGTAGGGGTTGGTGGTGATCATGTTGTGAAGGGGGGTGTTGGGTGTGTTATATATTATTCTATGTATATATTGTGTTGTATGTATGTATGTATGTATGTATGTATGTATGTATGCATGTATGTATGTATATGTATACAACACAGGTGGCTTTTGCTGTCATGGCTTTTGTTGTTGTGCATTGCTTTTTATTGCTGTTGCTGTTGGTAGTACGAAAACATGTTGTCCCACACGTACAATAACCACCCCACCCAACACAAACACACAAACACACAAACACACAAACCTGCATTTCCTCAATCTCCTGCTCCAATAACATAACCAACCTCCCCATCTTGATGTTATTGGAAGCAATGACGTCATCCTCATAATCATCCCGTTGACGTTCCAGCACTTCTTCATCCACATGCTCCACAAAGGAGGGGAGTGAGAACTCTGGTATTGTTTGGTCTTCGTCATCCTTGGACATGTGGGTGGCGGTCAACGCATGGGGGGAGTCCTGTTGGGGGGGGGAAGGGGTGTGTCGTGTGGTGGGAATGTTATGAACAATGGGCTGGAACATTTTATGGGAGAAATCATGTGGTTCAGCATCATAACAAAAATTGACCACATTTCACAAGTACAGCATCAAAACAAACATTGGCCGCAAATACATCATCAAGACACACACACAAAAAGCACACACCCCGACACACACATACCGGCGTCAACAGATATTTGGCACCCAGCTGTGATGCAATAACACCCAACGGCCCACATATCAACACAGCAAACAACGCGGTCACCATGATGTCGTCCCCCCATTGTACCCATTGTTCATCTAGGCCCAGGTCAACAATTTGGTCAAGGGGACCTGTTGCAAGTGCCTGGGTGGGTCGGTGTGGTGAGGCGTGTATGGTGAGGTGATTACATGTGGTGAGGTGATTACATATGGTGAGGTGATTACATATGGTGAGGCGTGTACGGGTGTATTGCAAGGGAACGTATGGTACGGTTGCGTGTGTGAATGGTGAGGGGATACATAGGAGATATGTTTGTATTGCGAGTGGGTGTGTATATGCATGCATGCATGCATGATGTGTATGTGTATATATAATGATGATGATATGCAGATATAATGATGCTTCTCCTGTACCTATCAGCATTCCTATATATCTATACATACATACGTACATACACACACACACACCCATATACATATATAATTGTCCCCCACCACCCACCCCCCCCTCACATACAGCTTGCACGGTGGCCTTGGGCAGCCACGTCAGCGTCACAAACAGCCGTTCCTTCCATGTCAACCCCGCCCCCATGACTGCAAAAAACGTTGCTGGACACCTGGCAACCCACCCCGACATGATCACCACAAGGGATTTGGGAATGGTGGCGGCGTTGATGTAGTGAAAGTCAACAGCAGTGCCTACGAGACCAAAGAGCATGGGTTCGGCAATCCACTCCCAAAAGAGTGCAACATGGTGCTCCACCGCAGTGCCATGGTGGGGGTTGGGACCCTGGGAGAGAAAGCGGGGCCACCCCTTTGTCCATAGTGTGCTGTGTTTGGGGTGGTGGTGGTGCATGTGGGTGGTGTTGTGGGTGTGTGGTGTTGTGTGTTGTGTGGGTATATGTATGTGTGTGTGTTGTGCACACACCCCAGGAATTGCCATACCATAACACACCCTCACACAAGCACACACCCTCACACATACTTGACAAGCACTCCTAGCATGATGGCTGACAGTACCCCTGCACCTGAGAAATCCCACTTGACTGCAAAATACATCTGGGTCAACGCCATGAGCAGCACAATGAGAGTTCTCCACATGCTGAGAGGGGAGCAGTGTGTTTGTGAGGGCATGTGCGTCTGAGGGCATGTGTGTACAAGGAGAGAAAGGAGAGGAGATGTGGGAACATAGTGTGAGAAACAAACAACACAATATGTGAGAAACACAATATGTGAGAAACACAATATGTGAGAAACACAATATGTGAGAAACAAGAAACACAACATGCATCCACAATACAATATGAGCCCTGTTATTGAGACATGCTTATGCATGAACCCACCCACAAAATCACATTAACCCCCCCCCCCCAACCCCCCCCCCCCCCCCTGCACACCGTGTATTCCATATCTTGCTCATGCAACACACCAACCCACCCAGGGCCCCCAGGGCCACCCCCAGCACAATATTGAGGGGCCCCTTGAGTAGTGCATACACCTGGGACTGCCCCTCTGCTGGAGGTAGTGCAAAGCTTATAAACAGGGTGTACAGGCATATGGCAACCAGGTCATCGAAGGACCCTGCTGCTACAACAAGGGGTGGGATACCTGTGCGGTGATGTGTGTATGTGTTGCGATGTGTGGCGATGTTTTGTGCAAAATGAATGCAAGGCCATGTGCATGTAGACAAGGGAAACACTATACAATATGCAATATACACCACATCCTGCAATATACACCATATATGCGGACCCATACACAACACAAATCAAAACCCACACCTTTTCGCACCCCCTTGTTTTGCTCCTGAATTTGAAACATCATGGTCATCGCAATAGCAGGATCCACAGGTTTTAAGATAAAGCCCATGGCAAAACTCAGCAGTACAGGCATCCCAAACATCGGGATCCCAATTCCTCCACTCACAAGTGCTTCAACAATACCAGGTATAAGCAACAGACGCACTGCTACTGGACCCACACGTTTGAATATCTGTGTGTGTTGAGGTGTTGGTGCATGGAGGGTGTGGGGGGCGTATGCACAGGCACCCTACACATCACATCCCCTCACTCTTCTTACCGACAAATCCTGTTCCAGCCCAGATCTCAGGAATATCACTGCCAATGACCCATACTTGATCTCCTTGAGCCATTTCTTATCTGCAGACGCCAAGATACCACCTGGTATGTTGACTAGTATCACGCCTGCCAGCAGCATGCCGAGGAGGGAGGGCATGTAGATCTTCGAAACAACATAACCGAGGATGTGGGCACATACAAATACGAGGAGAAGTGGAAAAACTTTTCCACCTGGGAGGACAAAATCACCGAGGCAAAGGTAGCCACCTGAAGAGGGGATGTGATGGTGGATGGTGTGATCATGGGTGTGTTGATGGTTGTTCGTGTGTATACTTCCCATGCTGGTGCGCATGCAAAATCCATGAGACAATATCCATACATGCGTAGAGGATGGCGCCAAATAGAGCGTAGCCAGTCCAACGCTTGAGGTCTGCGAGTGGTGATGGGGGTGGTGATCACCACATGTGTCATGCAAGGAAACACATTCCTATCCATCAGGACCTGCATTCCTATCCATCAGGATTGATAGCAATATATACACAATTGTTAAGAATACGAGGCACCACAAGGGTTTAGAGGATCGTACCGGATTTACTTGGCAAGAAGTGACTTGACTTGTTTTCGTCTTCCTCCCATTCCTCCATATTTTTCACGCTCCTACTAGGCTGAAGGGACCGTGTTTCAAAGTCCTCCAATGCGTGACTGCTCGCCATGATTGTGTTGAGACTAATCAGAAACCTCTTGTGTGAAACTCAACGCTAATACATATGCCAAATACACTATAAACATTGCACTACAATAATACAGACTCTACAGAATATATTGGTTGAAAAGAATAAAAAATATCAAAAGCTCTTGTATACCCGCTGGGCATCTTGCAGTTGTTGATGTTCCACCAGCGTCTCCACTGGCACTCTCCACCCTGTGTATGCGCGCAACTGCATCATGAACTCCTCACTGGGTGGCTCTGCGCTGCTAGGAATAGGGGTACTGCCTTGATTTTCGGGCAGCAGTTCACCACAGTAAAACTCCTTGAGGTACAGAAAGCTCTCCCGTGAAGAATGGTACACCTGTGGTACAATGATACAGTGCGTGTAAAACATGCTGCTTTGTGCAACATGCTGCTTGGTGTGGGACGGTGTATGCAGACTGCTTGTGCAGCAGTATGGAACAGATAACAAGCATGTGGGATTGACCCAAGTGGCACCTGCTCATCCACACCATCCACAAACCCCACACCTCAAAAAATCGACAGGAATCCACATTTAAAGCCTGTGCTGGGATAATAGTCATCCCTCCCGGGTGCTCCGAAAGCCAGTTGGTCACATCCAACACCATCCCATCCATGGTCAACAAACATTGACCGTTCGCATTGGCATGCCGCACTTGGTCTGCTGTCCAGCATCGTACTCGTTTTTCCTGGTTGCCTAGTTTCTCACGACAATAGGATTGAAGGGAGTGTATAGAGAGGTGCTGGGCCGCTGAGAGGATGTCATGGAGGAGATGGGCAGCATAACTGGGGGGTGGTTTTCCCAGTGCGAGTGCTTCAAGATATATGAGAACTCGGTCAAACACGAGGGTGGGCACGTTTATATGTGCATGGGGGGCTGTTTCGGTGCTTCGAACCTGATGGGTTGTGGGGTTGGATGCATCGAGTATATGTGTGGGTGTGAAGGTGGGTGTGCATGTGTTGTGTTGTGCACAATGAACAATGGTGATGTTGCATGCATACTGAAAACACCCACTTGTCACTAGCGGTATGCATGCACGAGGGTCTTTTTTTTTTTTTTGTGAAAACACCATGCCCAACCACACCTACTCACCACACCCCTTACCACCCCACACCTACCCTCACCACCCCACACCTACCACACTGGTCAACGCAATTGCTGGACGCAACACTGCACGGTTGACTTCAAACACCTCCCCATCATTACAATGTACATGCACGACATCTGCTATGGTGTTGTCAGGGGGACGTTGCCTGTGTTGCGTGGTTCAGTAGTGAGGCTTGTGTGGATGTGCGTGACACACCCAAACAAACAAACAAACACAAACAAACACTCACACCACATACCGTGCATGCACCAAGCACACCCTCCCAACACCACCCCCCTCCACCACACGCGCCTGATGCTTCACCTTGTCCACCAGCAGACCCACATCACCCAACCCACCATGAGGCTGCATGGCCACATACATATGCGTGTTGGGAGTGTACACGCCACGATAACAATGATAGCCTATCGTGTTTGCCCGTTGCTGGGGGTCGAGGGAGTGCACTGTTGTAATGCGTGCAACCAACTGCACGCGTGCAGATGATTGTGCATGATGCGATGATTGTGTAACGTTTAAAGGTGTTGCATGTGGAGTGCATGATCGGTTTGTTTTTTCCTGCGACATGTTGACCAGAATGTTGACCAGGGCAACTTGGTTGACCGCCACCACACAGTCAAACCATTGCTTTGATAATGATGCAATCACATGCCTTGCATCAACCTGTGTGGGGGTTGGTAGGTGTGTGGGTAGGTGTGTCGGGGGGGTGATGGTTGTATGCAGGTGAACAAAGCAGTTCAAGTAGTGCATGTGGTGCTCAGCACACCTCAATCACATTATTCTCGGCATGCTGGTCTTTTTTGTTATCATTATCATGACTGTCCTCCTCCATATCATCTTCCTCTTCTTCCTCCTCCTCCTCATTATCATCATCATCATCATTCGTAGTAGTATTGTTGACTGTGCAGTGGGTGCAAGTCAACACTCGGAGCTCCACATCCATGTCCACAAGTGGCGGATCACCATTATCTTGACCGTCATGTTGACCATTGTATACACTATGGAGGTGTGGTACATGCACTGGTGGGATGGTCAACAGCACATGGTCAACAGCACATGGTCAACAGCACATGGTCAACAGCATATGGTCAGCATACGGTCAACAGCACATGGGTTGACCACCAATTGTGTTTTCAGACACACTATCACCAAACACATCATCCCAAACACATCATCACCAAACACACATCACCAAACACATCATCACCAAACACACATCACCAAACACATCATCACCATCCTCTGCCATACCAAAAGCTGTACTGATGCCCCGAAGCAATGCGTAAGTTAAACTGCTGCACCCGTGACAGGCAAAGACATCCCTGCTGTACAGCATGCCCACCATCATGGCTCACAATAATCGGCACAACACAATCAGACCCATCAGCAAGCTGCAGGAGCAAACGCACAGGCAGTTGTGTAGGGTGTATACCAAGCTCTGCTGCGTCTGCTGGGTGCATGACACCTGTTAAGGGAAACATGGTGATGTATGTGTGTATATGTGTGTGTGCGTCTGCAATTCAACACAGCACGTACCCACATTGCTGTCCCAATCCTTGACAAGCAATTTAAATGCCTTGCCCAGCAATTCCTGTGTGTGTGTGTGTGTGTGTGTGTGTGTGTGTGTGTGTGTGTGTGTGTGTGT